>Ga0075120_10001620_pt1 | contig 17397 bp, 13 predicted proteins | sample AntAceMetag02UKL_FD_69792 | JGI IMG/M metagenome (GOLD analysis project Ga0075120, IMG submission 69792) | Saline lake microbial communities from Ace Lake, Antarctica - Antarctic Ace Lake Metagenome 02UKL | ecosystem: Environmental > Aquatic > Non-marine Saline and Alkaline > Saline | place... | reverse complement strand
TGTTTTCGATTGAAAAAGCAATCATTAATATTCTTGAAAAGGCTTTTTTAAAAGGGTGTTTAGAAGAAATAAAAACACCAAAACAGGTATTGAAAATTTTTAATGGGAGTAAAATTTCCCAAGTTGAGCGGTTTTGATTTTTGAGTTGGGATTAATAAAAAATGGGAACTAATTTTCACATAAGGTGAGCTTCATTCAAAAGTAAATTCTTCCTGTACCCTTTCTACTTGTTTCAACATGCATTTCCGGTGAAAATCTCTAAGGTATTCCAATTCTTCAACAGGAAGGGTTAATATGGGTAGAATTTGTACATCAGTGTTTTCAATATTCCAGTATTTAATAAATGGGCAGTCAGTTACAGGTTTTCCAAACGAACATCGTTGAAAAGGAATAATTAAATCCGCATTTTCGAGGTATTTTTCATTGAAGAGCATTTCATTAACTTTTTGAAATCCGGTCAGTTCCGGTTCGGATTGGTTACAAAAAAGAGCGTGGAACTGTAGCATTATCTGTACAAGAGGTATCGTCAAACACCCACACCACAAATAAGTACAGCCCACGCAGTACGTGGGCGTTTTACTTATTATTCCTGTGGTGTATAAAATTTGACGATTTTCTAGTACAAGAACAAAAGCCAACGCTCTATATTTTAATATGTCTTTTCACCCTTAAAAAGGTAAATTTTTCATTTCAATAACAAAGATAGTTTAAAATCCAATTTATTCCAGTTATTATAGAGTTAGGCTTCGTCATCATTAATCCTGCGGAATAAATCCTGTTGTAATTTATCCAGAAATTTGGGTTGGCTCTTTTTGCGTCCTTTTATGTCAAGAAATACCCGATAATAATCGTCGAGTTTAATAGAGATAATAACAATTGAATGTTGATATTACGCGTGCCCGTATGTATGCGCGTACGTGATGGAATCGTTTCTTCGCAATATGGAAAACTTATCAAAACTAAAACAACGCCCATCACAATTTTTATCAATGACCAGTTTAACTGTAGAGAAATTAGAGATGCTTCATGATTCATTTGAACCACATTGCACACAATATTTCCACTACCATACCCTACAGGGTAAGCCAAGAGTAAAGATGAGTTTCAAAGAACAAAAGAATGCTAGCCTTCAAGGCAGTGAGTCAAAATTATTCTTTTTGATGGCTTACTTGAAGAACTACCCCTTGCAGCAATTCCATGCCTCCTATTTTGGGGTTACCCAGGCAAAAGTGAGCCAATTGATAAAAGCCTTGTCCCCAATCCTGGAAAAAACGCTCAAAGGGATGGGGCTGACCCCATCAACAAACCCGGAGCAGCTTAAAGCCGAATTAGAAAAGCACCAAGTGCAGGAAGCCAACATGGATGCCACCGAGCGCGAAGTAAACAGGAGCAGCGACTATGAAGTGCAAAAGGAATTTTATAGCGGTAAAAAAAAACGGCATACGATAAAATACAACCTGTTGTCTGAGCCAAACCAATATATCTTGTATTTGAGCGAGACATACGAAGGTGCAGTGCATGACAAAAAGATATGCGATATTGAAGACTATAGTTTCCCAGAGGGTTTCCTTTTAAGATATGACTTGGGGTATATTGGTTATGCTCCAGAGAATGTTACAATTGAAAAGCCCCACAAAAACACTAAATTAAATCCATTGACAGAGCAAGAAAAATTGGAGAACAAAATAATATCAGGGGAAAGGGTTTCAATCGAACAGGCTATTTCTGGGGTCAAACGGCTAAGGATTGTTGCAGATAAAATCAGGACATATTGTAGGGGATTTAGGAATAGCATTATGAAAATAGCGTGTGCAATCCATAATTTAAGGGTTAGGTCACACCTACGTGCGTATACGTGTACACGCGTTAGTTTAAATTTTTAATCGTAATATTGTCTAATGTTGAACATTTTTTCAAAGATTTGTGCAAGTTCATTGATTTCAATATTGCCATTATTAATGGCTCCTAAACTTTGTAACGCATAAATTAATTCGACTAGTGATGCGTTGGATTCTGTCCAGTTTGCGTTTGATTTAAAAGTGTCTCCATTTTTTGATGAACCAAATCTCAAGACATATATCTCCCTATCTATCTATGTATTTAATTAATTGCTCATAAGCAATAATTGCAGCCGCCGCCGCATCGCGAGCAGTGGAGTATTTATAATCCATTAAAACGCAAATATTATTTACCGAAATTCAATAATTGCTGTTTTCCCGTAGAAAATAGAATTTATCTAAGGTTGTTTTGTTCCCCCAATAATATTGGCAGAATTGATTGTTAACACCCAAATATTTATGCAAATCCTTTGAAAATTGATTTAGGTATTTTATTTGAAACTTGGATGCCGCATTGTACCGATGACTTTCGATTTCAAATAACTTTACGTAATAAATGTATTTGCTCAAAACTTTGGGTTTTTCAAACTTAAAAAAATGGATTTCTTCTTCCTCGCTTTTAAAACCATTTTTGATTACCAATTTTCTAATCTCGTCAAGGGCAAGTTGGCAGATACCAGCGGCAGTTTCCGCTTGAATTATTGAACTCTCTCGTTTTGATTTTAATTGATTTAATTCTTCATCCAGCTTTTGGATGATGTGATTGAGGGCTATTTGTTCCATGCTAATTGGGTTTTAATAAGTGTTTGACAATATTATTTTATACCGCTTATCTGCTTCGGTCAAGCAAGATAGCTTATCTAATTGATCTGCTGCAACTTAAAAAAACATAGATATATCAGAAGTGTGTAGCTGGAATGCGCTTACCTAGAGCATATTACAACTACAAATGGTTTATTCCACTTGATTAAAGCAGATAAGCGGTTATTTTATAATGCTAATTGTATTTTTAAGAACTCAACTTTACCTATTATAAATTGTCTCAATAAAAAATTTGAAAATTTCATAATTATATTTTATGTGAATATGAAATTTTGCTTCATTGTTTTTTCAAATTAAAGAACGATAATATTATACTCTAACGATAATTTAACCTAAGAAATCAACTGTTTTTCAGCTTTAGTTGCTCAATATTTTATTTCCTCACCCTTTATTTTCTGGAAGGTTTCAATCATTTCATTTAATTTTTTGGGGTTTCCCTTAGCCTGATTCTTTTGTTGACCGATATCATCAGAAAGATGATACAATTGAAATTCTGGCGAGTTACCCAATTCAATATTTGTTTTATTGTTTTTTGCCGTCCCTTTATAAGGAGGAATCATTGCCCAATCTCCCTTTCTCAATGCAGTTCGGGAACCAGCTTCCAGAATAAGTTCTTTACGTCCATCTTTTGATTTTCCCATAAAAGCATTGAGCAACTCCTGTCCGTCCGGACTACGTTTATTGCTTCCAACCAGTTCGGCAAGTGAAGACAAAATATCAATCTGACTTACCATTGCATCTGAAACGGCAGATGAAACTTTTCCATTCCAGTAAACAACAAAAGGAACTCTTGTTCCAGCTTCAAATAAACTGTATTTCCCACCACGAAGTGGCCCCCAGGGAGTATGATTTCCAAGTTTTTCAACCGCATCATCATAATAGCCATCATTCAATACCGGGCCATTGTCACTTGAAAAAATAATAAGAGTATTGTCAAGTATTCCCTCTTTCCGCAGTGTATTGATAAATTCACCAATACACCAGTCAGCTTCCACTATTGCATCGCCGCGAGGTCCCATTCCAGATAATCCCACAAATCTTTGATTTGGTGTTCTTGGTACATGGGGTTGCTGAAGTGCATAATAAAGAAAAAATGGAGCATCTTTATGTTGCTGAACGTACTGTTTTGCTTTTCCAAGGAAGGTATCAGCCATATTTTCGTCAACCCAAATGGCCTTTTCACCCCCTTTTATAAAACCGATTCTTGAGATGCCATTTAAAATGCTGCCGTTGTGCCCATGATGCCATTTCATTCTCAGCAATTCCGGGTTATCTTTTCCCGTAGGTTCACCTTCAAAATTTTTCCGGGAATTTACCTGAATAGGATCATCTTCTTCCAATCCAACTACATTCCCGTCCTCGATGTAAACAGTTGGAACCCTGTCCTGTGTGGCTGCCATAATAAACGAATAATCAAATCCAACCTGATTTGGACCGGGTGAAACTGTTTTATTCCAGTCCACATTCCCGTTTCCAAGACCCAAATGCCATTTCCCAACAATTCCGGTAGAATAACCATATTCTTTTAACAATTTTGGGATGGTCATTTGTGTGGTGTCAATTATCAGTGGTGCCGAACCTGAAAGTATTCTGGCATTTCGGTTACGCCATGGGTATTCTCCGGTTAATAATGCATACCGGCTTGGTGTGCAGGTTGCCGAAGAAGCATATCCGTTTGTAAAACGAACCCCGCCTTCAGCCAGTTTATCGATATTTGGCGTTTCTATTTCTGTTGCTCCATAACAACTTAAATCGCCGTAGCCAAGGTCATCGAGGTAAATAACAATAATATTGGGCTTTACAATTTCCCCTTTCTTGTTTGATTGGCTATTACAAGTAAGCGCTATTAATTCTGTCAGTAACAATAAGATTAATATTTTCTTCATCGTATTCTTAAATTTTTGTTTTACTTCATTGGTACATTTCAAAAATAAATGCTTCAAATTTCTGATGCTTTTTCAAAATAGGAAAGTGCTAATTATCAAATTAATTTATTCATAAAAAAATGCGGTTACCGGCACCATTTGATTTTCTATTCCAGGTCCGCTCCATTCAAAGTTCAGCATTGTTTTATCCTTTGATTTTTGAATATAATAAAGCCTAAATGGATGCATTCCTTCTTTTAAATTTATAATTCCCGAACGTTTGGTTCCGTTCTGGTATCCAAAATCTTCATCAATCACCAAACAATCATGAATCCGTAATATAGCTCCCGATCCTGATGTTAATGAGAAATTATAATCACCATCTTTTGGAATTCGAATATAACCAGTAAAATACAGGATTCCGTTTTTATTTTTTGTTTGAATTTGAACTGAAGGTTTTTCCGAATAACCTGATTCTGTCGGAGTCATTGAACTAATTTCAGGAATCCATGGGAACTCCCCTTTAAATAAACTCCATTTTACCCCTGGCGTAAGATTGTTTGCTTCCACCGCAGGTATCAATTCGTTATCGTAAGGTCTTGGAGCTTCCACATCTGGGCGTCTGGATTGAAGTACCTTATCTTTCATTTTTTGCTGTAAGGTAGCCATCTCCGGTAAGCCAGCCAAATTGTTTGATTCTTGTGGATCCTCTTTCACATTAAAAATTTGAAAATCATCACTATGCGACTGAATATCGTAGCGTAAACCCACCAAGTCACCAAAACGGATCATCTGCATTTGATTACGTTTGATACCCCTGTGTTCAGGAATAAAATCGGAATAACTGGCTGTTTTTCGTTTATGAAAAAATTCAACATAAATAAAACCTTCTTTTTGTTCTCCAACACCTGTAAGCGTTGGCATCAATGAAACTCCATCGCTTATTGCAGGAGCAGGCACACCGGCCATTTGGGCAAAAGTTGGCATCCAGTCGTATGATATACTTGGTGTTTCAACTATCTGACCGGCAGGAATTTTCCCAGGCCACCAAGCAATAACCGGCACCCTTACACCACCTTCCATACAATCGCGTTTCATTCCATCAAAAATGGCATAACTTTTAAAAAAGTTTGGAGTGTAGGGTTTGTCCTTTATGTACGATACATCTGCAGGACCATTGTCGGAAGCAAAAACAATCATAGTGTTATCATCAATTTTCAAATCTTTTAGCAACTGCTTAATATCTCCAACGGCATCATCAATTCTGCGTACACTTGTGGCTTGTCTTTTATATGCATCAGGCCAGCCAACTTCAGGTGTAGAAGGATCTGAATCTTCATCGTATGTGGCGGTTTCATAATCAGGATGCGTCCAAGAATCAACTTCGCCTGACGCTGTATTAATCATGTGGCCTGGTTCTCCAATCCATTGCATACCACCATTTAAACCACCACCTTCGGGGTAAGCTTGTGTGGGAAGTTCAAGTGCAGCATGGGGAGTATCGTAAGCGAGATATACAAAAAACGGTTTATTTTTATCTTCGCCCTTTTTTTGCTCTACAATCCATCTTTTCGCAGCTGCTGTCCATAAATCACCAGTGTAACATTTATCTAAATTATCGGTTACTCCTATATAATTCTCATACACTTCTTTTCTTCCCCTATATATTCCTTCTTTTGGATAATGTTCATGCCCGTCAGAATGCCGTATATAGCCACAATAATAATCAAATCCACGCTTATTGGGATGTGCCGGCCAGTTTGGAACATCTTCTGTTCGCCCCTGTGTTCCCCACTTTCCAAATGCAGCAGTGCTGTATCCGGCTGTTTTAAGAACAGTTGCCAAAGTATGATTATCTGCCAGCGCTTTATCAAATTGAGTATCGCGCACATTCGCATGCCCTTGACTACGTCCTGACAATAATGAACCACGTGAAGGTGCACAAATAGGTGCAGCACAATACTGATCCAGCAACTGAACTCCTTCGCTGGCCAATTTGTCTAATTCAGGTGTAAAAGTAGCTGCTTTACCTTCTTCTTTTGCACGCTGGTTTTGAAAGAAAACGCCCAAATCGCCATAGCCCAAATCATCAGTAAGAATAAAGATAATGTTAGGTTTCTCTTGTGTCCAGGCTACATTTAGTGCTAATAGAAACAATATCGTTGTGAAAATAGTTTTTGGTTGCATCGCATTTATTTTGACTGTTGTTCTTTGTACATTTTCACATATTTATGAAACCCAATTTCCTTGCCATTCAGCATTTTCAGATAATCAAGAGTGTGTTCGTATTTTACCCAGTTGAGAATATTTACAGCAGCTGGAAAACCCGGGTGAAAAGTTTTATCGGCTGAAGTATTTTCGATTTCAATTTTTTTGCAGTCGGCCCGCATTTTTTCCAGAATTGATTTAAATTCCGGATTATCCGCCAGGTTATTGGTTTCGTACGGATCAATTTCTAAATCGTATAACTCTTCTATCGGTTTTGAATTCGAAAAGAAATAGGCTTGGGTTTCATTTAATTTCCCTTCGAATTTTAATTTGCGCATGGCATGAACTGCAGGACGGTAAAATTCAAGGTACGCATGGTGCGCATCCCAGGGAACTTCGGGCATATCATTACGAACATATTTGTATTTAGCAGAACTGAGACTCCTCGATTTTTCCATCACTTCATCCCATAAATCACGTGCAGAATAAACATATTCACGCTCAAAATTTTTCTTCATGAACGATTTTCCAGTCATGTATTTTGGAATTTCAATTCCTGCAAAATCAAGAATCGTGGCAGTTATATCGGTTGTGCTAACCACATCTTCCCGAACCTGATTTTTCTTTATTCCTTCGGGCCAGTTTACGATAAGTGGAACATGCAGACCCGGATCAAACAAGTACCCTTTACCGCGTATATTACATCTTCCGTTATCGCCAATAAAAATAATGATTGTATTTTCATACATTCCTTTGTCTTTCAATTCCTGAATAATCATTCCAACCTCATCGTCCATGTATTCCATTTGATCGAGGTATTTTGCCCAGTCGAGTCGCACAACCGGATCGTCAGCCATGTAGGGAGGCATGACCACATCGTCTGGGTTTACGCGGTGTTTTGATTGCGCCCGAACATCGTCCCACCAATCTCCACGGTGAGTTACCACCAATTGAATTTGGGCAAAGAAAGGTTGGTCAGCTGGTGTAAAAGTGTCGTATTTATCAAAAAGACCAAAATTTTGTGTCCCGTCCCATTCTCCAATCGCTTTACTTTTAAAATTGACATCTGTTTTTCTTCCCTTTCCCATCACACTGTGGTTTCCGAGAACACAAGTGTAACCTGCTTTTCGCAAATGATAAGTAAAGGGCTGAACATCAGGCGTGAGTGGAACATCGCGGTTACTGCGGTGATGTTGGGCATTGATTTTATTTTGCATCACTCCGGTCATCATCGCCGAACGGCTGGGCGAACAGATGGGATTGGTGCAAAATGCTTTTGTAAATTTTATTCCAGTTTCTGCCAGTTTGTTCAGGTTGGGTGTTTTAACCGCCGGCATTCCGTAACATTCAATATCGGGGCCAATGTCTTCGGCCATTAACCAAATGATGTTGGGTTTTTCTTGTGCTCTTGCAGAAAGGAAAATCATTCCCAAAATAAACAGACCTGTGATTTTTTTTATGGAAAAGTTCATATTGTAATTGTTTTAATAATGACGAATTTCAGAAAGGTTTTACATACTGGTTTTAATGGTAATTTCATTGGTTTGTAAGCCATCGCTTGTTGCTTTCAAAATAAAATCAGCTGATTTATTCTACAAATTGCAACAAACCAAACCGATTAGGTTGATGGACTCCTTTCCCGATATCATAAATAGGGAATATTGTGTATGTAGAACGCCGATTTCCTGCAGAATCATTCCGATCTTGCCGAACCGCCAAAAAAGCCCATTTGTTCCCACTTTTTACAGGACAAAAGGTATCGATACCTTTAAAAGTAATTAATGGAATGGACATTTCCATGCGCCATCCCTGATCAATATCTGAATTGTCATTGACTGTTCCTCTTACAGTAACTTCTACTTTAAAATCAGGATTGAAAGCTTTAATCAACCCGTTATTGCCCTTATAAAAATTATTGAAAAATATAAAATCGTTAGATGCCTTGTAGAGATTGATTTCAAAACCCAAATGCATGTTCAGGCTATCCGGAACAGGGATGAGAAAAATTTCGGCACAATCATCATAGAAAGGTTCTCCGTCCCTGTTTTTTTCCCGGGCTGTAATAAATTGATCATTGCAATCAAAAAAGACATACAAATTTTCGTTGTCCCAAAGCATTCGAAATACCGTTTCCTGCTGATCGTCAGGCTTGTCTATTCGGTAATAATAATTTAGCTTGCGAGCTTCTGTCTTTTCCCAGGCTTTTTCGTTCATCTTACCATCAATGACAATCGGATCGGTTGTTTTGGAAACTTTAAAAATGGCTTGCTCTCCCAACGAAAGGTATTTCTCTGATTGTGCAAAAAGATTGGAACAAAAAACAAAAAATATAAAACATGAAGTTACAGAACTTCTGAAAACTAACTTTTTCGATAATGGCGTTATTTGCATTTTTATTTGGTTTTTAAGTTTGATAATCCAACATTCGTCATTCATATTTTTAACGATTCAGGAACCAAACGTAATTAGAGCATGCGCGATTTGGTTGACAAATCGTTATTATCATTCCACCTGTTGTTGCCTGAATTTTTTTAACTCTCTCGAATTTGTAACTCGAAATGGTCGATCATGAAACAAATCATCATGCATCATCAAATTAATCGTGTCCCATTCAGCTCCTTCTGTCCATAAAGGTTTAATCATATTCTATTCCCATTTTTCCAGCGCATTTTTCATTTTATTGAACTGAATGGTATCTAAATATTGTAGGTCGTGCGTTTCACCCAAATCATTTTGCAGGTTATATAAGCGGTAACCAAGGTTATCTACCCTGATTAGCTCATAACTTCCATCGCGCACTGCAGCATCATTGTCCTTCCTCCAAAATAGCCCATCATACGGACTTCCACTTTTAAGCTCTTGCAAATAAGGCAGCAATGATGTTCCGTCTAAAGGTTTGCCCGTGGGTTGCTGAATATTAGCAGCATCAAGTGCCGTAGCAAAAATATCGAACGATGAAACCAGCCCGTTAAATTGGCGCGATCCTTTAATTTTTCCATTCCATGAAACAACAAACGGCACACGTTTCCCACCTTCAAATTCTTTTCCTTTGACTCCTTTTAGTGGATAGTTAGATGAAGTATTGTGTGTGGTTGGTCCTCCATTATCGCTGAGGAAAAAGATAAGTGTGTTCTCCAATAAATTGTCCTTTTTCAATTCATCCAGCACATTTCCAATGGAGCGATCCATGGCCCAGGTCATTGCAGCTAGCATTTGCCTTGGATGGCCTTCAAATCTTTTAAGATCTGCCTCAGTTGCTTCCATTGGAGTATGAACCGCATTGTAGGCCAAATAAATAAAGAATGGGTTTTCCTTATTTTTCCGGATAAAGTCAACCGTTTTATCGCCAAGCACATCGGTCAGATAACCATCAAAAGTAGTATAAGTTCCATTTTCCTGCATGGCACAGTCTTCGGCTTTGTCAGCCTTTGCGTTCGAAAAATAGTTACGAGCTCCACCCAGAAAACCATAGAAATAATCGAACCCCCTTTTGTTTGGGTGAAAAGAAGGTGCACTACCCAGGTGCCATTTACCAAAAGCAGCAGTAGTATAACCGTTTCGTTTTAATACCGAGGCTAAAGTGGTTTCGGTAGTGTCCATCCCATCAAGACCGGTTGGACCATTACATTCATGACCAAACCGTTGCTGATAGCGTCCTGACATAAGACCTGCCCTTGAAGGGCTGCAAACGGTTGAAGTAACATGAGCATCGGCAAACCGAACACCATTTATTGCCAGCTGGTCAAGGTTTAGTGTCTTAATATCGGGACTTCCCATAAAGCCGAAATCGTTATAACCCGCATCGTCAGCCAGTATAATAATAATGTTCGGTTTCTTTGAAGTCGTTTTTTCACCGAATCTGAATGAAAATATTGCAAGTGCAGAAATCACTATGACAACACCTATAAATTTTGAATATTTCTTCATGTTCATTCCTTTCAATAATTTAATGATGCTGTTATTCCACTTTCAACAACAAAATATTTGGACTACCTTTTTGTGTTGTTCGTAATTCAATAAAATTTGCTCCAACTTCCAATTTTTGTTTTGTCGAAACTTCTTTCCAATCGGAATTACTTGAACTGCTTACTTCGAATTCAATACGAGCAACTTTTTTATTGTTTATATAAAGTTCCATTGGGTTTGATGCTTTTACATCTTTGACTGCATACCTTATGGTTAAAACATATTCTCCGGCAGCACCGTCATTTTCCTGATACCAGCTAACTGTTCCATCTTTTTCATAAAAATTGAGATACTTGAGGCCGTTGAAGGACTCGACTCTGGCTCCAGAATAATTGGCATCGACAGCTTTCATTCCTTTTAAATTCTCATCCGCTGCTTCGTCTTCTTCTGTACCCCAAAATAATCCTAAATCGCTATCAAATTTTTCCTCCATTTTTAGAATTACTTCCTTTTTTCGAACAACAATAGCTTTAACGGTTGTACCAAGGTCAACGGAAAAAGGATTCTTGTATTCCGGGCTTTTCAGGTCTGGTTCTGTTCTGTCGAGTGTATAATATATTTGCAAAGGTTCTTCAGCAAAATCACCCCTGACCACCAGCGACTCGGTGTCAATAGACACAAGATTGGAGTGGATGAGTTGTTTCTCACCTAAGATGGCTCCTGCTATTAGTCTAACCGGTTCTGAGGTTTTGTTCAACTCTAAAAATGCCCTGGTAAGTCCCATAAAGGCCTTTTTTGAATTAAGGCCTACGTTTTTTGTGGTATCCACCGGGTCCCCATTTTCAAGTGATAAAATCCGGACAGGGCCATCGAAATGATAATATACTTTGTTTTCACCAAAAGGATAAAATACATTTTTAGAATCGGTAATTGCTGCTGTTACAATTGAAATGTTGTCTTCTTCAGTGTCTATATAATTTGTCTCTTTTTTAAGTTGAAGTTTGGCAGGACTTCCGGCAGTTATTTGAATGGCATGAACAGTTTCAATTCCATTTACATATCCCTTTGCTTCCAAAATGCCCGGCACCCAAGGCACCAGCCATTCGCACTGCATTTCATCCCAGATTGTCCCCGGCCTGTCCTTGCCTAACGATTTTCCATTAATAAACAACTCCACTTCATCGCAATTGGAATATACCCAAACGGGAACTTTGGTGCCGGCTTTTAATTCCGGGTGTGTCCAGTGAGGCAGAATGTGAATCATTGGTTTTTCTGTCCACTGACTTTGATAAAAGTAAAACAGGTCTTTTTCGAAACCGGCAACATCCAGTGCTCCGCCCATAAAAAGTCGGAATGGCCAGCCTCCATGATAACCAGTTTCTCCGTAATAGTCGAAACCCGTCCATCGAAAGTGACCGCTATACCAGGGAAAGTCACGCATTAATTCCCAGTTTTTACGTGCCGAGATTCGGACCATACCATTATCGTATGATGAAATGAAGTGTTGCTTACTGTTGGTCCAATTTTCTTTTGGCGCCCATTCGTAATGAAAAACTTCTTTTTCAGTAAGGTCTGGCAATTCAAAGGGTTGTTGTCTTTTATTGGGGTAACCATCGCGGTACCATGTCTTTGTGCGATAATAACCCCGCGTTTGCCAAGTATGAGGTGCTTCGGTAGCTACAATAGGTTTATCAGGTAATTTGCTTGCATAAAAGCCTTGTCTTTCACTATGCCCATTTATACCGTAAACATCCATAAATTCAGATGCGCTGTGACCAGAAGTAACCTGCCTTGTAGAATCCAGTGTATGGCACAATGCTACCAGGTCTTCCGCGACTGCGACTTCGCCCCTGGTTTCGTTTCCTAAACTGTAAACAAATACCGATGGATGGTTTCTGTCTCTGGTAATCCACTCTGTGACGTCTGTTTTCCACCATTCATCAAAAGCCTGAGCACCGTAATCTTTTTCAGCTTTTCTTCCCCAGCCATCGAAAATTTCGTCCATCACCAATAAACCCATTTCATCGCATAAATCATAAAACATAGGTGGAACAGGGTTATGTGCCGTTCTAATGGCATTTACACCCATCTCTTTTAAAAGGCTTAATTTCCACTTTAACAGGGGTTTGGTCCAGGCACCGCCAACAGGACCACCTTCGTAATGTTCGCAAACTCCTAAAAGTTTGGTAACCTTACCGTTTAACCAAAAACCCGATTCTGTTTTCCAGTCAATAGAACGAATTCCTACTGTAGTTTTCACTTCATCCAATACTTGCTTTTTTAGCAAGAGCCTGCTCTCCACTGTGTATAAATAAGGAGAATCTGGACTCCATAATTCAGGATTATTAAGTTCCAGAGTTTGGTTTATTTTTGCGGTTTGTTTTGAATTCCAGTCCACTTTCTGACTTGTAGTTTCAATCAATTCCCCGCTGGAATTAAGTATTGAAGTTTCAATAATTACGCCTAACTTTGAATTAGTTCGGTTTTCAAGTGTGGTTTCAATTTTTAGGTTCGCGTGCGCTGAATCAACTTTGGATTGAATTACATAAACTCCTTTAGGCACAATAAATTGCTGATTGGTTACTATTAAGCGTACAGGAGCATAAATTCCACATGGATGGTACCAACGAGCAGACGGTTCTTGCGAATTATCAACACGGATCGCAATAGTGTTTTTTCTCGGTTTTAAAAATTCTGAAAGTTCATAGCGAAACGAAATATATCCGTACGGACGTTTACCCAGATAATGCCCGTTAATCCAGACTTCGCTGTTCATGTAAACGCCATCAAACTCAATCAAAATTCTCTTTTTGTCCCATTCAGCAGGTACATCAAAAACCTTTCGATACCAACCTATACCTCCATCAAAGTATCCGCCTTTGTCTGATTGTGCCCCATTTTTCGAAACACCTTTTTCAAATGCCCAGTCGTGGGGAACATCTAATTTTTTCCAGTTGGAATCATCCCATCCTGGTTGGAAAGCTTCCGACTCGTCTTGCAACAGAAATTTCCAGTTCGCATTAAAGTTTACTTCCAACCGTTGAGCAAGAATTGTATGAGGAGCAAAAATACCTAAAAGGCAAACTGTAATTATGATATATTTCTTCATTGTATTCTATTTATAATAATTTACACAAATACTGATGTTCATAGCTTGACAAACTTTTGGGGATGACCCCTAATTCTCCATTTCTAATTTTGGCTCCAACATATTTGACCACTTCTTATTCATATTTTCTAACAAAACTTATCCTAGAATTTCAGTTGCCAAATTTATTGTTTCACCTATTTTATTTTCTTACTTAAAAACCTGGCTGGCAAACAAAGCACATTGGAATTATTATGTTTTCTGGCAAGTTCAGCAATATCCGAATTCCAGGAAATTGCGGCCCTTACATTCTTGTGCCTGTTAGCAGAAATTGCCACTCCTTGTCCACTTCCACAAATAAGAATACCCAGGTCAGAATTTGAGCCGGTTACGGAATTTGCAACTAAGTGAGCAATATCCGGATAGTCAACTGAGGCTTCACTATCTGTTCCATAATTGGTTACGGCATGTCCATTCTCATGTAAAATCTGGCATATTTTGTGTTTCAGTTTCACTCCGATGTGGTCGTTTCCAATGGCAATTTTTTTCTTCATTAGGCTAAAATTGATTTCACTTCAAAACAATTTCCCTTTACAACTGGCCTTATTGACCAGCGTAAATAATTAAAATAATTCCTGCCACAAACAATCCAAACATAATGGCAAGTAAGGAATTGGTGCTTTTTGTAGAACCTTTAAATTCTTTCCAGATAAAAACGCCCCATAGTGCAGCTACAAGCGTTGCGCCTTGTCCAAGTCCGTAAGAAATTGCAGCTCCGGCTTTTCCTGCGGCAATAAGGTTTAATGAGTTTCCTATTCCCCAGATTATACCGCCAAAAACACCAACCATATGAATTTTAAGGTTTCCACTAAAATAAGCCTTGTAGTTGGTAGGTTCGCCACTGATTGGCTTTTTCATTAAGATGGAGTTGAATAAAAAATTACTGACAAAAATTCCCAATGCAAAAATTACAACAGCTGTGTATGGAGTCATTTTACCAGCTGCCGGGCTTACAAAATTATCGAGATCCATTGATGCGGCGATAAACCGATAAAAGAACGACATTAACACACCGGCAAAAATAGAAATCATTATTCCCTTCGAAGATACTTTTTGATTTCCACCTGATGTTTTTTTATAAGCTATCGCGTTCAGAATAATGGCCACTGCAATAAGAGCAACTCCCAGGAATAAATATACCGGATCGCCTTTTTGTGAGCCTATGTAATTGATGATTACACCTAAAACAAGTGCAAGACCTATACCTACCGGGAAGGCCACAGCCATTCCTGCAATAGCAATTGCTGTTGAGAGTAAGATATTGGCAGCATTAAAAATAATACCCCCCAGAAAAGCACTTCCAATATTTTGCATGTCGGCCTGTGCCAGGTCATTCATAAAACCACGGCCACCTTCGCCCATACTTCCAATAGTAAAAGCGGATATTAGCGACAACAACAAGACTCCGATAACATAGTCCCAATAAAATAATTCGTAACGCCATGTTTTTCCTGCTAATTTCTGGGTGTTTCCCCATGAGCCCCAGCAAAGCATCGTAATTACACAAAAAATAATTGCCAACGAGTAACTATTTACGATAAACATATTGATTGATTTAAGTTGATAAATATTGTTTTAGTTGATTTTATGATTAGAATTGACTTCATTTTCCTTTAAAAAATCGAGCACCTCTTTTTCAGTTGGCACCGAAGGTTGAGCTCCCATGCGTGTGACACAAAGAGCGGATGCAGCCGAAGCAAATGTTAGTACATCATCCCAATTCTCTCTTTTGCTAAGGCGGGCTGCCAAGGCACCACAGAAAGTATCGCCTGCAGCAGTGGTGTCAAGAGCATCAACTACGAAAGCTTTTTTGCTAATTTCTATTTGCTCGTTTTTTAGCAAACACCCTTGTTTCCCAAGCGTAAGCAAAACTGTAGATGCTCCCATTGTAATTAGTTTTGCAATCACAGTTTCCTTGCCAATAGCTTCAATCTTTTCTCCTGAAATGGTTTCTGCTTCTGTTTCGTTAACAACCAGGATATCTACATTTTTTAATATCTCTTCATCTAATTCCCGGGCTGGAGCAACATTCAGAATGACTTTCTTCTTGTGCTTTTTAGCCAGGGAACAAACTGTTTTAACCGTATCATAGGGAACCTCCATTTGAAGCACCACTATTTCAGCATTGGCAATATTATCCTCTACCTTTACAATATAATCTGATGTTAGCATGTTATTTGCTCCCGGCGTAATTACAATGCAGTTTTCACCTTTTTCATCCACCCAAATCATTGCAGTACCCGATGAAACACCCTTTAAGATTAGTGAAGAGGAAACATCCAGTCCTTCTTCTTTGTAATACTGCAATGTATTCTGTCCGTTGGCATCGTCACCCAGGCAGGTTATAAAACTCACTTCTCCACCCAATCGATGTGCCGCAATAGCCTGATTAGCTCCTTTGCCACCCATGGCTTGCATGTATGCAATTCCTTCTATGGTTTCACCGGCTTCCGGAAAGCGTTTAACTTTTACAATTAAGTCGGTATTGGAACTTCCAATAACTAAAATTTTATGCATAATAATTTATTGATTCCTTCCACATTTTCCAGTTACTCTCTCAACTAAAGCATTCAGCGTATATTCAATATTTGATTCATCAATTTTTAAATAGTAGTGCATACCATTTTTATCAGGAGTAAAATTGCTATTCCCTTCATTATCAATAGAAATTATTCCTCGAGGTGATAAATCAAAATATTTTTTTTCTGGTTCTACTGCGAATAATACCGATGTTAAGTCCCAAGTTGGACGGTCATAGGGCATTTTCCCCCATGATTTATAAGATATGCACAATGGATTTTTTTCGGGTGCTTTGAAATCTTCTAAAATACTTTTATGTGGATACAATAATTTTCTGCCAATTTCCCCACCACTGGCAATAATAGGTGAGGGACATTTGGAAAATACAATTTGCGCTGCTTGCAAATCATTTATAATGTTCCACTCAGGAGATGACTCAACACCATAATTGCCCCCCATTACTGATATAAGTTTTACTTTTGACTCAATGAGTTCAATACCACTTAACGGACTATGCTCGTCAGCATCAGATTCTATTAAACGAGCAATATTTGTCTGGACGCCAACAACAATAATAATGACTGATTTATCCGGTTGTTCAGATAGCAATTGACGTAATAATTTATATCCATCAGGGATACTATCACTTATAGACCGTTGGGGTTGTAATATCTTCTCTCCATCAACAATTGCATCCAAGGTCTGTTTTAGGTATTTCCCATTTTTTTTCAGATTCATCCCATTATGAGCATAACCTAACGGAAAATCTAAGTTATTATAACGACAATAGCCATCAACATAATCAATGACATATGAATTCGATTTGCTTAAAGTTATTCCCAATAAATTAATTTTACCTTGCTTATGGTAATTTAAAAGCATTTGTAAAGCAAGAACATCGTCAATATCATTTCCAATATCAGTATCAAAAATTATTGGTATAGCTTTCTTCTGAATTTCAGTTGTTTTTTTATCAGCTGTGTTATCAGAGCGTTCTGCATTGTTGCATGACATTAGAAAGAAACTGATGATAATTACACTCACAAGCCTGTTCGATTTTACTAAATAACTTTTCATATGTGTTTTATTT
>Ga0075120_10001618_pt1 | contig 17412 bp, 18 predicted proteins | sample AntAceMetag02UKL_FD_69792 | JGI IMG/M metagenome (GOLD analysis project Ga0075120, IMG submission 69792) | Saline lake microbial communities from Ace Lake, Antarctica - Antarctic Ace Lake Metagenome 02UKL | ecosystem: Environmental > Aquatic > Non-marine Saline and Alkaline > Saline | place... | reverse complement strand
ACAGGATCAAATCCTGCATCCATGGCCTCTTTAAAATTTAAACCCGATCTGGCAACCTCAAGGGAGAAAACTTTAAAAACAGATGTCCCGGCAATACCTTGAAGACGGGTCTGACTTCCTGTAACATTATCAGCAACTGCCCACCCTGCCCTGTTGGCTATTAATGCCAGGGGAATCCAGCATTTGTTATCTGTCACTACATGATAGGTATCAGCACAGTCTCCTGCCGCATAAATATCCTTATCCGAAGTTTTTAAATACCTGTCCACAGCTATGGAGTCAGAAATTCCCAATTCAAGACCGGCATGTTTTGCCATTTCGCTGCAGGGTTTTACCCCCATTGCCACAAGTACCATATCTGCCTCTAAAGTCAGGTTTTCACATACAACCTGAACACCGTCACCCAAGGGTTCAATTTTCTGGATAGCATGTCCAGAATAAATATCAACACCCTTCTCGATTAATTCCTGGTAAATGACACCTGCAAGCTCAGGTACAAGCCAGGGCAAAAAAACCGGTCCCGGCTTAACCATACTCACTTTTACACCTCTTTTTTCAAAGGCTTCACACATTTCAAGAGCGATATAGCCCATCCCGATAATCACAGCTTTTTTAATTTGGTTCTGCTGGATATAATCTTTTATCTGTTTACCCTGTTCAAGACTTTTTAAGGACATCACCTGGGGCAGATTAAATCCCGGCAGGTCAGGAATCACAGAAGAAGCACCCGTGGCAATAAACAATTTATCATAATCAAAACTAAACGGGTCTCCTTCAATTATTATTCCAGATACCTTTTTGCCTTTAGGATCAATGGCAGTGGCTCTATGACCCGTCAAAAGATTTATCTTGTTTTTTTCAATAAACACTTCAGCCTTTCTTACAACAAGCGATTCCATATCCCTTTCAGTGTCGGCAATGTTATAGGGCATACCACAGGCACTGTAAGAAACATCATGGGTCTGCTCTAATACAATAACGTCAATATCTGGATCTTTTCTTTTTGCCCTGCTTGCGGCACTCATACCTGCGGCATCACCGCCAATGATTACAAGTTTCATATCGTCTCCTTGGAATACCAGCCAATTATCTGTTTTAGATCGGACTTTTTTATATAAAACATTTATTCTTTAATATCAGCTGTAATTAAAAATTTTGGTGGATCAATAATATTCCTTTTAACAGTACAAAGTTCGGCTGCCCGGATAACAGCTGATTTGTATTTTTTTGGAAATTCCGGTGGAAGTATCATGTGTATACGTACAGCTTCAATTAAATGTTTTTTTTCATTCCTGTCAAATTGCAATGTCATTTTAATTCCTGAAGTATCAATACCCCGTTCATCACAGAAATAAACCACATAAACTCCGGCGCAGGTCCCAATGGAAGTCAAAAAAAGATCATATGGTTCAGGAGCACTGCCGTCTCCTCCCTCGTTTTTAGATTGATCTGTTTCAATGGTGAATCCTTTATAAACTGCATTTACTTTTTTATTACCCGGAAAAACAATTTCCATATCCATCTCGTTTTCTCCTAGTTGATATTGGTCCTGCTGTGCCCAGAGTCGCAATTTTTATCCTTTGTTAGCCTTGATTCTTTAACGTCATCAATGCATCTGTCAGAAGACCTTTAAACCGGTCCAGAGTTATAGGATATGACTGCATGGGAATCCCCATCCAGTCACAATATTCAAGAAAGCCCTCGGGATCTTCCGCCATATACTGATCCAGGTATCCAATACCATCAAGGACGACGCACCCACCTGTGTGTCTGGGGAAATTTTCATTGGCGATTGCTTTATCCCAGCCCTTGAAGACCTGTTTTTGATATTTTACCCAACCCGGGGTCATGAACCATACTGGTTCACCTCCTGCAAATTCATTTGTTATCTGTTTCATCTCATCATCAGTGGCCAGCATTCCCATGCAGTGTGAGGCCTCAATTCTTACAACCTTCAATCCTTGTTCCTGGATAATTGTCTGCATTAACCGAGTTGGATTATCTGGATTAACATAGCAATACTTTCCACCATAGACAACTATAACACCACTGGCAACAGTCTTTGCTTTTTCTATAAACTTTATGAGCTGAGTTTCAAGTTCAGGGATATCCTGATGTAATCCTGGAGTAGTATAAAAAATATGCTGAGTATCAAGAAATTCTTCTTTCACAAGATGATTGATTTCAGGGCTCATTGTTCCACAGGCCACAATTGCAGTATCACTGAATGATTGTTCTTCCATAATTACCTCTTGAATAAAAAAATTTGGCCAAATTGTTAATCTTCGTCACTATTTATTTCACCTTCTGGAATATCTTCGTCAGATCGCCAGGTTACAAATTCACTTGTATCCAGCACATCATTTGCCGCCACAACTTTGTCGGTCCAGTCAACACGAGTATTGCATTCATAAACGCTTTTTCCAAGATCATTTTGTCTTTTTGGCAAAGCTTTGTCGGATTCTTTCCTGGTTTCATGTACTTAAATGATTTTTTTTTGGGGATTGATCAAGTTTATGATCATCATAAATTAATGCATACATAAGTAGTCTCCTTAATCATTTCGTGATGGTTTCTTTTTAAAATAGGCGTGTAAAGTGCAGGCCCAAACAATTGCTGCCTGCACTTTACATGTTCTAAGCATCAGTTGCCAAGGGTATCAGCTGTAGCATCTTGTTTAAGATGCTCATTCCATTTTTCACCCCAGAGATCGGGAATGGTTTCTTCAACCAGAATAATGGAATCCCAGCTAATGCCGATTTCTGTGAAAATATCTTTAAGATCTTCTTCACTGGGCGCCAGCCATATACAATAACGAACCCCTTTTTCTTCATTATAATAGGTTCGTATCCATGTCCCAGCTTCAACTTGTGCCAGTTTTCTCCAATTGGCCTGAACCTCGTCACAATTAATGTCTGGCGTGTTGTGAACCATCATGTATTTATTCAATTTACTCATTGTCATTCTCCTTTTCTATTTGTTGTATTGTTTTAACTTTCCCAAGTAAAATGCGCATTTTAAACTTGCCTTTAATATTATTATTACAACAACCATGCCAAATTTTGAATATTATTTCTTAGTTTTATAACTATTTGTAATAATAGATAAAAAATTTAAAATTATTCTCTGTTTACCATTAAAATATTAAATATTGACAAACAATTGATTCGTTACTTATTATGACACCATAAAAAAGTAGCGCCACCGGTGGCGCTGAGATGAACTAAAAAGGATGCCATGAAAAATATTGAATTTGAAATACAGAATAATGCATTTGTAAAACTACTGCTTGAATCCATTGGTGATGGCATTTTTGTTCTTGATACCCACGGAAAAATCATTGCCTGGAATCCAGCCATGGAAAAAATTTCCGGGTATTCATCCGATGAAATAAAAGGGCAGAGCTGTAAAATTATGAATTTTAATCAGTGCTTTGATAAGGATTGTCCAACTGGGATGAAAGATTGTGGTATTTTAAAATATGGCAAAGTGCAACCCACAGAATGCTTGTTAAGCCATAAAAACGGTCATACCCTCTCTGTGACAAAAAATGCCAGGGTGATAATAAACAAGCAAAATAAAATCATTGGTATTGTTGAAGCTGTTACTGATTTAACAGAACTTAAAAATACCAGACTGAAAATGGAAGAGGCAACCCGTCGCCTTGGAGAATTGAATCGACTGGGTGGTATTATTGCGAAAAGCCAGGTCATGCAAAATGTATTTACCTTTATCAAAGCCTCGGCGGCAAGTGAAACAACCATACTCATTCAGGGAGAAAGCGGGACAGGGAAAGAACTTGTAGCAGGTGCAATTCATTCCATCGGAGAAAGAAGGGATAAACCTTTAATAACAATAAATTGCAGTGCCCTTTCAGAATCCCTGCTTGAAAGTGAGCTCTTCGGTCATGTTAAAGGCTCCTTTACCGGGGCTACCCAGGACCGTATTGGACGATTTGAGCAGGCAGACGGCGGCACCATATTTTTAGATGAAATAGGTGAAATTACGCCTTATATACAGGTAAAACTGCTTCGGGTGCTGCAGCAAAAAGAGATAGAACGGGTGGGTGAATCCAGAAAACGTAAAATTGATATCCGCATCATAACTGCTACCAATAAAGATCTTAAATCACAGGTAGATGGCGGTCTCTTTAGAGAGGATCTTTATTACCGACTCAAAGTTTTTCCCATCTTTCTGCCGCCTTTAAGAAAAAGGAAAGAAGATATCCCTCTTCTTGTGAACCATTTTATTAAAATGAATAATAAAAAATTAATCATTAAAGTAAAAGGAATCGCAAAAACAGCTTTAAAAGCTTTTATGGATTATTCCTGGCCCGGCAACATAAGAGAACTGGCCAATGCAATTGAACATGCTTTTGTTTTATGCTCCAACAGGCAGATTGAGTCAGACGATCTACCTATTGAAATAAGGGAACCGGATATAATTTCCAGGCCTGTTGAAAAAGAAAAACCTTATGATAATAAAAAGCCAACTCAACATATTTCTTCTTTGACCAAAAAAAAATTAATTGAACTGCTCCATGACAATGATTGGAATAAGGCAAAAGTTGCCAGGCTTGTAGGATTGAGTCGGGCATCTATATGGAAATACATGAAAAAATGGGACATACCGCTTCAACCTGAGGACAATAAGTGAATGCAGAGTTTTAACTCCCCTGCCCCATAAACAAAGGGTTCATTCAGTTGGGGGGTAACGATTAAAACCGTCGTCTGAATGAACCCTTTGTTGTAAATTACTCAACTTTCGGAATTGCCATAAGGCCAAAAGTCGAATAAATTATTTACATTTAGCAGGAGTTGGAGAATCCGCAGCATAATTATAAAGGTAAGAATATATATCGTTAAGATCTTCCCCGGACATGTTTTTCCATTCGTTGCTGCATTTAAAAAGATCAAAATCCTTTTTTTCAAAAACTCTTTCCCACTGGGCCATTGTTTTATCACTTGGGTTGACAATGGGCTTTTTTGACTGGACTTCGCCTCTTTTGGCACAGGCTTTATAAACATTTCTATAAGTATATTTACCTTTCCGTTTATTCCCTTCAGGGCCCTTGGCAAATAAAATAGTTACCCCGGATAATACAAACATGACCACCATTGCAAGAACAATTAATTTTTTATTCATTTATTTCCTCTCTTTATCTTATTAGATGAAATTCAGTTTTTGTTTCTATCTTTCCCTTAAAACCGCATTGTTATAGAAGCGGAAAGATCCCATACCTTATCAATTACCGGAAATATTGCATTCAAAGCATTAATTTCTGAAATTTTTACAGGTGCACCAAGGGGATTGCCACTTCCTGTATATTCATAATCATAATATTTCATTCCCAGTTTCAAAAAGAAATTATTTGAAATTATCGGCTGAATATAATAGGTTTCATAGACACTGCCACGGGCAGCCAGCTTACTGCCTGCAATGGCATCCTCAGCTCCGGTAAAGTTAAACCAGTATTCTGATCCCCAATTATATTCAAATCCCAGCTTTGCATCTAAAGGCATGGGGAAAAGTACACCGGCATATAAGCTGTATCCGTTCTGGGCTTCAAGCTGTCCGTTGGAGCTTAACAGGCCCTGGCCCATTATCTCATAAAAAGGATTCTGAGAAATCTGTGAAGGATCTGTATGGCTCCATGACAGAGCCATAAAAACATCTATATCCTTTCCTATACGCTCATCCAGGTTGGATCTTAACAGAAAAGATGCCGCGTCCCAGTCTCCGATTTCAGTTACAGGCTGCATTCGGCTAATATAGCCGCCAGTATTCTGCTCAAAAGTATAAGTACCGTTAGCATTTTTGATTGGAATAAAAGGCATGACGGTCAGCCCGGTAAACCCATCGGTAATATCCCATGCATGGGCATAATTAAAAACAGCACTGGATGTATCATCATTAAAAAGGGTTGCAATCACACCGAACATATGAACATCATCAACATCGGTTGAAGTATTCTGGAGTGAATAGGAATTGCCCCACCCGCCTTCAAACCCCAGGCCATAACAAAATTTAAATGCGGCTCCAGGGATATTAAGCGCTTCTTCCAGACCAAAATTCAAAGAAGCCCCGTCAAACTGCCAGTTGATAATGCTGGAAAGAGGCGAGCCTGCTTCCAGACTGTTTTTCCCATATTCCATGGGGGGTCCGTCAGTTGAAGGACGTCTGCCAAGAGAAAAACTGACAGGGATTTCATCTATTGTATTTGAATATAGAAAATATGCCCGCTCAAGGCTTATGGCATCGCCATGGGGAACTGAAGATGTGTTGCCATCAAGTGTTACATCTCCAAGACTTCCCGTATTGGTTTTTATTCCTGAAGAATCTCCCCACACTTTATATGCGGCAAGCCTTCCATCAAAACTTAGATTATTGTTAACCTTTGCCTTCATATTCAGGTGAAATTTATTAGTGGGCAAAAATTCATTTTTAGCATCATATTTTTCAGTAGGCGGGATCGCACCGGCAGCTGCCATTGCTCCAATCAAACCCTGAATCTGAGCCAGGTTACCACCGTCGAATCCACCCGTAAAAGGAGCAATCGGATTATAGGGTGTAAAAAACGCCTGAGTTAATGAAGACGGTGCTACCTGCATATCGCTATAATGCAGGCTGTGAAATTCTGCCCGCGCTTCAACGCCAAGGGAAATCCTATCTGTGACAGTATGAAGCTCTGTTTTGTCCACCCGGTCACTAAGATATTCTACTTCTTCTTTTCCTGCTTTGTTTTCTTTTTCCATGTCGTCTATCTTTTTTTGCAAAGTCTCCATGGTTTGAGACATTTTTTTCAATTCGTTTTTAAGCATTTCCATATCATCCGCCGCAAATGCCGGAGAACTCAAAAAAAATACAGAAAAAAGAAAACACAAAAATACTTTTTTCATCTCTCTTTTCCTTTCAATGTTATCAATAATTTTATTGTTATTAATATTTCTTTTCTTAACTGTCTTTATCAACAAGCATGCCATTGATTAAAATTTTGGAAAAATGATTTATAACCTATTGTTTTTTAAAGATAAAATAAAATAAAAAGAGGATTATAATTAAAAGGAAAGTGTAAAAGCAACATTAACAATATGTTAATTATACGCAAGGACAATTAACATGTTAACAATAAGAGGGGCCTGTTTTTTTGCAATAAAAAAAATCCGGGGCAGCTACTGGCGGTATTTAAGCTGTCCCGGATACGGTGAGGTGGTTACACAGACTTTGGAGGTAAGTAAATGCCTTACTTTATCTGATAACTGAAAAAATACTACTGCATACTTGATGCCAACCCATTCAATTGCAATGAACAATTCTGTCAAATCCAACAATATCAAGGTTGTTTTTGAGAAAATTTTTTGAGAAAATTTTTTTTGTCTTTAAAAGTAACGTTGTTTCTTAACAAGTAACGCAATCATAACGTTACTTGTTAATTTTAGTAACGGTTTGTTGAGAATTTTCTGCCCTTTCCATTCATCGAATTAAAACCGAAACACCCCCATTTTACTGGCATTATGAATGTTTTATGTATTGTCAGGTTTTATTTTTTTTGGGTTTGGCATCAACATTGCTCTATGCACATTTGGAAAAGGTTAACACCGCATCTGACTTGTATTAAAAGATGCCATTACAAACACCTAACGGAGGATAAAAAAATGACAGACTTAAATTCAATAGAAGCTGCAAATCAGGTTGACGCACGAGGCAGTGCATGTCCCGGACCCCTTCTTGAAGCCAAAAAAGGGATCGGCAAAGTTCAGGTAGGCCAGACCCTTGAAATTCTTTCCAATGACAGCGGAACAAGGACAGATATTCCGGCATGGGCTGGAAAAGTAGGGCATGAATATCTTGGCTTTCTTGAGGCAGACGGATATGACAGGCATTTTGTAATTAGAAATAAATAGGCGGGTAATCATGTCACCCCAGGTAAAAAAACAAGAGAACAAAATTTTAATATTAGCCACAGAAACCTGTGCATATCCCGGAGCAGATTCAGTGGGTCAGTCCCATGCAACTTACCCTGCAAACACCTATATTTTACGGGTAAAGGCTCCGGTGCTTTTTCCAGAATCTTTTTATATCGACTGTTTCAGGAAAGGAATAAGTGGCATCATTGTCATGTCCTGTGGTGAAGAATGCCCCTATGAAGGCGCTTATAAGGCCCTTGCAAAAAGGCTGGATGCTGTTTATAAAAAAATGAAGGCCATGGAGATTGATTTAAAGCGTCTTCGCCTGACAGCCATCTGTACAGTTTGTAACCGGGCATTTCTAAAAGAGGTAAACCAGATGGACCAGTTGGTACGCGAACTTGGTCCTCCTCAATTAAACGCATCACTTTAACAACAGATAAATTATTGAAGTTCACTGCCACCTTTTTGGCAGTGAACTAAAAAAACAAATCTTTCAGGAGGATTTAATGGTCCCCACAAATATTAAAAATTTTGACACGCTTGTTGTGGGTGGCGGCATTGCAGGATTACAGGCAGCGTTGGACCTTGGCGATCAAGGGTATACTGTTGCTATTGTGGAAAAAGATGCTTCCATTGGCGGCAAAATGATCCGGCTTTCAAAAGTTTTTCCCACCCTTGATTGTGCAAGCTGTATCACCACCCCTAAAATGTCAGCTGCCTCGCACCATGAAAACATCACCTTGTTTACCTATTGTGACCTGACCTCATTAAATCATGAGGGCCAGGGCGTTAAAGCTTTAATCACTCAGAAGCCAAGGTATGTTGACCCGGTTAAATGTATTGGATGCAGGCAATGCGAGTATATCTGTCCGGTCCATGTATCTGATGCAGAACAAGGCGATTTCAGCGCCAGAAAAGCGATTTCCATACCCTTTTCAACTGCCATCCCCCAGTTGCCGATTTTGGATGTAGAACACTGCATGCTTTGCGGGCAATGTGAAAAAACATGTCCCACACATGCCATTGATTATTTCCAAAAACCAGAAGAATTTATCATCCAGGCAAAAACGGCTGTTATTACCACAGGATTTGACTTACTTCCCATAAAAAATAATTTCCAATACGGTAATGGAGATATACCCAATGTTATTGATTCTATGCAGATGGAAAGAATTTTGGCTCCCCATGGGCCCTATAACAGGGTGTTAAGGCCTTCAGACGGGATGGAACCCGATTCCATTGCCTATGTTCAATGCGCAGGTTCAAGAGACAAAAGCATGGGGGTTCCCTATTGCTCAAGGGTGTGCTGCATGTACGCCATTAAACAGGCCATGCTGCTGTCTGGCTCCCTTCCCCTGGCGGATATCATCATTTATTATATGGATATCAGGGCATTTGGAAAAGGCTATGAACAATTTTATCAAAATGCAAAAGCCATGGGCATTGAGTTTGTCAAAGCCAAGGTTGCAAAAATTGATGAAGGTGAAAATGGAAGTGCCGTTGTGCGATATGAACGACAGGATGGTTCCGGTATTGCAACAGCAGACCACGACCTGGTTGTTCTTTCCATGGGCATGATTCCGGGCTGGGATCCTGCGTCCATCTGCCCTGTTTCCAAAGATTCTGATCAATTCATCACTTCTATAAAACCCAAAATATCCCCTGTGCTCACAAATATGGCCGGTTTGTTCGTGGCTGGAGTTGCAGCAGGACCCAAGGATATTGTGGACACCATTACCGAGTCGGGTTCAGCTGCTATGGAAGCTGCCAAATTCATGTCCACCAGCCATATGGAGAATTAAAGATGAGTGAAAATAATAAAAAAGTCGGCGTCTATATATGCTATTGCGGGGGAAATATCTCTGATCATGTTGATGTTGAAGAAGTCAGGAACAGAGCTGAAAAAATGCCGGGTGTTGCCGTAGCCAGAACCAATATGTTCATGTGCTCCGATCCTGGTCAGGAAATGATCATAGAGGATTTAAAAAGTGGTAAAATTGACCGGGTAGTTGTGGCATCCTGTGCACCAAGCCTTCATGAAGCTACCTTTAGAGGCGCAATTGAACGGGCGGGGTCCAATCCCTTTATTTATAACCATGCCAATATCAGGGAACAGGTCAGCTGGGTCCACCATGGAGAGACTGCCACAGACAAAGCCACCCTCCTTATTGCAGCGGCTTGTGCCAAGTCAAAATTACTCAAACCTTTAGAGCCGATTCGTGTTGAAGCCAAAAAACATACAACGGTTATCGGAGGCGGCATTGCCGGTATTAAAACCGCACTGGATATTGCTCAAAAAGGAATTGAGGTCGCACTTATTGAAAAATCACCGATCCTTGGTGGACGTCTCAACACCCTTGGAAGACTCGCCCCTTTTGGAGAAAAAGCATCCGATATACTCAAAGAACTTTTAGATCAGGTGGTTAACCATAAATCCATCACGCTTCATAAAGATAGTAAAATCGAAAATATAGAAGGATATGTGGGCAACTTTCGCCTGAATGTTACAAAAAAATCAAGTAATCAAAATGAAAAAAAAACAAAATTCACTATAGATACGGGTGCCATTGTTATGGCAACAGGATCGGTTTCCTACACGCCATTTAATGGAGAATTCGGTTTTGGTCAGCATGAACAAGTTATTACGCTTCAAGATTTGATTACCCTGTTAAAAGAAAATAAATCATCCGGATCAAGCCTTGAGTTTAACGGAAAACGTATTAAAAACATGGTCATGATTCATTGCGTGGGCAGCCGGCAGATACCGGGTATCCATAAGCCAAAAGAAAATGGACAACTCAATGAATATTGTTCCAGAACATGTTGTGCAGCATTGCTGAATGCAGCAAATCAAATCAGGGAAAAATTCCCTGAAACCGGTATTTATGAAATGTACCGGGATATCAGAACCTATGGCAGAGGACAGGAAGAATTATATGAGCAAGCATCGAAAAACAAAGTTGTTTTCATGCGGTATGAGGCGGATGCCCCTCCTGTTGTGAGTGAAAGCAGTCATTCTGAGTATCCATTAAAGGTCAAAATTACAGACAGCTTGACCTTTAATGAAGAGATGGATGTCCCGGCAGATCTTGTGGTGCTTGCCACTGGAATTGAACCGGATAATGTTTCAGATATTGCCTCAATGATGAAGCTTCCCATTGGAACCGATCAATTTCTTCTCGAAGTTCATCCAAAACTTAGACCAGTTGAATTTCCTATAACCGGAATTTTCCTTGCCGGTACCTGTCAGGCTCCCATGGATACAGGTGAAACCTGCAATGCGGCAGGTGCTGCAGCCGTAAAAGCATCCGCTCTGCTAAGCAAAGGATATATCGAGCTTGAACCCTTTGTGGCAGAAGTCAATATTGATAAATGCCAGGGTCATGGGGCCTGTGTGGAAGCCTGTATTAAAGAAGGTGCCTTAAGCCTTGTAGAAATGAATATTGATGGCAAATCCGTTAAAAAAGCCCAGGTAATTGCAGCCATGTGCTTAGGCTGTGGGGCATGTGCTGCCGTCTGCCCGGAAAAAGCCATTGATATTAACGGATGGGCCTTAAAACAATATGAAGATATGGTTGATGCCATTGTTTCAGATGGATTTGGTGTCTGAAGAATTTACAAACCTTCTTTTAATAGGAAGAAAAAAATGACAGAAAACGACAAAGAGACCAGAAAAGCGGCGATGAAAGAATTGCGCGCCCAAAGAAAAGATCTGATCGCCAAAGCGTCATTAACAATGAAAACACAGAAAAAATACATAAAAGCGATCAAAGACTTTTTAAAGGATAAGTCGGCAACCATCCCTGATATTGCAAAAGGGATTGATATGCCCAAAGACCAAACGCTCTGGTATATTGCCACCATGAAAAAATACGGCCAGATACTTGAAGCCCAAAAAGAGGGTGCTTTTTTTAATTACTCTCTGAATGAAACTGAAAACAACGAAGAAAAAGCAGAGGTTTAATATGAGTTCTATAAGTTTAGATTTTGCAGAAGAGCTGAAAGAGTATAGTGAAGACAAGGCTCTTGAGTGTTTTAACTGCGGAACATGTGCCGCTATCTGCCCTCTTGTCCATGATAATTTTCCCAGGAGAATGATTCGATATATCCAGGTGGGGGCCAGAGAAAAAATCCTTGAAAATTCCGATGAACTCTGGCGGTGCCTTCACTGCGGCCTGTGTACCCATACCTGCCCGAGAGAGGCAGACCCGGGTGAAATTATTCTGGGTCTGAAACGATTTGTTGTTGCAAACTGGAGGTCATAAACCATGTTTAATCCCAGAGATATAATCGAAGTCCTTGCCAACAATGTAAAACAGACAACAAGCCCTTTTGGCATCCCAAAATTTATGGTAAACAAATGGTTCAAGGACCTCAGTTTGCCGAAAGAAGGCGAATATCTATTGTTCACAGGGCTGATGTACCAGTTTACTCCGTTTATCGAAAAATCAACTCAATACCTTGAAAAATATGAAGGCACTAAAATGGCGGGCGCTTTAAAATATGCCAAATATGTTCCTGCCTATCTTTCAGGTATAGGCCTTGCCATGATGACATCGGGAAAAGAAAAAAAAGAGGCCGGACAAACCCTGAAAAACATTACTTTGCTTCTTCAAAAATCAAACGTAAATTTTGGTTATAGACCTGATCTGGATAATTACTCCGGCATTCTGCTTTATGATATGGGTGACCAGAAAGGCTTTGTGGCCCATGCAAAAAAAGTAGCCCAAAAACTTCAAAATGCCGGAATAAAAAAAATCATTACGCTTGACCCCCATACGGCTTATGCCTTAAAAGAACTTTTTCCCAAATATACAGGGATCAGTTTTGACGTAAAACCCTATTTTGAACTCCTTGATCTTGAGCCAAAAGACTGTGGTCTTCAGGTCACACTCCATGATCCGTGTTTTTTTGGCAGATATCTTCAAGTCTCGGACATAGCCAGAAAAGCTCTGACCAATTTGGGAATAAGCGTATCAAACATCCGAAACCAGGGTGAATTTACAAGCTGCTGCGGTGGACCTGCTGAATCTATTTCTCCCAGTCTTTCCAATGAAATCATGGTAAAAAGAGCTAAAGAGCTGGAGGAACCGGGGAAACCAATCATAGCCTATTGTCCCATCTGTCTTGGGAATCTTAAAAAATCCGGTGCTGATGTCGAAGACTTAAGCACTTTACTTGTTAGACATATTTAATAATACAAACAAATTATAAAACGTTAAATTAAAGGAGAAAAAAATGGCTGAAAAAGTAGAAAAAATAATTTATTTTTGTACTCATGGCGGAGAAGATTGTGAAAAAGCGGCCATCTGTTTTGCAATGGCAGGCGCTGCCGTCGCACTTGATATAGACACAACTGTTGCCCTTCAGGGTAAAGGAGTATATCTTGCGCTAAAGGGCTATACAAACCATGTGCCTGAAGTAGGAGGCTTTGCTCCTATATCAAAACTGATCAGTGATTTTTTGGAATATGGGGGAAAACTCCTTGTATGCAAACCCTGTATTGAAGAAAGAAAAATTGAAGACACACAATTGATTGAAGGAGCCCAAATTACTGCTGGCGGCACATTAAATTTGCTTGCATTGGAATCTGATGCGCATTTGGTTTACTAAAATTTAATTTTTTCAACAAATTGAGGGAAAAAATGAGCAATTTATCAATCAACAGACCACCCCATAGGATAACAGACCTCATCAACCTTATTAAAAATGGTGAGGATATCACATGTGATACCATGTTTGAGATCGTTCCGGTTGATTTTGCCCATGGCAACATAGAATTCCAGGCTTATATTTTTCTTTGCAAATATTTTGGGACTATCGGCTCTAAAGAGTATATTTTTAGAAAATGCTATGCCAGGGGATGTCCTAATAATCTTTGTCCCCACGTATCCCAGGCTGTGATGATTGCCAATCGGTATCTGAAAAGAGATTATAAAAAATTATTGGATGCGGGAATTGCACTCAAAGAAAATTTTTTCAGCCTTGAGGATATGCTTGTCAAATATGACGGGATTGATCTGGAAAAAGATGAGGTCATAGGCGGTATTCTTACCATCCATGATTATATCAACATTGCAAAAGAAGGCAATAGTGTTGCGGTTCAAATTGACCTTGAGATTATTCCGGCTGTTGAACATTTTGCAAATCAGAAAAATGAACAAACCTTTCTCATGGCTGATTTTACTATCATCACCCTGGGAAAAAAGAGTCAGTTCCAAAGGTGTCTTGCCTGTTTTCAAACCAATAATGAAACTAAAGAGAAATCTGTTGCCATCCAGACTGCCAATGAGCGTTTAAAAATATTATTTAACGAATTTGATGATTCAAAAATTCAGTATAAAAGTAGTTTTTTTAATTAAGGATAAATAACGTGCACGCAACCATTCAAAAACCAATAAAAGAAATAATCAAATATATTCAACCCGGTGAAAAAGTCTTTGTTGTCGGGTGTAATAATTGTGCCTGGAAATGCTATTCAGGTGGCGAAGATGAAACCAAAATGATGGCAAAAAGATTGACTGACAGGGGCGTTGAAGTTGTCGGGTATACCGTACCAGGGCCCCAGGGCATGTCATTGTGTAAGCTTTCCCATACCCGCAAAGTACTTATGGAAGATCACGCAGAAGAAGTGAAAAATGCAGATTCTTTTCTTGTTCTTGGCTGCGGCCAAGGCGTTCATACGGTGATTGACGCAACAGACGGTGGAATGGTTCATCCTGGTTGTGACACTGTTTTTGGTGGTGAAACTGTTTCAGATACACATATTGAAGAATATTGTTCCCTGTGTGGAGATTGTATCATTGAATTCACAGGAGGGTTGTGTCCCATGACCCTTTGTGCCAAACAATTGTTGAACGGACCCTGTGGCGGTGCTGAAAACGGCCATTGTGAAGTGGATCCAAACCGTCCCTGCGGTTGGATACTGATTTATGAACGTCTTAAAAAACTGGGACGTCTTGACCTTCTTGATGCCTATCAACCGGCAAAGAAAAATTCAAAATGGAGTCGCCCGCGAACCCTTGAGGTCAGTCCGACAGAAGCCACATTCTGTTCCATCGGCGGTAAAGTGACTGTCAGCAATCAGGATTAACCGGGAATATCAAAATTTAAACCCAAACAAACCAGTTGATTTTAATCAACAACATTGCACAACTATACTTGAGTTTTCGAAAAAAAATTATTGACAATGCTGATTCTTCGATCATGCCGATAATTTCATATTTTCTTTTGGGCATTGTTCAAGCGTAATCACCTCACTGTTTTTTTTCCTTTTCCTGTCAATATTTTTTTCTTCAATGGCCAACCACTTCGGAATAAAACCTTCATCATCCTGAATCCTGCCTAAAACCGCCTTCAAGTTTTCATATTGAGCCCGACGGACTATTGAGGGAATCGTTAATGATTCCTTTGACAATTTTCCAGCACTGCCTTGTTTGTAATTTTCAAAATGAAGGAGGGAGTCAATCCAGGACACCAGGCATAACGCTGTTGTTACGCCTTGTTCACTCCTGATAGTGGCTCCCTCCATATCGGTTAGCTGTTTGGCATTCCTGAAAAATTCTTCAATAACCCATCTGTTGCTGTAAGTCGTGATAATCTTGGTGGCTTCCCAGGTAAGTTCGTTGGTAAGAAGATACTTCGTGGTTTGTTTGACCGGATCTTTGCTTTCAATAACGCGGTGATTGCCTGAAATGGAATTTAAACGAACAGTCGATATCTTAGCGTGATAAAGAACTTTTTCCTTTTTTCCGGATTGATGATCTGCATCAAATCCACATGCGGTGACAAACGTAATATTGTCAAAATATTCCGGCAAGCTTATGGTTTCCGTTTGATTTTTCGCTTTTTTCCCTGTTGGAGTAAGCTTGGTAACCTTGCAGGGAATTCTGACGTTATAACTCCGCTTCACTTCAATAACATAACTGAGCTGAAGCCTTTTAAGCCCTGCAATAAATGGTTCCATGCCAAACCATGAATCGGCTAATACTGTACCTTTGGGCAGCCCCATTTTCAAAGCCCACTCTAACATTTCAAGAGCGAGATCATATTTTGCTTTACATTCCTTCTGATTTCTCCGTTGCCATGGCATATTGTCGGTGGCTTTATGATATATCCGGTAGGTTACCGGGAACTTAATCAAAGAACCATTATTGTAATACAAAAAAACTATACAGGTGGCTTTTAGATTTGTTTTCGCTGCATGATCAAACAATACGAAAACACCATGAATCCATTTGCAAAAATTTGTGTGATGTTTCATTGTGTCATCAATGCAATAGTATCCTCCTTCAGCAAGCTTATACATCTTCTGAAGCTGGGCAACGTAAAGAACTTCCATTTCTGGAATATAAAATTTAGCATCAGACAGTAAATATGAAAGTGTGCTTACACTCTTTTCTTTTAGCCACATGCGGCTTATTTCTGTGAGATTGAATTTAGCTCCCAGTATTAGGGCGGTTGCTATCAACGTCAAATTGTTAAATTGAATATTGGTAAGAGCTGGTTGGAGAAATGATAAACCGCCTACAATAAAAGGGAGTCGTCTGGCGCATGGAATTTTCATCATCTTGCTCAAATCCTCATTGAAATAGTTTGTCTTATAATACGCCAATCTATTATCTCACAATATATTTTGGTTGTCTGCAATTAATTTTCGAAAACTCAAGTATATGGAGAAAGCAATTAATTACAATGATACCGGAAAAGATAGTTTTCCAAGCGTTTTGGGTAGCCTTCCAACCATCGGTATTTACAGTTTCGGGTTTATACTTTGGATCGATGCATTGAGTTTCTTCCTTGAAAATGCCGTAGGCCTTAGTCAAATTCTTCTCTCCAGCATTTTCAGCTACCGAGGCACCAAGGATACATCCGTTGGCTGATGTGGTAGCCACGTATACCTTATTTCCCAAAATACGTGAATGTTTTTCATCAGCAGCAACATGTTTTGGCAAATCTTCGGACTTTTTTACGGTTGTGCCAACGATACTGTTTCTGCCAAGGGATTGTTCCATACGAAACCAATACATGGGTTTTTTCCCAAAAACATGTGCTAATGCCCAAAAAGGAACATTAAATTTACGTAAGAATAGCCCCTTTTCCACATCATCTACAAAGCCTGTCATATAAGGCATAACGAAAGAAGGACGAACTGTATAACTGATTCCTGAAATTTTAATGCGACGCACTGGAATAGAAAGCTTCGTGGAAGGTCTGATATCTTTCAGTAAATATCCATTAAAAAATTCTGGAGGAAACAATTCAGGCCATTGTTTAACAATCGAATCCATCGTGGCTCTAAACTTTTCTGGATAATTCACTATTTCAATGTAATGGCTAAGACAGTCAAAGGGGAGGCAAATTAAACGTGTTTGTCGAATTTTAGCATTCAGATCATTCATGGGAGCAGCAACCAGTTTATTAAGTTAATTTCCCATTTGATCTTTTCATGAATCTATTTAATTGTCTACAAAATTCGTTCCCCCAAATCCGTTATAATCAG
>Ga0075120_10001616_pt1 | contig 17416 bp, 13 predicted proteins | sample AntAceMetag02UKL_FD_69792 | JGI IMG/M metagenome (GOLD analysis project Ga0075120, IMG submission 69792) | Saline lake microbial communities from Ace Lake, Antarctica - Antarctic Ace Lake Metagenome 02UKL | ecosystem: Environmental > Aquatic > Non-marine Saline and Alkaline > Saline | place... | reverse complement strand
CTGACCCTCAATGCCGCCGATTCCATAGCCGAAGGGCAGGTTAAGTCCATTGCCCTGCTCCTTTTTATCATTTTTATTATCATGTCTGTAATGTTTCTCAATATAAAGGCGGGTTTTCTGTCTCTGATTCCCAATGTGATCCCCATTGTTGTGAATTTCGGCATTATGGGAATCCTTTCCATTCCCCTGAATGTAGGGACTGCCATGGTAGCAGTCATCGCTATCGGTATATCAGTAGATGATACTATTCATTTCATGACCCGCTATAATACGGAAATGCACAAGGCAAAGGACCAGGAGCAGGCCCTTCGGGTTTGCCTCAAGACGGAACTGCAGCCGGTTTTTTCAACCTCTATAGCCCTTGCGCTGGGTTTTATCGTCCTGTCCGTTTCTAATTTTGTAGCCATCATCCATTTCGGGATCCTTTCGGCTATCGTCATGCTGGTGGCATTCATGAACGATATTTTGATTACCCCGATACTTTTGTCATCGACACGCCTGCTGACACTCTGGGATATCCTCAGTCTCAACCTGAGAAAAGAGGTGATCGAGCAGTCCGAATTTTTCAGGGGAATGCGGATGTGGCAGGTCAAGAAAATTGTTCTTCTCGGCCAGATCAGGGAAGCGGTTCGCGGCGAGCATATTTACCGGGAAGGCGACCAGGGAGACAGCATGTTCCTTCTGCTTGAAGGCCATGTGCGCCGATACGGCATCCAGGATGAAGCTCAAACGGAAATCGCGTATAACCAGTTCAGTCCGGGCGATATTTTCGGCCATACTTCCATGCTGGACGGATTACCTCGTTCGGCCGATACCCGTGCCGAAACAGACATCAAATTTGTAGAATTCAGCCGGCAGAGCATGGATCGACTGCACAGTCTTTACCCGCATATTGCCAGCCGCATCTTCAGGAATATTGCCAGGATTCTGAATGATCAGCTGGTCATCAGCAACTGGGTGTTACGTGAACAGATCAAATAGGGAAGAATAATGAGAAAACTGATTGTTGCCGCAGTTCTGATTCTAATTACCGGTGTATGGGCTGCATGTGCTTTTGCCGGGGAGCCGGATATCCTTAACGAACTCGATGCCTATCTGGAAACGGACAAAATACCGATTGATTCATCACCGGATATTGCCGGGCAGATGGTGGATCATTTCAGCGCGGATTTGGAACTTAGGGGGTCATATTTTTTCGACCTGCCCCCCGAATTTCCTAAAACTGATGTAAAAGTTGATGATGATCACTTTGTCGGGAAAATGCGTGCGAACTGGTCTTCATGGGTGGGCAAAGACTGGTGGAGCTTTCATGCCGCGGGCTGGTTTGAGGCCGGAACCAGGGAGGGTGACTATGAGGGTGTAACTCATTTCATGACCGATCGCGATAACCAGAAAAGGTACGCGGAACTTAATGAGAGCTTTCTGAATCTTTCTGACGGCGCTGGCGAATTTATCATCGGGAAAAAGATTTTTAACAACGGGATATCGACGCTTTATTCGCCTGCCAACCGCTACACATCCGCCGACCTGAATGATCCGGTAAATCCGGTCAGGACAGGCTCCTGGCAGCTGGCCTGCGATTATTCACACAAAGATACTGTCTATACCGGCGCGATTCTTCCGTTTTACCAGGAGAAAAAAATCCCGGCAGCCGGATCCCGCTGGATCATTTCCGACCTTCCGACCGGATACAGCATTACGTCCAGATATAACCTTATCCCTGGCTCGCTCGAAGAAATGCTTGAAATCCTTTATTACTATATGGATAACCTCCTGAGAAATGGCCGGTTTGCCGGTCTTATCAAAAGCGGCAAGACCGTTGCCGTCAGGGAGGACCTGCCCGGGCACGACCCCGAAGACTGGGGATGGTTCGGTCGGGCCAAAAAATCGATTGGGATATGGGATACCTTTGTATCGGCCTACCGCGGTCCGGCCTTTTACCCGGTCATCAAACTGGAAGACAGCACAACCATCGCGACACTCGTCAAGGAAACACCCAATGTGTACCACCTGGCCGGAGGATTTTCCACGACCTGGAAAAATACCGAATTCCACGGTGAGGCGCTCTACAGTTACAGCATCCACGATCATGATGACAGTTATATTGACTATGTGGGAGGGGTTTGTCATACCAGTGAAAAGCTGGCATCAAGTCTGAGACTGGATAAAATTGATTTTTTACTCGAATATGCAGGCGAAGTTATTACGGCTGACCAGGATGCCACTGATTACATTCTGAGTTCCAGATGCACTCGCATTGGTCGAAACGACCTTATAGGCAGTGTGCTTGTCTCTGTCACTGATGATCTTTCACTGCACTATCTCTCGGATTTTACCCTTTCTGACAACGCGCGTTTCCAGAGAATCGGAACCTCCCTGCGGATTATGTCGGGGCTTGTGTTCACCCTTGATTTTGAATTCTTTGACGGGCCGTCAGATACATATTTCGGCAGATGGCGTAATAATGACAGGGTTGTCACATCCATCAAATGGAGTCTATAGGTCACCTCTGAACAAAGTTAAAAACACAACCCAGTGATTGCTGGGATGCTGAAAATCAAGTAGATATTACACTATGTCATCTTCCATTCCCAGATCATTTAAGGTAACGTCATCGCTCCCGTTATATTGGATAATCATCATGGTGATATCGTCCGTCTGGGGTTCACCTTGCGAGAACTCGCGGATTTTTTCCGTGACTCCAGCCAGGATATCACCTACCGGGAGGCCCCTGAGTTTTTTCAGTTCGCCCTCCAGCCTCGCTTCGGAAAAGAGTTCATGCCTGCTGTTCATGGCCTCGGTAACACCATCGGAATAGATAAATATGGCATCCCCCCTGTTTAAAACGATACGCTTCGACTGGAATGAAAAATCTTCCATCACACCCAGAGCTAACCCGCCGGTCATTTCCACCGCTTCGATCTCGCCGCTTTCGCGAATAATATAGGGTGGATTGTGTCCTCCGTTACAGTATTCTATTGTTCCGTCCTTGATGTTGAGGGTTCCAAGAAAGAGTGTGACAAAAAGGAGCGACGGATTGTCCTCGGAAAGGTCCTGATTGACCTGGTTCAAGACAACCTCGGGCGGCATGTCTTTGGTGGCCCTCGTCTTTATCAGTGTTTTGGTAATGGCCATGAAGAGAGACGCGGGCACCCCCTTCCCCGAAACATCGCCCACGTTAAAACAGAGATGGTCGTCGTCTAAGAAAAAGAAGTCGAAGAGATCCCCTCCCACTTCCCGCGCCGGTTCAAGTGTGGCATATAGATCGAACTCGGGCATATCAGGGAAGGCAGGAAAGATCTTGGGCAGAAGCCCCATCTGGATGTCGTGGGCTATCTGCAACTCGCTTTCCATCCTCTCCTTCAGGGCCGTCGTTTCCGTCAGATCGACAATATATTGTTTCAATGATGTTTTCATGTAGTTAAAAGACTGAGCGAGTTGTCCCACCTCATCTTTTGTTCTGATCTCGGGAATCGATACGTCGAGGTTTCCCTTAGCAATATCTTCGGCTGCGCCGGCAAGGACGCTTAAAGGTCTTGTTATCGAGCGTGCAATGAAGACGATGACGACAAGGAGAAAGATAAAACCGAGTAAGCCGAGAATTATCAATGTTTTATTAAGACGTATCACATCGGCCATCAGCTCATCCTGCGGGAAGAGGACACCGAGCGACCATTTGGTGGAGGAAAGCGGCGCATAGACCATCCAGCACAGTTTCTCCGTCAGGATACTGCGGAAAGGAACAAAGCCCGATTTCCCATGAATCATTTTTCTTCCAATTCTCCTCAGTTCCTCATCTCCCCGCGTCTCTGCCTGGCTGAAAATGGTCTCGTTCATGACGAGTTCTTTCTTGGGATGGGTTACAAAGGTACCGTTCTGGGATATGAGGAAGGCATATCCCGTTTTAGCTATCTTGATTGAAGCAACTATTTCCTGAAGCCACGAGAGTGAAATATCGGATGTAATGATTCCTGCAATACCCTTCTTCCCTGCCATTGTTCTGTAGAAGGGTACGGAATAGGTGGACATGATTATATTGCCGCCTCCTTCATCGAAATAGGGTTCCGTCCACACAGGCTTGTTCAGCTCTTTCGGAATCTGATACCAGTCCTGGAAGAAGTACTGGTATGACGCTGTACCCAGATCGGAATATTTTATTTCACCCCCGCCCTTGTAAAAATAGGGGGCGTATCGTCCTTTTTTGCCGTCATATGCCAGGGGCTCAAAAGCAACCGCAGACCCGTAAATTTCATCATTTTTTTGTACAATGTGTTTTAAAAGATTGTTGAGTTCCTCGCCGGAACAGAGCGACCTATCAAGTACATAGGCCAGATTTTCGGGGACCTTTTCGATAGAACTGAGGACAATGTCGATCTGATTTACCGTTGCTCTGGCGAGGTTCATCGCATTTTTTTCGACATTCTCGACAATGATTTTTCTGGAATACGTGTAGCTGTAACCGAAAATCAGCAGAAAAATCAGTGTAACGCTGCTCAATATGAGCAGTACAAGTTTGAAGGCCAATCCCCTATTTTTCATCTTTATCACTGATCACCTTATAAAAAGAGGTAAAACCGGGGATCGAGTCTATGAGCCCCATGCTCTTCAGGCCTCGCGCAACGCGGCTGTAGTCCTCAATCAGGAGTCCTCCCATACCGGCATCCTCACCCGCTTCGGGCAAAATCAAATCTTTCATTCTTTCCAGCATCCACTTCTGATGAACCAGAGTCGTAGGGATATGTTCCTTTTTAAGGTTCCTCATGGTAACAGCCAATGCCTCATCGGGATGATCAAAGGCATACAGCCACCCCTCGATAGAGGCCAGGACAAAGGCCGCGCACAGCGCAGGGTCTTTCCTATAGGTCTCTTCAAGCACATAAATGCCGTCTTCAGGAAAATTGAGACCATGTTCATGGAAGAAGAATGTGGTCAGTTCATCGGGATTGATGCCGCAATTCATAATCGTATGGTACTCGTTGTACCACATTGCCGAGGCCACATCGACACCGCCTCTCAGGAAGAGATTGACGGAAAAGGACTGGGGAATAACCTGCATCGTAAGATCATATCTTCTGAAAAATGCCCGGGGTTGAAGCTGAAAAACCGGGCCCCATAACCCCACCTTTCTGCCATTCATGTCCTGGGGCTTTTCAATGCCATTCGCCTTTTTAGCTACAAGCATCAGCGCCGATCGCTGCATTATTTGTGCAATGTTGAGGATATTCTCTCCTCCGGCCCGCATCTGAATTCCCGTAGACAGCCAGAGCGAAGCAAAATCAGCCCTCCTATCTGTAAGGAGATCAGATGGTGAATAGTCCGGCCCGCCGGTAATTATTGTAAGATCTATACCGTGTTTCTTATAAATACCCTTTTCAAGCGCCATATAGTAACCTGCAAACTGGGCCTGTGGAACCCATTGGGGTATGAATGATGCCTTTTTCAGGATATCGCCTTCGGCAGGTGCCCCGGATATAATAATCAGGAAAAGGGTTGCAGCGATTATTAATTTGCACTTTTCTCTCATTTTTACATTAACCATATTTTGTAATCGTTCATGGTTATCGGTTCACAGTTTACTGTTTTTTACCGTGAATGGTTACCATAATTATATCTTTTAAATTACCGATAGGGGATTAACCACACCTTACACCAGAAATACTATAGTAAGGATATTTATGTCATTATTGCGACTGTATCGCACATCATCCGCCACTTTCTTAATAAAAAAGATTCCCAGCCCCCCGATTGCCCTGTCTCCGATATCAGCCGTTGTATCGGGATCGGAACGGGAAAGGACGTCAAATGGAATCCCCTCGTCACTTATTTCTATTACGAATTCCTTGCCGTTGTTCAGGGTGCAGCACATTTTCACCTGCCCCCCCCCTTCGGGATAGGCATAGCTGAAAATATTAACCAGGGCCTCCTCCACGGCAAGTTCTATCGCCATCGCCCTTTTGCCCTCAAAACCACATTCTTCGGAGCATGCATGGACAAAAGAGATGAACTGATCAAGATTTTCAATAATGGCTGTAAGCTCTAAAGATTTCATGAAATGCATCCATATCTATGCCTTTAATGATTGTATGATTAAAGCCAGGCAATCTTCCCCATGAATTACAGGACCGTCATTGCCTCTTCCACAGATTCGTGAATCGGAATAATGGTACTGAATCCCGAAATCTCAAAAACTTCTTTGACGACAGCCTGGAGAGAAGCGAGCAATATCTGTCCGTTTTTCCCTTTGAGCTTCTTGGCCGTTACCAGAACACTTCTGAGGCCGGAACTGCTTATATAATCGAGTCCGGCCAAATCGATGACAAAATTTGCATTTCCCTCATCGATCAACCTGCCCAGTTCCTTTTCGAATTCTGGCGATGAGGTGGCATCCATTCTCCCCGTGACGCATACCAGAACCGCTTTCTCTTCATTCTTTACATTTAACTCCATAAGACTCTCCTCTTTTTATGGACATAAATATCGCAACAAGATCGACATATTATCCTGAAAAAATGAAACATAATCATTCCGCCGGCCACGCCTGCTCAAGGCGCCGCGCACCTTTAAGCAGATCAGCCTACAGAATTATTGAAAAACCGCTTTTTATATGTAATAAACAGGCAGAAATATCAAGCAATATATTATCAGGTACGTCAGGTTTTGTTATCCCTTATCTATTTTTGCTGACCGTAAGGAGCTATCACCGAGCATAAGAAGTTCACAGGGAGGTAAATCATGGAGATCTATGCAGCAGAATACCGGGAAAAGCTGACTACGCCGGAGAAGGCCATCGCGTTTATACAGAACGGCGATATTGTTGTCCATGGACTGACTATCGCCGAACCGCCCGCCCTGCTTTCGGCTATCGCCGACCGGGCCCGGGCCGGCGATCTCAAGGACATCAAGATCTATTCGCTGCTCCCCTTCAAATATGCCGCAACAACGGTGCTGGCTCCCGATCTTAGCGATTGCATAGAAGCCTATACCTGGTTTGTCAGCGCATATGATCGAGGAATGGTTAAGGTGGGACTCAACAACTTTGTTCCCAATTACTTTCACCAAATCCCCCGGCTCTGCCGCGATTTCATGGAGATCGACTGTGTGGTGACGACGGTGTCTCCCATGGACAAAGCGGGTTTTTTCAGCTTCGGAACGGCAAACGATTTCACCTCGACGGCGGCCCGTCACTCCAAACGACTTATTGTAGAGGTCAACGAACGGATGCCCCGCGTTTTCGGGGATTCCCTGCTTCACATCTCCGAGGTCGATGCTCTGGTGGAAAACAACCAGCCCCTGCTGGAGATGATCCCCGGTGCTCCTAAACCGGAAGCGGAAACGATAGGGCGCACTATTGCCGAGATGATTCCCGACGGGGCAACAATTCAACTTGGCTTCGGAGCAATCCCCAATGCCATCACGGGCTATCTTACCGACCATAAGGACTTGGGCATACATACTGAGCTTTTCACTCCCGGTATGGTTGACCTGATTGAAAAGGGAGTGGTGACGGGGCGGAAAAAAACTCTCCATTCTCTAAAACATGTCTTCACTGTAGCCCAGGGGGATACCCGGATGTACGAATTTATGAACGACAATCCCAGCATGGAGAGCTACCCCGTCTCTTATACCAACGAACCTTCCATCATCGCGCAAAACGACCATATGATTTCCATCAATTCAATACTGGAGGTGGATCTTCTGGGACAGGCCAATGCCGAGTTTCTTGGAGGATCACAGTACAGTGGCACCGGAGGACAGCTCGATTATGTCCGCGGCGCCTTTAATTCCAAAGGTGGAAAGTCCATCCTTGCCTTCTACTCCACGGCGGACAAGGGGACAATTTCACGCATTGTTCCTCGATTCGAGCTGGGAACAGTGGTTACCACGCCGCGGATGGATGTACACTATCTCGTGACCGAATACGGTACAGTCAATCTGAAGGGAAAATCCACCAGAGAACGAGCACTCGCCATTATCAGCATTGCCCACCCCGATTTCAGGGAGGAGCTCCTGCGCCAGGCGGAGGATCTCTATCTCGTATAAGCGGAGAGCTGGAAAATATCTTTTTTATGCTTTTAACAAGCCAGTAAGGCATAAAGGAACAGACTATTCCCGTGATCATCATTGAAAAGGGATGACTCAGATAGATGCCGTGGGCCTGCCGCAAACCAGAATATTTGCTAATGCAATATGATTATGAAGAAATAGAGAAACAGGGGACAAGTCAGCTCTTGGCGCATGTTCGCTGACAATGGGAAAACAAATCGGTTCCTCGCTGTTTTCTGTGGGCAGCCTGTTTTCTGTGTTCCTTTAAAGCCTGCATAACTTATTTTTACACGCTTTAACGCGCCTTGAAAACAAACAAAATTATAGCGTAATCTGTAACTTATTTTTACTTGCCCCCTGATTTTGTTAAATTACAATAAAAAGGTTGATAATTGTTACTGATACGAGTATAAGCGGCAGCAAAACTGGTCTGGAGGCTGTTCAGATTTGTCTGAGCGGCTTTTTTTATGTGTATAATAACATTCATTCGGGAGCAGTAGATTTATCTGCTTCCGAATATTTTTTTGAGGGAATGAACTTAATGGATTTTAAACTGATGGGACTCAGGGATGAACTGGTCAGGGCAACTGAAAGTCTGGGCTTTCAGTCTCCGATGCCGATTCAAGAAAAAGCAATACCAGCAGTGCTTTCAGGCGAAAAAGATTTTGTGGGACTTGCTCAGACGGGAACAGGGAAAACGGGGGCCTATGGCTTGCCTCTTATTCAACTGATTGATTCAACTAAATTCAATACTCAGGGAATCGTGATATGCCCGACCCGTGAATTATGTCTTCAAATTACAGAGGATCTGAAACAATTTGCCAAATATATGCGCAAGATTAAGATTGTCGCGATATATGGCGGGGCCAGCATATCAACCCAGATCAAACGGCTTAAGGGCAAACCTCAGATTATTGTAGCTACTCCGGGCAGGCTTATTGATATGATTAACCGCAGGGCTGCCGATCTGTCACAGGTTTCATATACAGTTTTAGATGAAGCTGATGAAATGCTTAATATGGGATTTAAAGAGGATATTGATAATATCTTAAGGAAAATACCGGATCATAGAAAAACATGGCTTTTTTCCGCAACCATGCCTCGAGGGGTCGCCGAGATTGCCCGCAATTATTTGACGGATCCGGTAGAGGTGCGGACGGGGAGTAACAACCAGGGCCCGAAAAATATCAGGCATATATGTCATACAATTCAACAAAAAAATAAATATCTGGAGCTAAAGCAGATTATAGATTCTTCACCTGATATTCTGGCTTTAGTTTTTTGCAGAACCAGAAGAGATACCCAGGCCCTGGCTGAATCGTTGATGCTGGATGGTTATCAGTCTGAAGCACTTCACGGCGCCCTGTCCCAGACTCAGAGAGATTCTGTAATGCGGAAGTTTCGCAGGGGTTCAGTCAGAATTCTTGTGGCAACTGATGTTGCGGCAAGAGGTCTGGATGTGGATGATATTACGCATGTAATTCATTATAATCTGTCGGATGGAGTGGATACTTATACTCACAGAAGTGGAAGAACAGGGCGTGTGGGGAAATCAGGTATTTCCATTGCGCTTGTCACTTCAAAAGAAATCAGTCGTATTCATATGCTGGGAAAAAGGCTTAATATACGTTTTGAATTTAATAAAGTACCTGCCGGTAAAGCTATCTGTGAAAAACGATATGCGGATGATATTAATGCAACCACTAAACCCAGATCGAAGACCAGACCTGAATCTAAGAACGTGGATGAGTTCAGAGCAAAGCCCAAACCTGTAAAGAGAAAAAAGCGTCTTGAGTCAGGAAAAACCCGGAGATTTTTTATTAATGTGGGCAAGCTGGATAAAATCAATAAGGGCGCTATTGTACGTTTAATCTGCGACAAATCTGGAATTGACTCAGACATGATCAGGGAGATTAGTCTTAATAGGGAATTCTCGTTTTTTGAAGTTGAAAAACAGGCAGCCGGAAGAGTGCATAATTCCTTAAATTATGCAAGGATTGGCGGCCGAGCTGTTCAGGTTCATGAGGCTGTTTAAAAGAATATGTCTAATTTTAATCAAAAAGAGGTTGACCGGAGACGAACATTTGGGATTATCAGTCATCCTGATGCGGGCAAAACCACGCTGACGGAAAAGCTTCTCCTTTTCGGCGGAGCGATCCAGCAGGCGGGGGCTGTTAAGGCAAAGAAAGCTGCCAGACATGCTACCAGTGACTGGATGTCGATTGAGCAGGAAAGAGGTATTTCAGTTACAACTTCTGTAATGAAGTTTAACTACAGGGATTTTGAGATTAATCTGTTAGACACACCGGGCCACCAGGATTTTTCAGAAGATACATACAGGGTGTTGACTGTCGTCGACAGTGCCCTGATGGTAATTGACAGCGCCAGGGGGGTGGAACCTCAGACCGAAAAACTGATGGAGGTCTGCAGGATGCGCAACACCCCGATCATTACATTCATAAACAAGCTTGATCGTGAAGGTATCGCGCCTATTGATATCCTTGATGATATCGAGAATAAACTGCAGATCGAATGTACGCCGCTTTCCTGGCCTATTGGGATGGGCAAGCGTTTTAAAGGTGTATACAATCTTTTTCACAAACAGCTGCATATTTTTGAACCGGGCAGGGAAACTCTCGGACAGGAGGGGATCGTTATTAATGATCTGTCTGATCCTGTTCTGGATGAACTTTTAAAAGAGCAGGCCGATGAACTGCGGGAAGACATTGCGCTGCTTGAGGGCGCCGTCGATCCGTTTGAGCGCCGGCATTTTTTAAAAGGAAGTCAGACGCCGGTTTTTTTCGGGAGCGCCATCAACAATTTCGGTGTCAAAGAGATGCTGGATGCATTTGTGGAGCTGGCTCCCCATCCAGGTGCGCGACTGTCTGTTTCCCGTGAGGTTTCACCATACGAAAAAGAATTTTCAGGCTTTGCTTTTAAAATACAAGCTAATATGAACCCTGCCCACAGGGACAGAATTGCGTTTGTCAGGATCTGTTCAGGGAAATTTACAAGGGGAATGAGAGTTGTTCACCACAGGATTGGAAAAGAGGTAATTCTTGCCAACGCGACAATATTTATGGCACAGGACAGGGAGAATGTGGAGGAGGCATTTCCTGGAGATATTATTGGTATTCATAACCATGGAACCATAAAGATCGGCGATACGTTTACCGAGAAAGAACCTTTGAAATTTAGAGGGATTCCCAATTTTGCGCCCGAACATTTCAGGCGTGTGCGTCTGAATAACCCGTTAAAGGCGAAGTCTCTCCAGAAAGGATTGATCCAGCTCGCGGAAGAGGGGGCTGTCCAGGTTTTCAGGCCTGTTACGGGCAGAGCCTATATTCTGGGAGCAGTCGGTGTCCTCCAGTTTGAAGTGATCATGGCCCGTTTAAAGGCGGAATATGGTGTGGATGCCATATATGAACCGGTGAATTTTAATGTTGCACGCTGGATCAGGTGCAGTGATCGCAAAAAAATGGCTGAATTTGAGAAAAAAAATGCATCCAATCTGGCAAGGGATGCTGAAGGCTGTCTATCTTTTCTGACAACAAGTGAATGGCAGCTCGACCACCGTATGAAAGAGTGGCCGGAGATAGAGTTCTTTAAGGCACGGGATATTAACTGACGCAGTAGGCAGGGGACAATCCGTTTCAACCGGATTGACCCTGCTATACCGTATCTGTTGCCGCTAAGATCTTAATTCTATTTTGCAGGTCCGAAGGAGTCTTCAAAAAGCTGGTGAATTGCTTTACGGCCTTCATCACTAAGATTTCTGGTTCCTGTTCCAACAAATGTTTTATCAGTTATAACCGGCATTTCAGCAACCCATTTGTTATCCTTCCATGAAAACCACCCTTTGCGCTCCTGGTCATATACGCTGACTGGACGGTTAAAGAGCTTTGCAAGCTCAACGCCCCAGCCGGTCCCTCCTTTGACAGTGTCATCCGGCTGTATCCATCCGACTGCTATTACGTGGTAGCCATTGTTGACCATGTGAAAAATAGACTGTATGACCTTCCGTATTGTTTCAGCCTTCGAATAACTCCGTCCCATGCGGGCAGAGACTATTTCCATGCTGACATCACCTTTGGCAAGCTCTTCCTGGCTCAGTTTCCGCACACCTCTGGTGCGTTCGATATTGTGTCCCTCGAACGAAAAATTAACCTCCTGAATCCCCCAGCGCTCCGCGAGTTTTCCGAACTCGGCCTCGGTTCCCTTATGCCCGCCGCTGTAAAGAGTAAAATCCATTATTTTCATCTCCTTTTATGCTTCTGTTTATTAATGGTCTTTTCATCCCATTTCTGCGTTATACTCAAAAAATAATCCTCGGAATATCAACTATATAACTATGGTTATCTTTTTCGCACGCCTTGATCTTGAACGAAGATTCTCATAAATAAACAGAATCTTTTATTTTCCGTCTTTATTTTGTTAATATAATATTGTTATATATTAGTTACTTATATTTCATATCTATGTATTCTTGTCAATGTAATTGTTGTCGTATTTTGTTACAGGAAAGATTTAATCCAGGTACCTTCGTAAAAACTCTATTATACCGGCAATTAATAAGATATCGGTGTTGAGGATATCAATGATCTATAAACACATCCCTTGAAATTCCTTGATTTTTTCTTTATTAAAGCTTACACATAGCACGTTTTAGCGGGGATCAGGTAAAACAATCGGCCCAGCCGGTTTTGCAGGTGGCAGTTATTATCTATTACAGAATTAAAGGCGCAGCTATATATGATATTTCATAAAGACAGTTACTGCTTTTTTATGAAAAAGCATAAAATGGCGCGGTGCCAATCAAAATCTGTGACCCTCTTTCTTGTGGGCATTTTCTTTCTCATCAGCGCGATGAATCCCGTCACAGGATTTGGGGCAAATACGACTGATGAAACGATATCCTTCATTCCTGATTCTCTAATTTGTTTGCCGGTTGGACATGCCATCGTCATAGACAAGACAATGCAGCGACTCTTTGTATATTATTTTGATGGGGTTTCCTTTCAGCGTACGTACGAGACGGTTTGTTCCACCGGCAAAAACAAGGGAACAAAAATCAGATCAGGAGACGCCAGAACACCAGAGGGTATCTACTTCCCAATAAAGTTTTTCCCCGATGGGGACCTCAGTGCCATCTATGGTCCCATGGCTTTTGATCTCAGTTATCCAAATATTCTCGATAAGAAAGAGGGGAAAGACGGCAACAATATATGGATACACGGTACCGACAAACCGCTGAGTCCCTACCAGTCAAATGGCTGCATTGCCCTTGAAAACGGGGACATTAAATATGTTTCTCGATTTATTACACTTAATGAGACGCCCATTATCATTGAAGACTACATTAAATGGGTGCCCGCCTTAATACGCGTCTCCCTTGAAGAAGACCTGATATCTTTTGTCGACAGATGGGCGGATATCGTATCCGACGGCAAGGTCCAGAAGCTTGACAGCCTCTATGGGAAGGATTTCATTTATGATAAAAAGAGGGAATATCAACTCGCCAGACAGATAAGAACATTAAAAAAATACGGAGGGGTCATTACCTTTACACCAAAGAACCTTTCGCTGTTAAAACACGACAAATACACAGTGGCTGTGTTTCAGCAGGAATTTACTGTAAACGGGTGTCCTTACGAGGCGGGCCCGAGGAGGCTGTTTCTCAAGAAATGGCGCAACAAATGGCATATCGAAGGAGATATAGTATTAAGCCCCGAAAAGGAACATCGGCTTATCGCAGTGCTTGAAGAGACTAATAATGATTATGCCAGCCATGATGAAATAATAGAACTTGTTAATAAATGGATTGTCAGTTGGGAATCGGGAGATATGAAGGATTATGCATCCTTTTATACTGCGGATTTCAAATCCAAAGGGATGAATCTTGATGACTGGCTTGCACATAAGCTGATCCTCTACCGGTTAAACAAAAATATTCATATCGGTATAAAAAACCTCAAGATGTCACATCGTTCAACTGGTAAATTGATTGCTACATTCGAACAGCACTATAGCTCATCGCGTATAAACGATGTGGGGACCAAGGTTTTATATTTTAAAAATATTGATGATTCCTGGAAAATATGTAAAGAAACATGGAAATCAAAGACCGCGAAATAGATTTCGAATGATGGAAAATGATAAAAAAACCAAAAGCTGGCTTGTCATCATAATTGGAGACAGGAAACGTCATGGACCTTTTAAGGTTACTAAGAGGTCCCTGGTCCTGTTATCCATATGTTTTATAGCAACTCTTTTTGCCGCAATAGCCTGCAGCCTCTGGCTTTACAGCAAACCCTGCACTGTCAGCACCAATAAACTGGCTGGAGAGCTTGCAATCGCCAGGCAGCGCACAGACCTCATCAGTCAGGAGAAAGATGAGCTTTCGGAAGAGGCTGAAATCCTCAGGGCGGAGATAAAGACACTTCATAAGAAACAGAAAATTCTCGCTACCGTCGAAAAGAAGAAGGAAACAAAGCCGATCATTGCGAAAAGTGATAATGATACGAAAGGGGAACTATTTGTTTCCATCGAAGAAATAAAGACAATATATGATAAAAACAACAAAACATTCAAAGTCAGATTTATAATAAGAAGTCAGGATGCTGACGGGGATTACATTTCTGGTTATGCGTTTGTCATCCTCAACCCCGCACCCGGTTCTTCCAGTCCCTGCAAAATCTACCCGAATACGTCGCTCGTCAACGGACTCCCTGAGACGTATAAGCAGGGGGAATACTTTTATATTGCCCGTTTCAAGCATATGGAAGGCGTTTTTACTCCAATATCCGGTAAAAGCAGATACGGTTCGGTTTCCATTCTAATTTATGCAAAGGATGGAACGCTCAGATTAAAAAAAGAACTGTCACTATAAACAAACAGAATCATAAATTTGCCCAACAATCTGGCAGAAGCATTGAGATATATTATTAATGACACCAGCACGTTTTCTTACAAAATTCAAATCAACATTTATCATTTTCTTTATTCTCTCCCTCGTGGCCCTGGTATGTTTGCCGGCAATCTGCCACGGCAGAAATACAGTAGAGACTTTTTTTCATAATACAGACTACGAATTGAACATTTACAGGATAAACGGCAAGATTCCCGGTAAAACAATACTTATAATAGGTGGCATACAGGGAGACGAACCCGGCGGATTTTTGTCAGCGGACCTCTACGCGGATATGGAACTTGTGCGGGGAAACCTCATCGTTGTTCCGCGCGCGAATTATTACTCCATAATCCTCAACCGGCGGCAGGTCAATGAGGATATGAACCGCAAGTTTTCCGGATCTTCACGGAAAAATTACGAGGCACAGGTCGTTTCCATATTGAAGCAATTGATATCGGAAAGTGATTGTCTGCTGAATCTTCATGACGGATCGGGATTCTACAGGGACACCTGGCAGAACGAGATGAAAAACCCCAAGAGGTACGGCCAGTCGATAATAATGGACTGCGAAAACTACAGCGATCCAGGCAGGGGGAATATAATAGCTCTCGGCAAGCTGGCAAGGAATGCCATTTCAAAAATCAATGAGCACATCGACAATCCCGACCACCTTTTTCACATCAACAATCATCGTACCAGGGCCAGCGATTCTCTGCACCCGGAACAGAGAAAATCGGCAACGTATTATGCCCTGTATGAGTGCGGCATACCGGCATTCGGCATTGAATCGAGTAAATCTCTTCCATTGGAAACGAGGATATACCATCACAATCTCGCAATCAACGCCTTCATGGAAATGTTCAACATTATACCGGAGGTACCGGGCATCGGCCTGAGTACGCCTCAGATGAAATATGCTGTGGTGAAGATTAATGACAGTTCACCCGTTGTTGTGGCCAACGGTGAGACACTGCATATCTATCCGAATGATACTATAAAAATCATCCATATAGAGGGGAATTATGCACGCGGATTCAGCGCCGACATAGAGGGATATGGATCGGTGAATGATGTGAATAAGCCATTTTCTCTGACCGGACCCACGCACGTTTTGATCAGAAAAGACCACATTCTCTGCGGCGCATTCAATATCTCATTCAGTGAGAAACCTCCTTCCGGTCATTCGGTAACTGTCAATCCCGGCGTTGTCTTTTTCAAGATCAAAATCAATGGGAAAGAAGGATATTATCCGAACGGTTCCCACGTGGATATAGTAAAGGGCGATCTCCTTGAACTGGTGGACGCGGAGACCAACCCCGGTTCTCTTGCCGGGGTGACATGCAACTTCAAGGGCTTTGTGGGGAATAGTCGCGTCAATACCGGTGAAGACAGGGGATATATAATCAACACGGCAACAGACCTGTGGGAAAGATATTCTCTTTATAAAAAGGGAAGGGTCTACCAGGTAATTGTCTCCAGAGACAAAGATATAATAGGACGTCTGTTCTTCGATATAAAGCCCCCTCTCTTCGAGTATATGCTGTTGTCTTTCAACGGAACCGACAAGAAATGGGTTTCCGATGGCGAAGTAATAAAACTGAAGCTGAGTGACTCGATGAAGATTATGGATATAAAGAACAATGTGGCTCCCGGCGGACTAACGATAGTTATCAGGGGAGAGAGCGAGTCTATTCCGATAAAAATGGGCGAACGTGTTGCCGGCACAAGGATTGCGACGCTTCTCGGGAGAAACCATGACGGATGCAATATCCGAGTCAGCCGTGGTAAAATCTCCCTTGCTTTGATGCCTGTTAATATTATAGATTACAAATGCACACCTGCTGATTGATGAGAGGCAAGGCGAAGGCGATTGAGGAGATCAGGAGTGAAAGATAAAGAGAAAGACAAGGATATCTCTATTATTAACAAGGGTTGCAGTCTTAATGGAACCCTGGATTTCAAGGAATATCTTATTGTGGCAGGCACTGTAGAAGGTGTCCTCAATGCCGAGTCAGTTATCACGGAAGAGGGAAGCTTCATCAAGGCCGATGTCACATCAGAGAAATTTACCATTGCCGGCAGATTTGAAGGGAACATCATTGTCGCAGGAACGTTGACGCTTCTTGGCACTTCGAATGTCCGGGGAACTATCCAGTGCGGTAATCTGATTGTAGAAGAAGGGTGCATTCTGAACGGCAAGATTACACCCCCTGAGCTTTGCCATTGATGAGCATCTAATGCCGCAGGCCACGATAGAATACAAATCCAGCTGTTTTCCATTATAATGCCATAATATGGCACAGGGAGCTTCAATTAGCGGAAAGAGCAGCCCTGTTTCTGTTCATAAGATTGGTGATGAAGACGGCGGCAAGCACCAGACCCCCACCCGCCAACTGAAGCAGGGTCAGACGTTCGCCCAGAATAACCCAGGCACCCAGGGCCGTTACCACGGGAATACCGTTG
>Ga0075120_10001614_pt1 | contig 17418 bp, 7 predicted proteins | sample AntAceMetag02UKL_FD_69792 | JGI IMG/M metagenome (GOLD analysis project Ga0075120, IMG submission 69792) | Saline lake microbial communities from Ace Lake, Antarctica - Antarctic Ace Lake Metagenome 02UKL | ecosystem: Environmental > Aquatic > Non-marine Saline and Alkaline > Saline | place... | reverse complement strand
AAATAAGCTTAATGTAATAATTTGTATTATTTTTACATTGGGTAATTTTTTTAAAAATAGAACAGAATTAAAACAAATTAGTTCAAAATTTAATACCTGTTATTTAGATTAATAAAAAAAATATTATCTTACTCAATAGCTTACGAAGATTCAAAGAAAAACAAATAAATAAAACATACAATTAAAAAAAAATAATTATGAAAAAATCAATAACATTTTTCCAAATAGGGATATTAGTTATAGCACTTTTTATATTCCAAACTTCATTTTCACAATCAGCAACCTGGGATTATAATGTAACAGGTTCATCCTGTACAGCAATTGATACTACCGGAGCAACAGCAGTCCAGCTTAATAATGGAAATCTTGATGATGGTGGAGCCTCGATAGCCTGGCCTTTCACATTTTCTGTTTATAATTCAACTTATACAACTGCTAATAACATAGCAATGAATACAAATGGATATATGCGTTTTGATGCTTTGATTAGCCTTGTGAGCACTTTTCCCATTCCATCAAGTTTATATGGACAGTTTTTATCTTATGGAGGTAACACAGATGGAAAGATTGTAGGACCTTTTGTAAAAAAAGTAACAGGAACAGCACCTTCAAGAATATTTACTATTGCTTTCACATATTATACTAATTACTCAGGAACAAGCTCATATCATGCATATATTCAGGTTAGTTTTCATGAATCGAGCAATGTAATAACAGTAAACTATCTAAATTGTGGAGGCTCAACTAACCCGGCAAATTATCTTGGAATAAATGCAGGAGATGGAACATATTCAACTATTGCTGGTGCATTTCCAACCTCAGATACATGCTTAACTTATACTCCTGGAACAATTGTATCTATTGGTAATCCAACAAATTTTACTCAATCGGTTATTAGCACATCACAAATCAATCTCGGCTGGACAAAGAACACGAATTGTGATGATGTAATTGTACTTTATAGTACAGTAAACAATTTTACAGCACCTTCTAATGGTACTAGTTATACAGGTGGAACTCCAATTGGTCTTGGCACTGTTTTGTATTCTGGAAGTGATACTACATATAACCATACCAGCTTAACACCAAACACTAAGTATTACTATAAAATATACTCTTACAATAGTATTCCAATATATTCACCTGGTGTACTTGACAGTGCAATCACACAAAACCTCCAGCCACCAACGAGTTTCCACGCTAATGCAACCAGTCCATCACAAGTAATACTTACTTGGGCAAATAGTAGTACAAATAATTGCATTATAGCTTATAATACTACAGACACCTTCGGGACTCCGGCAAACGGAATATATTATGCAAATGGAGCATACCTTCCTGGTGGTAATGGAGAAGTAATTTTTAATGGTTTTAGTTCATTTTTTATGAAAACAGGATTAAACAGTAATACCACTTATTACTTCAGAATATGGTCATATGATGCAACGGCAAACTATTCAAGTTCCTTAATCGATAGTACAACAACTATTGGTGTTCTTGACCCTCAAAGTATAAACGCAACAACATATAGTTCTTCACAAATTAATTTGAGTTGGGTGAAAAATCTTTCGAGTGATGATATTATGGTCGCTCATAACTCTACTAATAATTTTGATACTCCTATTGACCAGACTAATTATATTACAGGGAACATAATGGGTGCTAGTGGCGCAAGAATAGTTTATATTGGTAATGCAACATCTGCTATTGACACACTTCTTCTAACTGCAAGCACAAAATATTACTATAGAATTTGGTCAAAATCTTCAACTAATTATTATTCATCTCCCGGATTGTTAGATAGTGCTACAACATTGGTACCCGGAATTTCAACCTTCCCTCATATACAGGATTTTGAAACTACATATCCTATATTAGGTGATCCTTCTTGTTCTGGAATATATTATACAAATCTTGACTGGGAAAATGTCACTGGTGATGACAATGACTGGATTCCAAGGACAGGAGCTACTTACGGTTATTATTATTCCGGACCGGCAGGTGATAATACAACAGGAAATGGGAAATATGTATATGCAGCTTCATATATTAATGGAGGTTGCTATAATAAAACTTCATATCTTGTTAGCCCTTTATTCAATTTTGCCGGTCTTTCAAATCCCACTTTTGAATTTTACTATCATATGTTTGGCACAGCACAGGGAATAATGTCTGTTCAGATATCTACTAATAGTGGAACTACCTGGTCCGGGAATTTATGGTATAAAACAGGACAACAACATATAAGTGCAACTGCACCATATGCTTTAGCTCAGGTAAGCCTTGCCGCTTATGCAGGATTAAGTAATATTAAAATTAGAATTAAAGCATATACAGGCAATACTTACAAAAGTAATATGGCTATTGATGATATTAAAATCTTCAATTCCCAACCTATGGCATATATTTCTAGTTCATGCACACAAACTACCGAACCAGTAATTCATGGTTTAACAAATCAAGAGATATTACAAATAAAAATCGTAACTAATGGAGATCAAAACCCGATTTCTGCTACTCAATTTGCAATAGCAACAAGCGGAACTACTTCCATATTGGACATCTCAAATGCTAAAATTTTCTATACGGGTAGTAGTAGCGTTTTTTCAACCGGAAATCAATTTGGTTCAGCAGTATCATCACCAAGTGCTACTTTCTCTGTTTCTGGCACCCAAGCATTAGTAAATGGAGATAATTACTTTTGGTTAACTTTTGATATTCCGACTTCTGCAGTTTTAGGAAATACAGTTGATGCATGTTGTACTAATGTGATTGCGGGAACTGGTGGATATGTGCCTTCTGTTACATGTCCATCAGGTAGTAAATTAATAAAAGGGTATCAAACAATAAATATCGGAAATAATACATCTTCTGAAATGCCTTTACATCGCAATTTTTATTCAGGATGTGAAATGATTTATACATCAGCAGAAATGGGTGGTGCAAAAGACATTGCAAAACTTGCCTTCTACAAAGCATTTGGAAATAATACAATAAATAATATTCAAAATGTATGCATTTACATTAAGAACACAACAGCATCAACACTTTCGAGTGGTGTATATTCTTTAAGCGGTTATACTCAAGTATATAATGGAGCATTTACAAATAACGCTATAAGTGGATGGATGGAAGTTATACTTACACAAGCTTTCACTTATGATGGAACAAGTAATCTTCAGGTATTAGTGGTTCAACAATGGGGATCTTATTTTACCGATTATCCAAATTGGAGATACGGATTTTCAACGAATGGTAATAGATGCAGATTTGCAAACAATCATACTACTGTTCCTTCAAGCTTAACATTAACTTCTTCCAATAAACTTCCTAATATTCGATTTGAATATGCTTTACCTTCCCAAATGACATATTCTCATTGCACATCATCACAGCCTGATACTTCTTTTGTTATACCCGGAGATGCAAATAAAGCAATAATAAGAATGGATATCGCAACAACCAGCAGCCTTAATCCATTAAAAGTTAAAGGCTTTACATTAGGCACAAATGGAACCACTAATTTATCTGACATTTCTAATGCTAAAATGTATTTCACAGGAACATCCGATATTTTTTCTGCATCTAATCAGTTTGGCTCAACAATAGCAACTCCTGGATCAAACCTAATATTTAGCAATGATAGTGCATCTTTACAAGGAGGTACAAATTACTTCTGGTTAACTTATGATATTAAATCAAATGCAACATTTAATAATTATATTGATGCTGAGTGTACATCTATTATTATTGATGACACATCAAGAATTCCAATAAGTACAGCTCCAGCAGGCAAACGACAAATAAAACCATACATAATTGTTGGTTCAGGAAATTTAAGTCAAGACCAGTCACCTTTTGCACCTCCAATATATCATAATGCATGTGAAATGATTTATTTACAATCCGAATTTGGAACAGGAACAAAAGATATTACCAGATTAGCCTTTGAAAAAGCATATGGAACTAATATTTTAGATTCTATTGAAAATGTAACCATCTATTTGAAACACACCAATGCAACTACATTATCTTCCGGGACATTTAACACTTCAAATTACACCCAGGTTTATAGTGGTTCATTTACTAATAACGCTATCACAGGTTGGATGGATGTTCCTTTAGACATTCCATTTATATATAACGGAATTCAGAACTTAGAAGTGTTTATAATTAAAGTGACAGGTTTAAATTTCGCACATCACCCATATTGGGCTTACACAACTTTTACCCCTAATAGATGCAGAACTGCATATACATATAGTAATAATCCTCCACCAACAAATTTGACATCTACTAGTTCTTTCCCTAATACAAGGTTTGAGTATTCAACTTCAACACCAATGATTTATATTTCAAGTGAAACAACCTTACCTGACACAATAGCTGTTCTTAAAGGTGGAACCAATCAAATGATTATTGGAGTTGAAGTAGTAACTAATGGATCTTTAACACCTTTGTCTGCAACAAGTTTTAGTATTAATACTATAGGAACTACAAATTTAAACGACATTTCTAATGCTAAACTTTTCTATACTGGTAGTAACAATTCGTTTTCTGCTTCTAATCAATTTGGAACAACAGTTAGTTCACCTACAAATGCATTTATTGTGAATGGTAATCAAACTTTAATTGATGGAACAAACTATTTCTGGTTATCATACGATATTGTTTCAACAGCAACCACAGGTAATTATGTAGATGCAGCTTGTACGTCAATTAATATTGGCGGTTCAGCAAAAACACCTTCTGTAACTGCTCCTGCCGGAGCAAAAATGATTGCTGGAGCAATGTCTGGTGCATATACTTTAGGAAGTGGTGGAGACTATCCAACTTTTGCTTCTGCAATCAGTGCACTTGGACTTTTTGGTGTTAACGGTGCGGTTCAGTTTAATATTATTTCAGGAACCTACAATGAGCAAGTTGTTCTAACACCAGTTACAGGTGCTTCATTAACAAATTCTATTACTTTCCAATCCCAAAGCGGTGATAGTACAAATGTAATATTACAATTTTTTAGTAGCTCTTCTTCAGCAAACTATACTTTAAAACTCGATGGTGCTGACTTCATCACATTTAGTAAAATAACAATTAAAGCTCTTGGTACTTCTAAAGCCAGAGTTGTTGATATTGGTAATAATTCTAATTTTAATACATTCTCAAACAACCAGATAGTTAGTATTAATTCCAATGGAGCAAACAATAGTGCAGGCTTTTACAGTTATAATGTTAGTGGTGCAAATGACAATCATTTGACAAACAATTATTTGGATATAAACGGATATTATTCTTTTTACATAACAGGTAGTTCAACATCCTATCCTCAGCAAAACACTATTATTGAAAATAATATAATAAACAATTACAAATATGCTATTTTTGCACGCTATCAAAATAATTTAAAAATTAAATCCAATATTTTTAATAGCAGTTATTCCGGTAGTTCGAATTATGTTCTCAAGCTTTATTTTTGTGATGGAAAAACTGAAATCCTAAAGAATAAAATTACTTTAAATGGAACATCAACAAATCAGGGGATTTATTTATCCCATTGTAGTGCTACTACAGCTCAGCCATCCTTAATAGCGAATAATTTCATTACTCAGTTAACAGGAAATATCTGCTATGGACTATATATTTATAGTGCTGACAACTTTAACATTTACCATAATAACTTTAGTATTGCTGGTAATGGAACCAGCTCCAAAGGATTATACATAAATAATGGGAGTAATATAAATTTTGTTAATAATATAGTTTATTGTGCAGCTGGTGGACTTACAATGGACATAGTTAATACGGGTGCACTTGCTACATCAAATTACAATGATTTATTTACTACAGGAAGTATGTTTGGTATATGGGGTACTCAAGTTATTGCAACACTTTCCTCATGGAAATCCACATCTAATAAAGATGCAAATTCAATTTCAGTTAATCCTACATATTCATACGGCACAGACCTTCATGTCAACAATCTTGCAATGAATAATTTAGGAACTCCTTTAGCCGAAGTTAATGATGATATTGATGGAGATTTACGTAGCCTTATTACACCTGATATTGGAGCCGACGAATTTGAAGCTGATTATGATGCAAACACAGAAATAAATGCCCCATCGGCAGCTTTATGTCCAGGAAATCACAGTGTTGCAGTTACAATAAAAAATGATGGAGCAATTGCACTTACTTCATTAACAATAAATTGGTCTGTTAATAGTATAGCTCAAACACCATATAGTTGGACAGGTTCATTAGCATATGGTGCTAGCACAAGTGTTACCATTGGGTCTTATAATTTTACTTCCGGTAATTATAATATTTTAGTGCAAACTGCTAATCCTAATGGACAAATGGACCAATGGACAATTAATGATACTTCATCAAAAGTAGTAACAATTTATGGTAGTCCTACTATTAATGCCGGTATTGATTCAAGTGTTTGTCAAGCTAATACTTATATAATTACCGGTGCCAATGCTACTTATTATTCAGCATTAAATTGGACATCAACCGGCACAGGAAGTTTTATATACGGAAACACATTATCACCAACATATACTCCATCAAGTGCAGATATTTCTAACGGTTCTGTTTATTTGATTATAAGTGCAACGGGATATGCCGGCTGTGGAAATGCAACAGATTCTATGTTACTTACTATACTTACAAGCCCTATGGTATCTTTCTCTGGCTTAGATTCTGCTTATTGCTCCAATACACCAAACGACACATTAATTGGAACACCAATAGGAGGAACATTTATCGGAACTGGTATTTCTGGGAATATATTTAGTCCATCAATAGCAGGTGCCGGAATTCATTCAATATTATATACTTATACTGATATTAATGGTTGTATTGGAAATGATATACAAGGAGTGTCTGTTAATGCTATTCCTATCGCTACTGCATATTCTAATAATGATTCTACTCTATTCAATACTCCCGATACACTTGGAGTAACAGTAACAAATGGTTCAGGCAATTATTCTTATAGTTGGTTTCCTGTGGCACTCATATCCGGTAGCTCAACAATTCAAACACCAATAACAGTAAATATAACATATTTTACAATCTTTACTGTAATAGTTACTGATAATATAACAGGGTGTCAAGACGTAGATTCAATTACAATATTCCCATACTTTGTTGGACCATTGCAATGTATAGCTTCAGCATCTTCTGACACTATTTGCCAAGGAAATTCATCTCAGTTAAATGCAAACGCTTCAGGAGGAAATAGTACATACACATACTTATGGTCATCCAATCCGGCAGGATTTAGCTCAAACATTGCAAATCCTATGGTCATTCCACCTGTAACTACAACATACACTGTAACTGTAAGTTCGGTAACAGCTACACCAGTTACTTCTTCTGTAAAAGTCGTTGTTATTCCACTACCAATAGTAAGTTTTAGTGGTTTGGCAACTTCTTATTGTGCTAATAATATGTTTGACACTTTAATTGGAATCCCGGCAGGAGGTTATTTTGTTGGAAATGGGTTAAATGGAAATATCTTTACTCCATCAGTAGCAGGAGTTGGTAGCCATGCTATTAGTTATACTTATACAAATGCATTAGGATGCTCAAATATAGCTACACAAAATACTTCTGTTAATGCAAACCCAACTGCAATGATATCCGGTCCTGATACAATTATTTATGCTCTAAACACAGTATTAATTGGTTCAGCAACCGGTGGTTCATCATCATACTCTTATAGCTGGGGACCGGCATCAGCTATTGTTGGCAGCACTACAATGCAAAATTGTACAACAACGGCAATAACATTTCCAACACAATTTATTCTTACAGTTACTGATATTATAAGTGGATGCACGAATTCAACTACTAAAATAATAATTCCAATAGGTCCTGGTCCTGTACAGGCATTAGCAATTGCTGCACAGGATACTATTTGCCAAGGAGATTCATCTAAGTTAAATGCATACGCTTCAGGAGGAAGTGGAACATATACATACTTATGGTCATCAAATCCTGTAGGTTTCTCTTCAACTTTGAGCAACCTTATCGTTACTCCGGCTTTAACCACAACATACACTGTTACAGTATCTGATGGGGTTTTTAATGCAACATCTTCTGCTGTTATACATGTATTTCCAACACCTATTGTTAGTTTTATAGGTCTATCAACTACTTATTGTAAAAATGATTTACCAGATACCTTGCAATGTGTTCCCGTAGGAGGAATTTTCAGTGGTCCAGGTATGACAGCAAATATTTTTGACCCACTTATTGCCGGTCCGGGTAATCATACAATAATTTACACTTATGTTGACATAAATGGATGTATAGGAGTAGATTCTCAAGGAACTATGGTTAATAATTCTCCAACTGCAAATGCCGGGTATGATATAACAATACCTTGTGGAGCGGGGCAAAATATTGGTAGTGCCAGTGTAGAGGGAATGATATATAGTTGGATGCCAACAATTGGACTAAGCGATTCTACTATTTCAAATCCTATAGCATCACCATTATTGACAACTATTTATACATTAACTGTAACTGATACATTAAATGGTTGTATTGCAACAGATGATATTTTAATTACAGTAATAGGCGGACCTGTTGCTTATGCTAGTAGCGATACAACAATTTGTTACGGAGACAGCGCTGTCTTAACTGCCACAGGTGGTCCAACTTATTTATGGAGTAGCGGACATACTACTGCATCATTTACAACACCTCCTCTTTATGTTAATTCAGTTTATTATGTGGTTACTGTAACAGATACTACTACAGGATGTGCTTCTTCAGATTCTGTTTGGGTATTTGTTAACCAAGCTTTTGTGGATCTTGGTGCTAATGATACAACTTGTGATATTACATACTTACTAGATGCTGGAGTAGGATTTGCTTCTTATCTCTGGTCAACAGGTGATACCACACAAATGATTCAAGCCGACACAACTGGGATTGGTTATGCAACAGGAACATTTAGTGTAACTGTAACTAATAATGCAGGATGTCCCGGAACAGATTACATCGAGATTATGTTTGTTGATTGCACAGGTTTAGAAGAAATCTCAGGCGAGATAAGTGTCAAACTCTATCCTAATCCAACTAAGGGTAAATTCCAAATTGATATTTCCGGATTAAACAACAGTATTTTTGATATGTGTATTGTTAATATGACCGGTCAAATCATATTTTGTGAAAAGCTAATTAATAATGATTCTAAGAAATTCACAAAAGAATTAGATATGTCAGTTTATCCTAAAGGAGTTTATTTTATACGATTAGTTAATGTAAACTCAACTATTGTTAGAAAGATAATAGTTCAATAAAAATAAACTATTAAAATTTTGTTATAAAGATTTTCTGAAATTCAGGCAATAATGATGGAATGTGTTGCTAACCCATGTATTTCCATAGCCGTAAGGAGCAATAGAAAGGTCATTCTGGCACCAGAAAGTTTCTGGTAGCAATATTAGTTTTTCTTGCAATTTTTCTGTTAAATCCCAAGCCAATGGATAATTGTTTCCTTGCTTTTTTATGTTTTTAACAACAATTGTAATAAAGCCACCGGGTTTCAAAATTTTTAATAAATCAAAATATATTTGAGTTAATTCCTGAACGAATTTATTATAATCTATAATATTCCCCAAGTCGTTTTTTTCGTCAGAGTAATTGAGTTGTAAACCTTTTTCCCTTCTTTTAGCTTGGTTTTCGGCACCTTTCATATTAAGCATATCCCAGTATGGTGGTGAAGTTATAATATAATCAATTTGCGGGAAATCGCTTTGGTGAATATTGCGAACATCTTTATTTAAAATATTAAACTTTAAAGAATCCTTGTTTATCAACTCTTGATTGGTTTTTAATTGCTGGCATCTTTTATTTGCAATATCACAGAAAAAATTGCTTAATTCAGTACCATAAGCATTTCTTTGGTTTTGCAATGCAGCAATCTGAGTGCTACCTGTTCCTGACATTGGGTCAAAAATATTATCTCCCTCTTTTGAAAATTGTTTTATATACATTTCTGCAAGAAGCTCGGGAAATTTTGCAGGATGAAGAATCTCGTCTTTTTTTCGAGGCTGAGGTTTTAAGATAAACCAAGAGGGCAAATCAAAAATTATGGAATTATTTTCATTACTTTTATTATTAAAGAATTCATAATTTTTTATTGTAAAATCTTTTTTGCTTTTTTCATCTTTTCTAAGATATAAGGAATAAAAAATGCTTTTATTTTCTCGACATCCTATTTTTTCGTCTTTTAAACTAAATGAATTTGAAAGAGTTTTTGCTAAATCCCATGCAAATGGAAAATATGAATTTTTATAAATATTGTTATTGCAAATTATCCAAAGAAATTTTTTTTCTTTTAGATTATTAAATAAAAATTTAGTTTTATTAAATATGGTTTTTTTTAATTCTAAATATTGCTTTAAATCTGCTTCTTGAATTTTTTCAAGAACATCAATAATTATAAAATCTATGTCTAAATCTTTAGAAATTTCATCGGTATGAACTTCAAAATTATATTCAGTTTCAAGCTCTTTTAATAATTTCAGATTATTATTATTACCCCAAAAATAAATTTGAGCAGGGATTTCATCATTTGTTTTGGTGAAGAATCTTATGTTTTCTAATAATAATTTTTTCTGGTCGGAATACTTAAAAAAAGATTTTTGAAATGGCAACCATTCTTTTGAAGTTAAATTGTTAAATCTATTAATAACTTTTCTTTTTGCCATTTTTTGATTTTAGGATATTCAAAATATCAACAAATAAAATTTAGAAATATTTTATGCTAAAATATTTTTATTAAATCTTTGCTATGAATATTGAAAAACTAATGATTTTAAAAAACACTTATTCTGGAATAGCCCTTCATGATTCCTCTAGTAGAATTTGCAATAAAAGAAATAATTTCATCACGTTCTTTTGTTGCTGGCATTTCGGCTTCAACAATGTTTATTCCTTGAGTAACATTATATTTTTTCAAATATAATATTCTGTAAATATCTTGAATTTCATTAATTTTCTCAGGAGTGTATCCTCTTCTTCGAAGCCCAATAGAATTAATTCCAACAAATGATAAAGGTTCTCGGGCACCTTTTGTATATGGAGGGATATCTTTTCTGACTAATGAACCACCGGAAATCATTGAATGTTGACCGATATTCACAAATTGATGGACAGCCACTAAGCCACCGATAATAGCCCAATCGCCTATATTAATATGTCCTGCTAATGTTGCAGCATTTGCCAAGATGCAATTATCACCGATAACGCAATCGTGAGCAATATGAGCATAAGCCATTAATAGGTTATTGTTTCCGATAACTGTTTCATAGCTTGCTTTAGTTCCTCGGTTAATAGTTACGAATTCACGAATTGTAACATTATTGCCAATTTTTACAACTGTATCTTCACCTGAAAATTTCAAGTCTTGTGGAACAGCAGAAATTACGGCTCCTGGAAAAATTTTACAGTTTTTCCCAATTCTGGCACCCTCCATAATAGTTACATTTGAACCAATCCATGTTCCTTCTCCAATTTCAACATTTTTATGGATAGTAACAAAAGGTTCTATAACTACATTATTTGCAATTTTTGCCTGAGGGTGTACGTATGCTAAAGGTTGATTCATAAAAAAAATAATTATTTATTTCTGTCTTTTACAATTTGAGCAATTTGTTCAGCTTCTACAACAATCTTATTGCCAACATATCCAACACCTTTCATGTGGCAAATTCCTCTCCTATATGGAGAAGCCAGAACTAATTTAAATACTAATGTATCACCAGGTACAACTTTTCTTCTGAATCTGACATTATCAATTTTTAAAAAATATGTAGAATAATTTTCAGGGTCGGGGACTTGGTGAAGAGAAAAAATTCCACCTGCTTGAGCCATAGCTTCAAGTTGCAGAACTCCCGGCATTAGAGGTTCGTCTGGGAAATGTCCTACAAAAAAACCTTCGTTCATTGTTACATTTTTAATCCCGACAACATGTTTATCGCTCATTTCAGTAATCCTGTCTATAAGCAAAAATGGTGGTCTGTGAGGAAGAATTTTTTTTATTTGATTAATATTATAAATTGGTGTTTTGTTAGGGTCGAAGTGTGGTACTTTGCTATTTGATTTTTCTTCTTTAATTTTTGCTTTTATCAATTTTGCAAATTCAATATTTGAAAAATGTCCAGGTCTTTGAGCAATAACATGTCCTTTAATAGGCATTCCAATTAATGCAAGGTCTCCTACAACATCAAGAAGTTTGTGGCGAGCTGGTTCGTTAGGAAAATACAATTCAAGATTGTTTAAAATTCCTTCTTTTCGGATAGACATTTTTGGTTTATTGAAAATAGTAGCAAGTCTGTCGAGTTCTTTTTGAGTAACAGCTCTATCAACAAAAACTATTGCATTGTTTAAATCCCCACCTTTTATAAGATGGTCTTTTGTAAAAAGAAATTCTAATTCATGAAGGAAAACAAATGTTCTGCAAAAAGCAATTTCATCTTTAAAATCTTCAATTTTATTTAGAGTAGCATTTTGAGTTCCAAGAACCTTCATGTCATAATCTATCATAGTTGAAATTTTATAATGTTCATTAGGAATGACTATTATTTCAACTTTTTGCTCAGGATTAGAATAAGAAATATTTGAATCTACAACAAAATATTTTTTCTCTGCATTTTGTTCTTGTATTCCGGTTTTTAATAATGCTTCAACATAGTATTTAGAACTTCCATCCATTATAGGAGTTTCAGAGCAATCTAATTCTATCAGAATGTTATCAATTTCTAAACCGGCTATTGCAGCTAAAACATGTTCTACTGTAGTGATACGAATGCCTTTATATTCGAGACTTGTGCCTCTAATTGTATCAACAACATAATCAATATCAGCATTAATTACAGGAGAATTGTTCAAATCTATTCTTTTGAATTTGTATCCATGATTAACGGGAGCAGGCTTAAAAGTAAGTGTTACTTGTTTCCCTGTATGTAAACCTATTCCTGAAACTGATATAGGTTCTTTTATGGTTTTTTGTTTTTCTTCCATTTATTTTGTAAAAATATTAATTAAAAAACAAATTAATAGAATTGTTGTATAAATATGATTTTTTATTCTTTGCAAAAGTAAGAGCAAAAAGCATAAATTCAAAATTTTATATTATTCAATTTTTTTATGTCTTAAATTATTATATAAAATTACGTATTGTTTTAGCATATTCTTAGGAAAAAAAAAGGGGCAATTTGCCCCTTATATATATTTATGAATAAATATTTTATTTTGAAATATTTACTTTTTTTGTTATTGTTCCGTTAGCTGTTTCAACAGTTAATAAATACATTCCGGGAGTGTAGTTGGAAGTATTAATCTGATGAGTATTATTGTTGACTAATTTGTTAAGAACAATTTGTCCAATTACATTATAAAGTTTAACATTAATAATATCTTCAGAAGAATTAATATTTAAAAAATCCTGAACCGGATTAGGATAAATGTTTATATAAGTGTTGTTTTCAACATTATTAATTCCAACAGGTGCTCCAACATAAACATTGTCAAGGGAAATTGCAGCACCATAATTATTATTATTAGTAATATATTCGTTAAAAGCAATATAAATACTGCTGTCGGCGTATGAATCAAGACTATAAGTATATTTCACCCAACCTGTATCAATTGCAAGATAATTAATTATAGCAATTGCATTAGTGAAATCTGAAATTGAATTTCCAGTAGTTGATAAAAGAATTTTTACGGTATCAGCATATGTACAGGGAAATTTATTTAACCAAAATGTTAAAATATTTCCTGTAAGAGGTATTATTTGCGGACTTATTAACCATTGGTCATTTGATTCTGAGCCACCTGTTTTCCAAGTGCAAAATGCAACAGCTGTGCCACCATTAAACGGAGCGCTTGCAATTGTTCCTCCATTAAAACCTGGAATTGGAGTTGTGCCGACAGTTTGTTTTTCCCATCCTGTTCCAGCATCAGGACTTTGCTTTGTCCATCCTGTTGGTGGGAATGTTGTACTTTCAAAACCTTCTTCTAATATTTGAGCAAATAATACTGAAGAAAAGCTAATAAAAAAAAATAATATGTAAACTTTTTTCATGATTTTCCTTAATAAAAAAATAATAATTATTCTGTTTAAGAATATTAATGCAAATCTAATGTATTTTTTCTTAATGGTGTGTTTTAATAAAAAAAGTTTAATAAAAACATATTAATGTTTTCGCGTATAATAAATTTATTTATTTTTGCGGCTGTTAAAATAAAAAATTCAAAATTTACAATAAACAAATAAAATATATTAGAATTCAATTAATTAACAAAAACAATTAAAAAATGATTAACAACAATTTGTTCTGGTTTGTTCCTGCTGCATCAATTATAGCATTGGTTTTTGCATGGTATTTTTTCAAACAGCTTATGAAAGAAAGCGAAGGCACGGATTTAATGAAAAAAATCGCCTCGCATGTAAGAAAAGGAGCTATGGCTTATATAAAACAACAGTATAAAGTTGTAGGGCTGTTTTTCCTAATTTTAACAATAGTATTTGCAATTTTAGCTTATGGTTTGCATTTACAAAACGAATGGGTTCCATTTGCTTTTTTAACAGGAGGTTTTTTCTCCGGTTTGGCAGGCTTCTTTGGTATGAAAACAGCAACATATGCTTCTGCAAGAACAGCAAATGCTGCTCGTAGATCTCTTAATCAGGGATTAAAAGTAGCTTTTAGAAGCGGTGCTGTTATGGGTTTAGTAGTTGTTGGATTGGGATTACTTGACATTTCAATATGGTTTATAATTTTAAACTATTTTGTTGATAGTGACCCAACACACAAATTAATGATAATAACAACAACAATGTTAACATTTGGAATGGGTGCTTCAACACAAGCACTTTTTGCAAGAGTTGGTGGTGGGATTTTTACTAAAGCTGCTGATGTTGGTGGAGACCTTGTTGGGAAAGTTGAAGCAGGAATTCCTGAAGATGATCCTCGTAATCCCGCTACAATCGCTGATAATGTCGGTGATAATGTTGGTGATGTTGCAGGTATGGGAGCCGATTTATACGAATCATATTGTGGTTCTATTTTAGCTACCGCTGCACTTGGTGCTGCTGCATTTATAGGTAATTATGAGGATCAGTTTAAAGCTGTTTTAGCTCCTATGTTGATTGCTGCTGTTGGAATTGTGCTTTCAATATTAGGTATTTATTTAGTAAGAACAAAAGAAGATGCAACTCAGAAAAATTTGTTAAATTCTCTTGCTAGAGGAGTTAATGTTAGTTCAATTTTAATTGCTGTTTTTGCTTGGTTTGTTCTTAGATTATTAGAAATTAACAATTATTGGGGTGTCTGGGGAGCAATTGTCGTTGGATTGCTTGTTGGAATAACTATTGGAAAAGCTACAGAATATTTTACATCTGAAGAATATAAGCCTACAAGAAAAATAGCTGAAAGCAGTGATACAGGTCCTGCAACAGTAATTATTTCAGGATTAGGTGTTGGAATGATGTCAACTTTTATACCGGTTTTAGCTGTTGTTTTTGGAATTCTTTTTTCATTTCTTTTTGCATCCGGTTGGGATATTCATAATACCGGAATGGGATTGTATGGAATTGGAATTGCAGCTGTAGGAATGCTTTCAACACTTGGAATAACATTGGCAACTGATGCCTATGGACCTGTTGCTGATAATGCCGGTGGTAATGCTCAAATGAGTAATTTAGACCCCGAAGTAAGAAAAAGAACCGATGCTCTTGATTCTCTCGGAAATACTACTGCTGCTACAGGAAAAGGTTTTGCTATTGGCTCTGCTGCATTAACAGCTTTAGCTTTACTGGCATCCTATATTGAAGAAATAAAAATTGGCTTGCTAAGAATAGGGCAAACTGTTATTAATTTAGGTAATGGTGTTATCGTTAAAGTTGAAAGTGCTAGTATCAATGATATTATGACTTATTACGAAGTTAATCTTATAAATCCAAAAGTGCTTGTCGGGATATTTCTTGGCTCAATGATGGCATTTCTGTTTTGTGGATTAACAATGAATGCTGTTGCTAGAGCCGCAGGTAAAATGGTTGATGAAGTTAGACGACAGTTCCGCGAAATTAAAGGAATATTACAAGGAGAAACAGAACCCGATTATGCACGCTGTGTAGAAATTTCTACAAGAGGAGCTCAAATTGAAATGATTTTACCTTCCTTATTAGCAATTGCTGCTCCTATTATTGTTGGAATAATATTTGGCGTTGCAGGAAATATTGGACTATTGGTTGGTGCTTTATCTACAGGTTTTGTTTTGGCTGTATTTATGGCTAACTCAGGTGGTGCATGGGACAATGCAAAGAAATATATTGAAGCAGGAAATTTGGGAGGCAAAGGTTCAGAAGCACATAAAGCTGCCATTATTGGCGACACTGTTGGTGACCCATTTAAAGATACTTCAGGTCCGAGTTTAAATATTTTAATTAAACTTATGAGTATGGTTTCAATTGTTATGGCTGGAGTTACAGTATCTGTTAATTTATTCTAAAATATAGAGTTCGAAAAAAAATCCTTCAAAATTTTGAAGGATTTTTTTTTGTAATTTTTTTAGAATTCTATGAGCAATTGCTTTTAGTTTAAAAATATTTATAAAATAATAAGAGCAAATCAGAAATTATTAATAATTTTATCATTCAAATAATTTTGACAATTTTAGTATAAATAATGGAAAAGAAAAGACTTAATATTATAGGTATTTCAAACAGTCAAACACAAAGCGGAGCTTACGCTTTGATTTTAGGTGAAACTAATGGAAAACGAAGATTGCCAATAATTATTGGAGGTTATGAAGCTCAAGCCATAGCTATTGAACTTGAGCATGTGAAACCTAATAGACCCTTAACACATGACCTTTTTAAAAACTTTGCTTTATCTTATAATATTACAATTAAAGAAGTTGTTATTAACAGATTTTTCGAAGGGATTTTCTATGCGAAAATGCTTTGCGTTGATAAAAACGGTGAAAAAGAAATTGATGCTCGTACTTCTGATGCTATAGCTCTTGCAGTTCGATTTAGATGTAAAATTTATACTTATGAATCTATTTTGTCGGCAGCGGGAATTATTATGGAAGATAAAATCGTTAAAAAATCTAAAACAAAAGATACTGAGCTTTCTGAAAAAACTCAAAACAATTTTGTTGACTTAAGCAAGAAAGAACTTGAAGCGCTGCTTATGAATTCTGTTGACCAAGAAGATTATGAAAAAGCTTCCCAAATTAGAGATGAGATAAAAAAAAGAGATAAAAAAAGGAAAAAAAAGTAGAAATCCATTAAGACTATTCTAATAATTAATTATTCTTTATGAAATGTCTATGTACGAGCTACAATAAATTAATGTTAATATTCTATACATTTCATCAGCACAATAA
>Ga0075120_10001613_pt1 | contig 17424 bp, 10 predicted proteins | sample AntAceMetag02UKL_FD_69792 | JGI IMG/M metagenome (GOLD analysis project Ga0075120, IMG submission 69792) | Saline lake microbial communities from Ace Lake, Antarctica - Antarctic Ace Lake Metagenome 02UKL | ecosystem: Environmental > Aquatic > Non-marine Saline and Alkaline > Saline | place... | reverse complement strand
CTCCGCAATGCAGAAAAAAAGAATACTTGGAGTCATATCCAGGTATGTGATAATTCTAAAACAGTAGTTGGTAAAATAGGGACACTTCCCGTATTAAATGGCCTTTGGTTTTTTTGGGCGGCTGGCTTTACCCGGCAGTATCTACCGGCAAAGCGTGGTCTCCGGTCCCGCAATGAATGCTTCACTTCCCAGAGGCCGACCAGTAGATGTTTTAGTCCTGATCTTTATCAAAAAAGACATCGGCGCGGTTATTACCCCGTTGGGTAATGTGATGCGGGTAATTGGGGGCTATGATACGAGCGATTCTTGGCATGAATGTAGCTTTACCCAGATCCTCACCAATCGTCAAGCTTTGTAGGTGGCGTCGATAACAGGCTCTCTTGGCGTTTCCCTTTATCTTACCTGAACAGTACGGGTTGAAAGCTGCTACGCAAAACGGAAACGATTCCCCTCATTTGTTGACTTGCAATAAATAGTTTGTAAAAATGTTAAATTATCAGAATTTTTAAGATAATGTATGAAAGCTTAAAAATACGCATTTTGCGGGAATTGATCGTGCCAAATGCTCACTCAATGTGTCGGTGCTGAGGATATCTAACAAGACTGCAAATACAAAGGTGCAGGTCGGGTATCCAAGGCATTTTATTGAATACCGATTGAAACACGCGAAGGCTTGGAATCTTATTTTTCGTAGTTATCAATCGCGATGATGATTACAGATACTGGAGGGGTAGTTTATGGACAGCGTACAGGAGTTTATTATGAAAAGATGGGGTACTTGAGTACTGCCAACTAAATATCTCTTATATCGATTTGATTATTACAAATGGCTAAATTCTTATAAATTATGTTACAGAGAAACGTGAACTTAAGAAAAGGATGCCATTATGACAACATACTACCGGAACGAATACCTCTTCTCCGAGATATACCTGCAGGAAATTACCCAGCAGCCTGAAGACACCGAAATCCTGGCCTCACTGACCACCCTAAAAGAATATCGTGAATTTGCGCGGACCGCCACCATCCAGGAATGGAAAGAGTCGTTTGTTCATGAGGTTTTATACGCCCTTCGTTTTGGTATTAAATCAGAAAGCGAAAGATTGACCTTGCTGTACCCTGTGGGTCATACGGAAACGCCGCTTACCCTATGCTATGTGTTACTGCCTACTGAAGATTTGGACAATACGACTATGGGCCGAAATTGGGCCGAGAAGGTCATCCGCAGTCTGCGACATCACAATCTAAAATGGGGGTTATTGACCAACGGCGAGCAGTGGCGAATATACCATCTTGACGAATCCATGCCCTATGAAATCTTCCTGGAAATGAACCTTGCCGCCATCCTGTCGGACAGCGCATCGCAAGCTTATCAGATTTTTCACAAGTTTATGAAGCTAGAGAACTTCACCACGGATGAACAGGGGCAATGCCGCCTTGACATGTTTAAGAAAGAGTCCCTGGCGAAGATTGATTATATTGAAAGCGAGCTGGCCAATGCCCTGAAGCAGAAAGAAGAAGGGGGAAAAGGTGTGCTTTCCAACCTGTGCATGGGCTATGTGGAATTTTTAAAGGCGAGTGGCCCCACCAATCTTGATGACGATGTCTTGCGCAAGAGAATTTACCACGGCGCCATGCTGTATATGTTTCGATTGCTCTTTCTCTTTTATGCCGATGCGCGAAGCCTGCTGAATGAAACAAACAGCAGTTTGCTTGAAGATGTTCTCCAGCGAAGCAAGGCGCCTTCCGCAAATGACACGTCTGCCTCAAGCTACAGTATATGGGAAAACCTGGAAAGTATCTTTGTCGATATAGATCAGAGTTATAACGGCGGCTTGTTTGATCCGCATGAAAGTGAATTTACTCAATTCATCGAAGAGTCGCGCGTCAACGATGCTTATCTCGCCTCTGCCGTTCATTATCTGACAGCCTACCAGGAACGATCAAGGGAGGAAAAGGCCATCAGTTATCGGGATATGAGCGTGCGACATTTAGGTACACTCTACGAAGGATTACTGGAACACAAGTTGTTTATTACCAAGGAAGATACAGAGGTTAGAGCAGCAAAAGACAAGATTCAATTTATTCCGGCATCACAGGGTGGAAGGATCGTTGCCGGTCGTTATATTCCCGCTGGACTGGTCTATTTCGGTAGTGATCGCAGCGAACGAAAAGCGACAGGTTCATTTTATACACCCGAATTTATCGTCGATTATATCGTGCGCAACACTGTCGGAGAAAAGCTTACACAGTTGCGGCAGGATTTTCTGGCGGAACAGAAAGACCTCTTGAGCGCTGTTGCCAAGGCCATCGATCAAAAAGAACGAAAAGCTCTGACGGAATTGTTAGAGGACAATTTGAAGACGTTTATAAAAGAGAAAGTCCTGAAACTCAGCGTGCTTGATACAGCAATGGGTAGCGGTCACTTTTTGGTTAACACGTTAAATTATATCGCGAATTTCATTACAGAGATTCTGAATGAATTTGAAATGGTCGGGACAACTGTAACCTCAACCACTTATTGGCGCCGCTGGGTCGTGGAAAACTGCATTTACGGTGTGGATATCAACCCTTTAGCCGTTGAACTGGCAAAACTTTCGCTTTGGATCCTTTCCATGTCCAAAGAGAAGCCGCTATCCTTTCTCAATCACAACTTGAAGACCGGTAATTCCCTGATCGGCGCGCGCCTTGATGATATCGGCAAATATCCCGGAAAAGGAGACAAAAAGCAACTCTCCATATTCTCTGAAGATCAGAATTTCAAGGAAGCTGTGGGGAAGGCAATCTCAAACTATGCACGAATTACATCCACTGATTCCGCTTCTCTCGATGTTATCGCCGATAAAAAAGCATGGCTTGATGAAATTGATGAAATCTTGAAACCGTACAAACTGGTTTGCGACCTGCACACCAGCATTCACTTTGGAAATGAAATAAGCGAATGGAAATATAAGGAGTTAATTGACAGTAAAGATATTGGTCTTTCCAGTAATACCATCCCCTCCTATTTTCATTGGGAATTGGAATTTCCCGAAGTGATGCTAAATCGTAAAGGTTTTATTATTGTGGTCAGCAACCCGCCATATTTAAAGGAAATGGATAATAAGCGCATTTTCGAGCCAGTAAAACGAAGTGATTATGTTAAATATTATCAAGGTAAAATGGATTTCTGGTACTTCTTCCTGCACAGAGCTATAGATGTTTTAGCACAAGATTGTTTCATTGGATTTATTACAAATAGTTATTTTCTAAAAAGCGCCGGCGCCTCAAAGCTTATTCAAAGAATAAAAGAAGAATTGGTTATAGTTAAAGCTGTTGATATGGGGGATATTAAGGTTTTTGAAAATGTGAGCGGAAGGCATATAATTTGTCTATACCTCAAAAGCAAAAAGAAAAATCTTAAGACAGCATATATTGTGCCGGATAAAAATAGTTTTTCGAACCGAATAATTGAACAGAACAAAAGAGAATTATCTAATCAGTCCCTGATAACTGAAGACTATAAGATTAACTTTCAGAATGAGGATGTAATAAATTTTGGGAATTGTGTCTCTCTAGGTGATATCTATGATGTTTCACAAGGGGTAGTAGAAGCACCAGACAAAATTAGTCGTAAGTTGGCTGCCTTAGATTCAGAAGCTAAAATGGGAGAAGGGGTTTTTGTATTATCAAAACCTGAACTGGAAATCCTGAACCCTGATCCTGAAGAGGCCAGCATTATTAAGCGATATCTCAATAGTAGCGATATTGGCAAATACTATATAAAATTTAATAATGAATATCTTATATACTCTGACAAAGTAGCTAAGGAAAAAATAAGAAACAATAAATACCCTAATATTAAAAGCCATTTGGATAGAATGAAAAATTATATAACATCTTCAAATAAACCCTATGGCCTTCATAGACCAAGGGAAAATAAGTATTTTGAAAGCCCAAAGCTGATCTGTAAGGGTATGTTTTTGTCTCCTGAATTTTGCTATGACGAAGAAAAATATTATGTCGGTTTTTCTTTTTCAGTCATAATTGAAAAAGATCAGAACTATTCTTTGAAATATTTGCTTGGCATTTTGAATTCAAATTTAGGCAGATACTGGTTTAATAATAATGGCAAAAAAAGAGGAGTGGGAGTCGATATCGGGGTTTTAGTTTTCCGGCAATTCCCTATTTATAAAGCAACCCATGAGCAGCAGAAGCAAATTGAAGATTTGATAGAAAAAGTACTTCTACTAAATAGAGATTTCTATAACCCTTCCTACGATGCCGGGGGTAAGGAAAGATTGAAAACTGAAATTGAGGATGCCGAATATAAAATTAACCAGAAAATTTACGGAATCTATGTTTTAGAACAGAGTGAAATCGAGATAGTTGAAAGTAATTAATGCGTTATGCCCCAATAGGACAGATTATAAAAACGATATGACAGAAAAAATTAAGCTCCAACTGACCAACGGCTATCATGTCCATTTCGATCAGATCTCCCGGATATTGCAATATCTGCTGACGATGGGAAGCCGCAAGAAAATTCCGAGGCAGGAAATATTCGCAACCTTGGGCCTGTCAGACAGGCAGGTGGAAAACCTCATCAGCGTATCAGTCGGCTTCGGTTTGGTTAAGCCCAGGACTTCTATTCTTACACCCCTGGGCAAGATCATCGCGGAAAAGGACGTTTACTTTGAACGCATCGAGACTCTGTGGATTATCCATTACATCATATCCAGCAATCCGGAATGCGTTGTCTGGTACCGGATCGTCAATCAGATTATCCCTATGAATGATCTTATAATCATTTCCGACGTGGCGTTGCCTTATTTTTCGGACCTTAAATCTTCTTTCTCCGAACGAACGCTCAAGGAAAAATTACCGGGCGAAATTGGGGCCGTTCTTCAATCCTACGTTCAATCATCTCTCGCCAAACTTAACCTGCTGCGACAAGAGCAAACAGGCGTCTATCATAGGGATACGCCGGTGGATATTCCACTACTGGCTTTTTTATATCACTTGCTTTACTTCAGGGAAATGCATGCTATTGCTGCAAGCGCCTTAACCATTGAAGAGATTAAAAAGGGGAAGAACAGCCCCGGCATGGTGCTGAATCTCCCGGAATATGTGTTTCGAGATTTAATAAATCGCTTGCATGACAGCGGATTGGTTCGATGGGAGCAGTTTGGCGATCTGGACCAGGTGCGGTTTTCTGAAGACCTGACGCCGACCAAAGTCCTTTATCGAATTTATGGGAAATGAAAATGGGCATTGATATCCAAGAGTATCTTACGAAATTAGGGCAGGAAAAATTCCGATCGATTATTATTCATGCAAAGCCGCAATCCGAAGTGGTTTTAAGGCATTATGCCTGTCAGATAAACAATAAGTTTAGCGGCGACCATCTTGACGTTCTTGCTCACTTTATAGCCGATTCACAATTGGCCTCAGAAGTGGATCGTTTCACCCCCGATCATTTTAAAAACCTCCTTCAGGATAAATCAAAAGGACAGAGATTATTTACCGTGGATCGATCTGATTTTCTCCTGGATACATGGAGAAAATCAGAACGGCAGGCTTTCTACCGCATGATCCACAGGCAATGGAATTCTTTTATAGAAAGTATGGGCGCTACTTTGATCTTCTGTCTGCAAACCTCAGATGAGATTGAATCGCTGAAGATCAATGATTCGCGAGGTATTACCCGAGTTCATCGGTTAGATGAGTTTAACGAACTGATATAGGAGTGCGCCATGAGTAAAATTCGCGACATCATTCAAATCAACAGTGGATATACAAGCTACGTGGACTTGGCGAATGAGTATTCTAGTTTAGAGAAAAACCGAGTGCGCATGGAGCGATATCAGCCGATTACCGCACATCGCCTTGCATTTGAAAAAATTGCCAACTCTCTGAATCCTAAAGACCGCCGCTTCTATTTTCTGTCCGGCAGTTATGGTACTGGCAAATCTCATCTGCTGCTGATGCTGGCGAATTATTTCGCTTCTTCCAGTGACCTGCCTGAAATGTCCGCCTTCTTTCAAAATTATGAGACAGCGCAAAAACAAATCCTTTTAAAACCTAATGAAATCCTGAAAGAACGTGCCGCTTCTTCATTGAAGGCATCCCGCAGTTCCGGTCGTTTTCTTGTGGCCATTTGCCGCTTTGATTTGAATCTGGAGTTCGAAGGAGCGGTGCTCCGGGCGGTTGAGGAAGCCCTGCAGAAAGAAGAAGCAGGCCTCGAGTTGGACAGTCATTATCAAGAAGCTCTTAGACGCATCAAGGATTGGGAAAAACAAATAAGTGATAAGAGGTTTTTTAATGATCTGGGCAATACCTTGGGAAAACAATACAGTAGTTGGACAATTAGTGACCTGAAAGACGGATTGAAAAACCGCGACGAGGAGGCATGGAAGGTTTTTAAAGCCTGTTTTGCCATCGTCACGGATACGGACTTCACATTCAAGAAAGACAATCTTCAGGATATCCTGAAAGATATTCTAACAAACCGGACATTTAAGGAAAAATTCAAGGGCGTGGTCATTCTATATGATGAGTTAGGTTATGCCTTGGATGATGGCTTGGTCAATTTGAGTAGTTTGCATAATTTTGCCCAATTCTGCGCAAACAGCGGTATGGAACATCTTCCCCTGATATTTGTCGGTACAGGTCATAAAGCCTTTCGGAATCACGGCCAGGTGGGTGACGCAGTTCATTACAGCACCCTTGAAGCGCGCGTTACCGAGATTCCGTTACAGACTCAAGGGATGGAAGATATTATTGCCGCTATCGTGCAGACAAAAAAAGAGGAAGAAGCCTGGCTAAGGCAGGTAGTACCACATGCAGGAACGTTCACTTTCCTATCCGGCGAATGCAAACGGTTAGGACTTTTCAATTGGTTGCCGGCACCCAAGGTCAAGAACAATATCATCGAGAATATATACCCGATGCATCCATTGGCAATCTTCGCCCTGCTACGGCTGGCATTGGAAGCCGGATCGAACAACCGATCGGTCTTCAAATTTTTCTCTCCCGAATTTGAAACCGGGGCGGAGGGTTGGAAGAATGTCCAGGAATATTCTTATCCCTGGTTTATCGAACACAATGACATTCTGCGCGATAATCGGCTGGTGCTATACACAGCCGATATGCTGGTGGATTACTTCAAAGATGGCTTGTCAATAGATAACCGAAATGATCGCATCAAGACGGCTGTTGTGAACTATGAAGCCACAATACGAGAGCTCAATACATACATCGCCAGGCAAGACGAGGGGAAGCTTTTTGAGGAAACAGACGACCTCATGCTGCGGATCCTCAAAGTTATCCTCATTCATGAAATGATAAGTACTGAAGAATTGCGCATCACCAATACCATGCAGAACATCCAATTTGCCTTGCACGCCGTGAGTGATTCGGGAAAGACCATGGTGGAAAGTCGGCTTCAGTCGCTCTGTAAAGCAGGTATTCTATACAATAATCAGGGAATTTATGAACTGATGCGCGGCGAACGGAAAGACATTCATCGCCTCATTGAGCAATACAAAGCCAATCCCGATAATCGGCCAGTCAATATACTTGAACTTTTTCAATCCTTCAATCCACTCAAGAGCGAAGAGACGTATCTTGAATCAAGAGACTACAATGGCACATATAACGAGGATAAACGGCTCAAGGTGGTTTTTTCTACCCCATCCATGCTCGATGCGAAATACCTCTTGAATGGCAGGAACGTTTCTTATTTCGCATGGATGGAAAGCCAGCGCCATGAAGTAGGGTATGGCAAGAGCGGTTATGAAGGGACGGCCTTATATGCCTTTTGCGAAAACGATCAGGAAATCGAACAGGCCAAAAAGACGATTGTTAAAAACGATCAGCAACGCGTTGTGATAGCAATCCCGCGCGCACCGATACCGGTATTTGATCCCATCTGTACGCTCAAGGCGCTCGAGTATATCCAAAAGACGCCTGAAGCCGAAAGTTTTGGGCCTTATGAAAACATCCAGATCAGTGAATCAAGAAAGACGGCCAACGGTCTATTGGCAGATGCCAAGGGAGCATATTTCAGCAATACACGTGTTGAGTGGTTCGGGCTTAGCGGTGCGAATATTCCGGTGAATGAGGCAAAAAGATACGATGTTGCCAATAACCTTATGGGGTCGTTGTATGCAGGTAAGCGCAATACATTTCCGCATACAGAATTCAACCGTTCCCATTTGAAAATAGACGGTCAAGTCCGCAATATTTTACAGGATGCCGGGAAAATCTTGCTGGATTCGAGTCAGACCATACAGATTAACTGGACGTGGCCGGACAATCGAGGAGGAACACGCTATCTGCGAAAATGTTTTGTGGATAACCAGGCCTTACGCCTCCTGACTACGGAAGGTGATATTCGGTATTACGAGGCAGAACAGGATATAAACAAATTTAAAAACCAACTGCCGACCTACGTGAAGCTGTTAGAGGATCTTGCGGCAGTGAAAGGCAAAGGCGCAACGCTTTGCTGGCAACATTTACAATCCTTCTATGAGAACTATGGGCAGGGCGAAATAGCCATGACCCTCATGGTGCTGCTGGCAAGGCGTTTTTACGGGGACAGTTTACGCTTTAAACGGGAAAAGGATGCCCTGACTGACTTGCCGTTTACCGATATTGATGAGGTCATTAACCTGGTTTCAGGTCAAGAAAAAACAGCTGTTATCCTATTCGAGCCCGTCAGTCAGGAAGATAAGGCCTATTTTACCAAAGTCTATCAACTCTTCAGTGCTGAGGCAGGACCGGCTGGCAAGATTTATAATCTGAGTGATGCCTTTCAAGCTGTGACCAAATGGTGGCAAGGTTTATCCATCATTGTTCGTTCTGAAAACTTTTATCAAGACGACAACAAGCCCTTTGTGACGGCATTAAATCAAACCAAAACAAAGGACCCCTTTAATTTCATCAAGCATGATCTGCTTGAATTACTCGACATTATTCCAGGAGAAAAAATCACCACCACAAAGCTTACTCAGATAGACTCTCGATTGACCACCTTTAAAGAAGCTGCACAAGGAATTCTGGAAGCCGTTCAAAATGACATTCTGACGCAGGTTGCTACTATTTTTTCCAGCCCCAGTGTTCTGGACGTCGATATTCAGGAATCCATCAAAGCATGGTTCAAAGATAGTCTAACCAGCATTCAAAAAGACGCATTGAGTCCCTTCCACAACAACGACAGCAAGCCACTCATTCTTAAACTGGATAAACTCGCCAATATCAGAGACACGCTATTCAACGCTCTACCTGACGCCTACGGTATAGGTGCGGTAAAAAACTGGAGCAGCAATTTGGTCTCAGACTACGTTAATAAAATCAAGCGAGGCAAGGACCACATTGAAAAGAATGCGCCTAAGATAGGGCAGCTTAAAGTCAGCTATCAAAATGCAGAGAGCCAGAAAGAGAACCGGGTCAATTATAAGGGAGAATTGAAAATCAGCGCGGTATCAGAAGATGAAAAGGGTCGGATTTACTATACAGACAATGGAGCGGATCCAACAGATAAGACGAGCGAACGCCAAGTACTAAACCCCGGACAGGTTTTGACCGTAAAGGGAAATCGCACGGTGAAAATGGTCGTCGTCGATGACAAGGGTAATTATGGCAAGATAGACACCATTCAAGTGATTGATGAATTGCAGAAGTACAAGATCAAAAGGTCTTCCCAGGGCATTTTGGGGGATGAGATGATTAGTTTCATATTCCCGAAAGATAAAGTGGGAGCAAAAATCACAGTGTCATCACTATTTGAGGAACTTACGGACGCGGAGACCTTGGACTTTGCGGAGCTTGAAGAGATGACCTCAAAAATACTGGGTGAGATCAAGCATGATTAGACTGATTGAGGATATGAATGGCCTGGTTTCTTCAGCTACAGATGATGTTGTTTCATCTATAGAGGAATACGTATCAGCTTACGAGAAAATCCTAAAAGCCTTTGCTGATGGTCACGATTTCACCTTATACGTCCGTCACGCGACAATTATGCAGTGGTTTGCGCAAATGTCCAATCGCTATCCTAAGGATAGCTTCACGATTGAATGCATTGATGCGCGATGTCGCTTGGAAGAACTTTGGGATATATCCATACCAAAAGAGGTATCCAGTGAGGAGATCGTCGCTGCCGGTTTGTTGGATCTGAATATATCCCCTCCCAAGGGAACGCACTTTGACAACGTTCTTTTGGAATACTTCTACCACCCGCTTTTTACCGCAAAAAATTTTCCTTCTGCCAAGTTGTGCAACCTTCTCACGGTTTATGATTTAACAAAGTGGGAAAACAACGCAAAGAATCCGCTTATTTTTGGAACTTATTCAAAGCATTTAAACAACTGGAAAACGAAGGCTAAGAGCTCTGACCTTAAAAAATTGATAGATTTGTTCTCAACGGATGTTGATGACCTGAAAGGTCAGTTGATGAAATACAAGATTCTCATGTCCTATAAAGCCCTGGGACAAAAATTGATGGGAGACGGCTTTTCTATCTTTGAATCTCTAAAACTGGATTTATCGAAATTAAGCATCGATGAATCATACATGAAAGATATTATTATTCAGATCACTTATGTCCTGAATAAATATCCGGAACCTTCGAATATTGAGGAATTGGAAACCCTTATTTCCAATTTGAGCGGGTATTTAATCATTGAATATGAAAGAGCGGAAAAGATTCTCAAGAATCACCCTGATTGGATTACTATTGACATCATCAATGCATTAGATGTGAAATTTGAAGCGATTCAGGATCGTATGGGAAGGCGACTTAGAGCGCTGAAAGGGCTTGTACAACCACCCCTGCCGTCTGTCCCTAAGCAAACCTGGGATACCGAACAAATGCTAAGTTGGGCAACTCAATCCTATCTCCCTTATCAGTTTTGGTCCGCTTCAAACAACAAAATGAATAAGGAAATTTATATACTGGCTGACGAGTTTGCTCAATGGCTTTATAATAACTGGCAGGATATCCGCGCAAATTCTAAGAAAATGGTCTTTAACATCCTTCCAAACCATACTGACTGGTTAAAATCGGACGAAAGCATCAATCTGATTCTTGTCATTGACAACCTCTGGTGGGGGCTCGTTCCAATAATCAAGGAGCTTTTTCAGAGGCACGGCTTCTTTCTCTCCAAAGTAGAACCTTACATATCCATGCTGCCATCAGAAACAGAAATTTCAAAGAAGTGTTTGCTGGCTGGCACCCCTTCTTATAATGACATAGACAACAAGGTATATAAAAATATAATAGAAAAGGGCTGGGTGCCCTATTTCAATGATGCAACGTTTCAATATTTAAGCGATCCAGGTAAGCTGGATGATATAGGAGAAATAACCAGTCATACATATGTAGTCAATTACTTGGCAATAGATAAAGCCCTGCATATGTCGTCTGATCAGATCGGAATACCGCATCTGAAGTATATCAGCAGCCTGCTCGAAGGTTTTGTAGAGACGATTACCGAATTCATCGATAAACATGACCTGAAAAAAAAGATCGTCATCCACGCTTTAACAGATCACGGCTCTACGACAATTCCGGCAGATATTGCTAATGACCTCGATCTTTCAGGATTCAAAAACGCCGATTTTACAATTCGCTCACCTCGGTATATCGCTGTTTCAAACGAGAAATTTTCCAGTCTGCCTGAAAATTGGAAAGAAGACTGTTTCTTTTTGGATGCAACAGAATTTGGCAATGACAGCCATTACCTGAGCGCCAGACGGGGTAATCGTTTTGTGAAAACCGATGACACTTTCTATACCCACGGAGGATTATCTCCTGAAGAGGTTATTGTACCCCATTTGATTTTCGAAGCGGCCAAAGTTCCTCTCCAGAGTCTGACTTTGCTCCTGACACGCAACAAATTTCGCTATCGAAAGGAGAAAATTGCCCTGGAGATCGGGAACCCCAATGAGTTTGCCGTTGAAAATATCCGAATATCAGTCATCAATTCTAATATCGAAACGGATCAGGTAACAATTGATTTGTTAAACGGGAAAAATAAAAGGGTGGTGGAGATGACCGCACAATTCAAGCAAACTGCCAATCCTGATGAAAGGAACAGCCTGACCTTTCATATTCGATTTACCTACCATGATGAAAAGCACGAACAAACAGTTATATTGCCAATCGCAATGCGCACCATGGTCGAAACGAAAGGCAAAAGCGCCTTCGAGGAACTGGGGTAGGAGCATTCTATGGACACGTTTGAAAAAAAAGCACTGGAGAATTTCGGTGAAATTGTCATCAACAAATCCTTTGTCCATCAAGCGGGTTTTGGTAGTCGCGCCATTCCCATCTATGTCAGGGAATGGATCATCTCACACTACATTGTCGGTGAAAGTGATTTAACCGAAGCGGTTCGCGAAAAGATTGCAAAATTTGTTCATGCCTATGTCCCTGATAAAAGCGAAAAGGAAACCATCAAGAACCACCTTTATGAACAACAGGAAGTTAAAATACTCGATAATTTCTCAGTACATGTAAATTTGGCCAAAGGAGACCGTTATTTAAATATACCTTTCTTAGATGAGGATTCTGCTTTCATTACGCCGCAGATTGTACAGGAAAATGACATGCTGCTGAGTAGCGGTTTATGGGGACTGGGATCGCTCTTTTATGTGCCTCCATCCGATGGAAAGTCGAAAGGAAAAGGCCAGATATGGGCGCGGGAATTCCGTCCCTTTCAATTGGCAAACGTGGATATTGCGTATTTCACAGAGTGTCGGAACGCTTTTACGACTGATGAATGGATTGATCTGATCATTTCCTCTATGGGGTTTAACCATCTTCTATATTCCGAACGCCAGAAGATTCTCTTGATCTCTCGCCTTATCTCCTTAGTTGAACCACGATACAATCTGGTGGAATTAGCTCCAAAAGGTACCGGTAAATCTTTTGTGTTTGAGAACATGTCACGGTATATAGCCGTTCGTTCCGGCGCGATAACCGCGCCTGTTCTCTTCTTTAACGATTCCCGAAAAACACCAGGATTAATTACCCGGTACGACTGTGTGGTCATTGATGAGGCGCAAAAGGTCAAAGCGGACAGTTCTGGAGAATTGACCGCTCTTTTAAAATCTTATTTGGAAGCTGGCCGGTTCGGACGCGGCAGCGCAGGTTCGATTACTGCGGAAGCGGGCATTGTTATGCTGGCTAATATCGACCTTGATCAAAACAGAAGACCCTTAAATGAGGACATAGGCCTATTTAGAAGCTTCCCCAATTTTTTAAGAGAGACAGCCTTTATTGACCGATTTTCTGGACTTCTTCCTGGATGGGATCTTCCGCGTATTAGCAAGAAAACCCCATCAATTTCATTGGGATTGAAAGGGGACATATTCGGTGAAATTCTCCACACATTGCGGGGTGATATTAGCTATCGCGATTACGTTAAAACAAATATGGAGCTTACAAATTGTGACGATATGCGGGATAGCAAAGCAATCGAGGCGGGCGCAACTGGCCTGATAAAAATACTATTCCCCGATAAACAGCCATCTGAACCAGATTTCTATAAATATTGTGTCAACCCTGCCATTGAACTGCGTCAGCGGGTGAGAGATGAATTATGCAAATTGGATCGGGAATATGTGCCGCTAACCATACTCTCTAAATTCCTGGATGATTTTCAAAATAATCACAAAAAACCGTCCTTTGCTGATGTCTCGAAGCTGGACAACATCGTATCAACAACGACCAAAACATTTTCGGCAGTAAATGATGTCCCTCAGCAAACTGAAATGGTAGAAACACAACTAAATGAGGCTGATACGCCGGTCGAAAAAACAGTTCGTATTCAAGATGGTGAAACGGGGCAGAGTTTTAAGCGGCTTTTCGGATCATATCTGAAAGGTGCGCAGGTTATTCACGTTACAGATCCCTATATACGCATGGAATATCAAATTAGAAATTTCCTAACTTTTACCAATATTATCGACACCTCGGTCGGGCCGGTCAAACTAATTCTGACAACATCCGCTGAAAATTCTTATCAGGAGCAGAATATTGCAAAGAAGCTGGACGAGATAAAAGATGGCCTTGACAAACATGGGATTGAATTCACTTATGAGTTTAATCCAACCATTCATGATCGAAGCATCGCCTTGGATAATGGGTGGCGAATCATTCCAGGCCGCGGGTTGGATATTTTTCAGAAACCGGCGTCAAAGTATGAACTCAGCGAAATCGACCAGCGAAAAAGGAAATGCCGGGAATCGGAGATCATTTATCTGAAGGCAGATTGATACCGAAGGAGGCGCGTATGTGGAACAATGTCATGACAAATTTAAGAACCGGGCAGCAACTTGTGACACCGGGCAGAGGAATACCCGCAAATAGACAAAGGCCTTTTATCATCACGGGTATCACCTCAACTCATATTGATATAGAAATCGGGAAATCAAGAACACCGAATCGCCTTCCTCGAGCAATGTTTGATGCAGTTGACAATTTCTTTCGCACTAATCCTTCAGGTCATCTGAGAATTGCGGCTGAACATGCCATTATCCCAACCGTGGACAGTGTAGATGAAGTTGCCCGCTCTGCCGTCCATTTTCCCCGTGCGATTGGTAACTACGTTGCTGCAATTTTAGAAGCTGCTGGCTGTGTAAGATATTTTATGAACGGCAATCAAAAGTGTATCAGGATTTAGTCAAAAAAATAGGGGGCTCGATGTCTGGACCAACAGCAATAACTACCGTTGACGATGTTTATCTTTGTCAGATTATCCAGAGCGTCAAAAGGCGTCTCGTTTATATGACGCCCGGGATGTCTGATCAGGTAGCAGAAATGGTTTGCAGGAAATGGGATGAATTACCAACAGAAGCTATCAACATCATTCTCGATGTTGACCCTGAAGTATGTCGGATGGGCTTTGGAACCATCGCTGCCATTAAGAAATTGCATGACCAAGCTAAAAAGCGCGGAAGTGCGATACATGAACAGGCCGGAGTAAGGATAGCACTGCTGATTGCAGATGATGTGACTCTATTTTTTGCACCTACACCGTTACTTATTGAAGGCGGTTCGGATACGCAGGTTCGCTCGAATGCTGTGAAACTAAATTTAGTACCCACTGACATCGCGAAAGATATGGGGCTTGAAAATGACGGAAAAGGGGCCAGCGTCGGAACCAATCCGATAAGCCCTACAAAGATAATGGAGACTTCCAACGATTTGGTACGCAATCCTCCAATGAAGTTTGATATTGCCAGAAAGGTGCGCGTTTTTAATTCACAAATAGAGTTCGTAGAATTCGAGTTGAGAGGTCATCAAATTGGCAAAAGGAAGGTCAATATTCCCAGTGACCTGCTTGGCTTGGCAAAGGATGACAAAACCAAGAAGCTGTTACATAGTTCATTCCAGTTGATTGATGATGAAGATACCAAAATATCAGGGGAGGAAATTACTGATCACAAAGAAAAGATTGTCAATGATTTCCTTGTCAATCTTCCAAACTTTGGGAATGTGATTCTCAGGAGTAAAAAGGAAGAATTTGAAGCTGCGGTAGATGAACTTGAAAAACACATTGAGGCATTTCAAAAGGCGCTTAAAGTAAAATTGCAGCAAGCTATAGATAAGAATCGCGCTGCACTTGTGAATGCGCTTGCTCCCGCAGTTATTGCCCAGACTCCAGATCGGTGGAAAAAATTCTTGCCTTTAAAACCTTCAAAGGTTGATATCCGGCAAGTATTGGATTGTGAACTTGCGGAACATTTCGGCTCTGCCGAAAGGAACCTCAAAAAGATAGATATATCTTTAATTTTCAAAGGAGTCACTTATGAAACGCTAAACAATCCAGAATTTGTAAAGACAGTGAAGAAGAAAATGCCTATCCTCAAACTTTATGAGGAGTATGAAGCCGCCAAAGAAGCTCAGGGAAGCTTATTCGATAAATGATCAGGAAGTAGGCATGTCATTTTTTCAAAACTATATCGGCATCGACTATTCTGGAGCCCAAACGCCGACTTCGAGTCTTAAAGGGCTACGGGTTTACATGGCAGATCAAGAGACTCTGCCGATAGAGGTACAACCACCACCAAGTGCCCGCAAATATTGGACAAGGAGGGGTATTGCCGAGTGGTTGGTTGATCGACTCCAAGAAGATCATTCCACCATTGTCGGTATTGACCACGGTTTTTCTTTTCCCTTACGTTATTTTGAGGTTCACCACCTGCCGCCTGATTGGCCGATGTTCCTCGACGATTTCCAACATCACTGGCCAACAGATGGTGATAATATCTATGTTGATTTCATTAGGGATGGTCTCAGAGGGAATGGTGCCGATCGCATGGGTAATACCCGTTGGCGTCGCTTGACAGAAGAACGGGCTGGTTCTGCCAAATCAGTCTTTCATTTTGACGTGCAGGGGTCGGTGGCCAAATCCACACATTCCGGAATACCTTGGTTGCGATACCTCCGCCAGGCGTTGCCTGACAAGATCCATTTCTGGCCTTTCGATGACTGGGAGTTCCCAGCAGGTCGTTCGGTAATCGTGGAAGTTTACCCGGCCCTATGGAGCCGGGGTTTTCCCCGCGCAGACCGTAACCAGGACCAGCATGACGCCTATTCAGTGGCTAGATGGTTACGACAAGCTGATCTCGACGGCAGTATCTCAGAATTTTTGTCACCATCGCTAACGCCTGCTGAACGTACGGTTGCCCAGGTCGAGGGCTGGATACTTGGTGTGATGTGACAAAATGAAGCAGGATGTGCTTTGGTCGTTGCTACGCACGAGCAGAAAACCCTCATTTTATTCGATCAAATAAGGATCTTCGCATATTCATGGTTTTACGAATTACCAAAAGAAATCTACTGCACAAGCGCAACAGCCACAAATCTTGACTACAATAATTAGTTTGTAAAAAAGTCAAATTAGCAGTATTTTTAAGAAAATGCATATTATCTTAAAAATACCATTTTTCGGTAAAATCCGATCAAATTTTAAAAGGCATGGAAACACTTTTTTCTAACCAAGGTGTGGGTCAAATTTGGGTTGCCACGATGGGTCATTTTTCAGTTGCCATTTCCATCTATATTACGAATTGGAAATAATTGAAATAAAATGGTATTACCTGTCGCATTGAAGGTAAAATGTTTTATCAAATCAAGTTCAAAGGATAACAATGAAGGACATAAACTATGCGCTGATGCTGATCAGGGCGAACAAATTTGACGGCGCAAAGGATCTGCTTAAGGAACTTATCCAGAACGATCCGGGGAATCAGGACATCCTGTACAATCTGGGAATGTGTTATACTGAATTGGATAAACCTGAAAAAGCCGTGGAAACCCTTTCCGAATGCATCAGATATTATCCTCACTACGCAAATGCGCATGTGGCGCTTGGGTTTGCTTATGCAAGGCTTGCTAATGATGAGAAGGCCAAGGATCATTTTCTCAGA
>Ga0075120_10001603_pt1 | contig 17477 bp, 8 predicted proteins | sample AntAceMetag02UKL_FD_69792 | JGI IMG/M metagenome (GOLD analysis project Ga0075120, IMG submission 69792) | Saline lake microbial communities from Ace Lake, Antarctica - Antarctic Ace Lake Metagenome 02UKL | ecosystem: Environmental > Aquatic > Non-marine Saline and Alkaline > Saline | place... | reverse complement strand
AATTCATAAAAAGTTCCTAATATACATAAACAGACTATTATTATAACTATTATTGTTAATACGGGATACCTGCTTCTTAACTGAGATAATTCACTTTTTAAACTCATTTTTACACTCCTGATATTGATAAAAATTTACCTTTGGACAATACCTGAAATAATAAGGACTTATAGAACTACTTTCTCAGGCCAGGGATTTTTTGTCCTGTTCACTTTTCACTTCTCACTATTCACTTTGTCCTAAAGATGATCTTGAGTGCTAATGCACAGAGGTAAGGGAAACCATAAATTCAAAATATTAAATTCATCAGGTAAATTTGAAATATGAATTGGAGAAACCGGACCGAAAACTATTCTATGAAATTCAGTTAATTGGAATGAATGCTTGGCATTAGCATCTGTTTTTTTGCAGATTATCTCATTGTCTGAGACAATTATTTGTAAAGTTCCATAATCTTTTACTTCTACTGTTACCTGGTCATGAGGAAGTTTTATAGTTTCATTTTTAAGTAATAAGAATGCAGTAATTACCCTCTCCAAATTAAATATTTGCCAGTTTCCTGAAGCATCTATCTTTCTATCTTCAACAATTGAATCCAATTTTCTACTAAGATCAAAACTCATAGATCTTATACGTTTCCAGCCATTGCTTAGATCAGTAAGTGCTTTAATCATCATAAGTTCAATATCTGCTGTCAGTGCATTTATTTCTGTAATAAACGATTTCTTCTTATCGACAACAAAATATCCAACAATTTTATTGTCGATTTTTCCTATATAAAGATCTGAATGGAAATCATGGCAAATATCAAAAAACTTCTCATTTTCTCTGTTAATATATACATCATTTTTTCTGTATATGTTATTTAAAGAGCTCAATATTTCAATATCATTTTTATAGCATAATTCTAATTTAAGTTTCTCGCAATCTATTTTATTATGTTTAAATGAACTTGTACTTATAGAATATTCATGCTCCATTCCACAGGCCTCAAAATTAAAGTATTTGTACCGATCTCGCTGACCTCCCAATAAAGCTAGATCAATATCATCACTTTTCATTTTGTCCACGGCGAACTTCATTAATGTTGTCATCATCCCCTTCCCTTTGAAATAAGGATGTGTGCAAACACCACCAATTTGGGATAATTTTAATGTTGTACCATTCACAATCATTTTTGCTGGGAAAATTCCAAGCATCGACCTGATTTTACCATTTTCTTTAATTGCATAAAATGATTTCATATTCTCTTCAGATTCTTTATAGACTGAAGGAATCATGCTGGGAAAATCATGTGGTGCAACATTCATGCTGAATGTCATATTCGACAGATCAATAGCTTCCTGAAAATCTTTTTTTGATAATTGTGTTACATTATATTTCATTTTTTCTCCAATATTATGCTTTATCCTGTTTTTTTAATCAATATTTTTCAAACAATTGTCCATAATGTTTGTGTCCCCGACAATTGTCGCGGATATTCCATTTAGATTCATTACAATAACCCCTTTTCTAATTTCAAACTCCTCATTTTCCCCCAAAACAATTTTATTTCCCTTGATTCAAGGTACAATACAGAACGAACTTTTTCTATCATTCCTGTCAAATAATTTCACTGTTTTAGAATATAAATTGTATTAAAATATCCAATAGATTAATTTTATAAGAGCCTTTATGAAAGAAGGTGTTTATCAGCAGGTTCGCTGTGGTTTAGAAATTATATCCTATGCTGATAAATGTGCTGATATCATCAGGATTCTGGTCGTTGCCCATCAGGGTAAACTCGATGGGTCCTATGGGAGAAAGGAATCCGGCAGTGGCAGACCAGCCTTGAGCATTAAAGTTTCGTTCAGGAACACCGTTAAAGTTTTGGATAACCCTGGCGGTATCATATCTGAGGATAAGGTATTTATCATGCAATGGCTGATACTGGAGCTTGAAGTAAGCAATATATGCTTCTTCGGCAGGAATTTCGCCAAAGTGGAATCCGGCAAGGGGTATTCCATTATTCTTTTCCGTGAAACCACCCACATAAAATCTTTCTTCATAGGGCACTTCACTGGCATCAGTAAATCCGGCGTAAGCTCTCATTGAGAGAGATACTTTATTACTCATGGGGATAATGGTTTCCGTATCAAAGGTGAAGCGGGTGAAATCTTTATCAAACAAAGGATCGTCCACATCGCTGAAGAAACTCTTTACTTCCATAAAAATGCGAGAACCTTCAGAGGGATAGGCAGCTTTATTTCTACTATCAGAGAGGAAGAAGCTGGAGATTCTGAGCCATTTGGACTTTTCATCAGTAACCCCCCATATAACGGGAGCGAAATCACTTGTGACCTTCACAATTCCGATATCAGCTGAAGCACCCAGGGCAAAGTTATTGGAGAAAATAGTTTTAATATCCAAAACCGTCCCGACATTTTCAACATTGAACAGAGCAATTTTTTCTCCCTGGTCATCGCAAAGATTTAAGGTGAACTGGTCATAATATGCATCCCAACCGAGTCCGATTCCTGGTTTCCAGCCAGTATGAATAAATTCATTCCAGCGGAAACCTTTGTTTTCTCCCAGTCTGGCATCAATAGTAATTTTTGATCCCTGGAAGACATAATTTCTGAAAGTTGTATTCAGAAGCATAGCGGCTTTCATATCACTGTCATAGTGGATACCAAAGCGGAAGATACTAGTGCTTTTCTCCAAAACCTTGATCGTGAGCAGATTACCTTCTGGAAGTGGCTGAAGTTTGTAAATAACCCTTTCAAAATAGCGTGAGCCATAAATCTGGGTGATAGCATTATCAATCTTATTAATATCAGTCCAGGCATTTTCCTTGATCCTGAGTTTTCCCATGACCAGGTTTTTGGAAACCATTTCCAGACCTTCTATCTTGATCTTTTTGATAAATATGCGGCTTACAGTTTTAGTTGTAATAGTGGGGGTTGGGGTAGTTTCAGGCAGTTCTATTTTAAGATCAACTAATTGATCTATAACCTTTCTGGCAGCTATTTCACCTAGAGCGATCAGGGAATCAGCTTTTTGGAAATCAGTGATACCATAATCTTCTACATCTGGCATAATGAGAATATTGCAGAGCCTTTGTTCCTTTTGAGTGGAATATGCACCTTGAAAACTGATCGCCTGCTCCATAATGCTGACCAGCGAACTGAGATCATCCCTGTTCCGCAAACCAGTGCCTACATCAACTCCAATAATGAAATCAGCACCCATTTTACGGCAGTCAGAAACCGGGAAATTGCGTACTAATCCTCCATCCACCAGGAGATTATCTTCATAAAGTACGGGAGTGAACATGGAAGGGATAGACATACTGGCACGAATCGCCTCCGGGAGAAATCCTGAATCGAGGACAACTGGTTCCCCTGTTTCGATATTTGTGGCAATACAGAGGAAAGGGATGGGTAATTTACGGAAGTCCCTGATCTGATGGGCACTTACAGTGAGACGGGTAATTAGTTGTGAAATATTTTGTCCGGCAACAAGTCCCTTGGGTAGTGAAACACCTAAACCCTTGATAGGAAAAGAGAGAGCATAGCGTCCGTCACTTTCCTTTTCTTCCAGGGAAATGCTATTGCGGGGAATAATATCAAATAATACATCATCCCAGTTCTGTGAAAGAACCAGAGTCTCAAGTTCTTCTGCGGAATATCCCAGACTGTAGAGAGCACCGATAATACTGCCCATACTTGTACCAGTGATATAATCCGGCTGAATTCCATATTCCTCCAGTACTTTGAGCACGCCAATATGAGCAACGCCTTTGGCGCCACCACCACTGAGTACCAGGCCTATTTTTGGGGGAGCTTCTGTCTGAGCATAGATCAGACAGCATGAGATCACAAATATGACGATTAAGAGCTTAAATTTCATCTAATTATCCTGTTTATAATGTAAGTGCTATCTCCTTAATATCAGCCAGCACCTTTTCATTACTGCTTAAGGGATTATCTGGCGTGTCATCTGAGCAAACACCATATCTCTGAGTGAATTCCATGCCAGTAAATTTTGCCATGGATGCCAGAGATTGTTCAACAAAATAAGCACCCGATGAATTATATTCAGGAGCTCCATACGTTGTGAGAAAAACCAGTTTCTTGCCCTTAAGAGCCCCAGCTCTAAAATCAAGTGCATATAACCGGTCGATGAAGGTTTTCATCTGAGAAGTCATATTCCACCAGTAGATAGGGGTGGCAAAAATGAGTACATCTGCGTCATTTATTTTGGGATAAAGATCCGTCATATCATCATTGATAATGCAAGTTTTAGTATCTGCTTTTTTACAGTAGAAGCAAGCCTGGCAGCCTTTGATATTCAAGTTTTGCAGATAGATGTTTTCCACCTCTGCCTCGGGATATTTCTTAACTGCTTCAGCAAGATAGAATGATAGAATTGCGGCAGTATTCCCTTCTTTATGGGGACTACCCAGAACTGCGAGTATTTTCATATATTCTCCTCTAGTAAGGAATTATTTAAGCAGGATCATTTTACGGATGGCTGAATAATTGCCATTTTGCAGGGAATAGAAATATAAACCTGATGCTGTTGGCTTCTCAAGACTATTTGTGCCATTCCAGATAATCTGATGATTACCGGCAGACATCTCTTCATCGAGAAGAGTTTTTATCTTTTGCCCTTTGATATTGTAAATATTGATGATGGTTCTGCTATTATCATCAGCAATTGAGAAATTGATCGTAGTTAGGGGATTGAAAGGATTAGGATAATTTGGCAGCAGAGCAGTAACCAGGGGAATATCAGACGGATCATTATCGGTAGTATAATATTCCACGATCTCAGATGCCTCTGACTCCATTCCTTCCTGATTGACCGTAGTCAGGTAGAAGCTGTAGCTGGTCTGGGGATAGAATTCATAATCGTAATCATAGGAAGTGCCTATAGAAGTATCAATGATCTCAAATTGTTCATCCTGCAGGGCAAAATAGATATTAAAGTGATCAAAATCAAGCATATCGGGCATATCCCAGGTGAGGTGAAAAATATATCCGGGCAAATCTTCAATAGTAAGATTTTCTGGAGGCAGAGGGTCAGGATATTCTATGTTATAATTCATTATTCCATAATCTGCGGGGTCAAAAATATCTAAATTATCATGGGGCCACCAGGCATCAAAGTCATGAGGATCAGGAGCGTTGTCATCCAGAACAAAAAGTCCTATTTTAGAGTAATTCTCCGGTCCCGGAGTGAGATGAGAAGGGTCATCACTCATAGGGATCATAAATTCAAAGATCACGCTGCCTGTTTCATCCGAAGCAGCAACCTGAGGATCCGGCAGATATACTACATCACCCACTCCACCGGTATTATAGATAGGCCGGAATCTAAGCTCATTTCCAGCTGCATAATATACTGCCCAGAAATTACCTTCAGTATTCTCGCCCACAGGAGGATACACTCCATCACCATTATCATCAATATATAGGGCGACTTCATCATGATCTTCCAGAATAGGATCATTTAAGTTAATAAAAGCACCATAAAATTCGGTCTGGTTGGCATTCATTTTCAGATAGCCCATCACGCTGCCAATAGGTTGAGGAGTGCTGTCATAACTACCCCAGAAATCTGAAGCATCAAAGCAAAATGCATCATCCCATTCCTGATCAGAAATAATTCCATCAATTACGGGAGTAGTGCCTACCGTAACATTCAGCTCTTCACTGATAAAGCCGGTACTGATCCAGCCTGTAGCTTCATTGGAATAAGGTGACTGATAACCTTCGGCAGTCATGGCAGTAACCACATAATAGTATTCCATCTCAGGCAGAGCACTGTCATCAATATAGTCATTCTGGGCAAAGATGATATCGAAGGGTTCTACTGGATAGGGATCAGCAAGGTTGAGTTTACGATATATATAATATCCTGGTGCTTCACCGGAGGCAGGAGAGTCCCAGTTAAGCGTAACTGTGATGTCTGTAGCCTGAGAGGCAGTAAGGTTGAGAGGAGGATCACCGTGAGGGGTTAGAGTAACATCGTCCATTTCGGTGGTTTCACCTTCAATCACAATACCATTGAAATCGGAGTATGTTTCATAGCCGGTTTTGCTGTATTCTATGGTATAAAGACCTTCCGGGATATTATTTATTATATAATCTCCATCTATATCAGTGAACCCATAATAATCAGTTAAACCTATTACTTCCACATATACACCGGAATTATCTTCTGCACCATCCAGATTTACGTTACCCGTGATGTTTCCACCACCCAGATCGCAGTCAATGGAATAGATATTACCACCTGAGCCCATTTCGCGAGCATGAACTGCTTTTCCGCCAGTTGTGCAGAAAGTGCCGTCAGCAGAAAGATCAACGGCAAACATAGAGCCGGGAGCGTCTATCGCAAATACGGGAATATTGCTTTGACGCCGGAAAAGCATGAATTCATCTCCTGTAGCCCCATAAGGTCCATAACCAGCAGCAGCCAGAACAGAACCATCAGCCGATAGATCTACGTCTATCACATAGTCACCGGCATTTTCATATACCCATACAGGGGTGGGAGAATAGATATTGAACAAGTATAGCTGACCGTTATAACCACCCGTAACGAAGGTAAGAGTTCCCACGGCAATTGTGCTGCCATCAGCAGAAATTGCCATTCCTCCTATCCAGTCAGAAGTTCCCCCGCCATTTACGTGAAAATGCCAGAGTTCATTATAAGTTTGCAGTTCCTCGTCATATTGATATACCCACACATAACCGGAATAATCACCATTGACTATGATGCTGCCATCTGCAGAAATAGCGGGAGGATTCTGATTATATTCCACAGTCTGGAAAATGGTTTCTCCTGTTTCTGTATCCATTACCCACATATTACTATTTCCCCCGCCATATTGAGTGAATATAAGAGTTGAGGCATCGTCAGACAAAGTGAGTGTCCCAGCACCTCCGGCAAAAGTGATGTCCCAAACTGGAGTGTCATCTCCGATAGTATAGCATTGAACGCCACTGCTGCTTTCTAATTCATTATAATAGGAGATAAATACTTCATCTGCAACTGCGCTTAATTGAATACCTCTGATCACGTAAGGATGGGTATATGACCAGGTGGGAGTAGAGGAATCAGGTGAAAATATCTTGAGAATATTGCTATCACCTACAGCAAGCACATCACCACTTTCCAGCATGTCAATAGGATAATCAAAATCGAGATTGCCTACAACGTGTTCCCAGTCAATGCCTCCATTATAATTAAAAAGCGAAACACGTTCGGTGTTCGTCTGCCAGCGTGCAAAAGTATTTTGGGTCGTCTCAGAAACCAGCACATCACCACAGATAGCTGCCGGATCAGAGGTCTGCCAGAGATCATCCAGCCTTAATTCTGGAATGTCCGGTGCCTGATAATTATCATCAATAATTGTATTAACGGATAAGCCATTTTCTGGTTCTGTGATCACCTGCTGCAATTGCACAGCAAATATATTCATAAAAATAAAACACATAAATATAACAACTAATAAACTTGTTTTCATACTCTTACCTCCATAACGTAAATCAGCTAAATTGCTTATTCAGAGTCAAGAAACTTCTTAAATCAAATTGAAGAATATAATCAGCATACAAAATATATTTGACTTAATTTCAAGGAAATTAATAAATAAATACTGAAATAAGTTAAGGTGTGAACATGCTGGTTTGTATGAGTAGAAGAGGGCGAACACATGGGTTCGTCCCTACCAGACTTGGGTGATAAAATATTCGTAGGGGCAGACCCATGTGTCTGCCCACATTCAGGAAGTAAATGTCTGCTCATAGTCAAGGAGATATGTCAGATCAAAACAAAGGCTTTATTATGAAATATGATCCCAAATTACACCATAGGCGTTCAATCAGGCTAAAAGATTACGATTATAGCCTGGATAGCTGGTATCATCTGACTATCTGCGTAAATATAAAGGAATGTCTTTTAGGCTCTATAGAAAATGAAGCAATGAAATTAAATCCTGCTGGATTAATGATTGAAAGCTGGTGGTTAAAATTGAAAAATAAGTTTTCTCATGTTGAATTAGGTGATTATGTGATTATGCCAAACCATCTGCATGGAATAATCCAGATATTTGACAATAATGATGGATGTCAAATTGACGATGAACACAAGGAAAATCGTAGGGGCAGACCCGCGTGTCTGCCCTCATCTGGGGATAATAATCTATCTCAAAATTATGGCAAACACATTATGGGCGAACACATGGGTTCGCCCCTACGGGTAAAAATATGAAAAATAAAATAAAACAGATTCTTAAATCAGTCTTTGGCTATGATGAATTTCGGGATTTGCAGGAAACTTTGATCATGAATGTGCTGGCAAAAAATCATTCATTAGGTGTTATGCCCACTGGCAGTGGGAAATCGATCTGCTATCAAATACCTGCCCTGATCTTTCCAGGACTCACTGTAGTGGTATCGCCCTTGATCAGTCTGATGAAAGACCAGGTTGATCAATTGCTGGAACTGGGAGTGAAAGCAACTTTTTTGAATAGTTCACTGCCACGCGTTGAATACGAAAATATTGTGTCTGGTATCTCCCGCGCACAATATAAACTGCTCTATATTGCCCCTGAAAGTCTGCTAACTGACCGGATCCTCTGGTTATTAAAAACCACTGATGTGAGTCTGATCACGGTTGATGAAGCTCATTGTATCTCAGAATGGGGTCATGACTTTCGCCCGGAATACCGCCAGCTTGCTGATCTGCGTGACCATTTTCCAAAGGCTGTTTTCCTCGCCCTCACTGCCACTGCTACAGATAATGTCCGTCTTGATATCGCCCGTATCCTCAAAATTGACTCGCCAAACGTTTTTGTCTCCAGCTTCAACAGACCTAATCTCTATCTGGCAGTTGAGCTAAAAACCGACGCCCATCGTCAGATCATGGATTTTATCAAAGATTTCCCCCAGGAATCTGGCATTATCTATTGTGCCACCCGCAAACAGGTTGATGAATACACTCATTATCTCCAGCAAAAAGGTCTTTCCGTGCTGCCCTATCATGCGGGACTCACTGATAGTCAACGCCTGCATAACCAGGAGAATTTCAGTCGCGATGATGTGCAGATCATGGTGGCAACTATTGCCTTCGGGATGGGCATCAATAAACCCAATATTCGCTATATTCTCCACACAGATCTGCCCAAAAATATAGAAACCTATTATCAGCAGATCGGACGTGCGGGGCGTGATGGTGAACCTGCAAGCTGTCTTCTGCTCTTTAATTATGGTGACCTGATCAAGATCAAGTATTTCTTTAAAGAAAAATCTGAAACTGAACAAGTGCACGAAAATAACCTCTTACAGCAAATGGTGCGATTCTGTGAAGCTGATGTCTGCCGCAGGCAGATACTTCTGCAATATTTTGGTGAAAACTACAGGGAACCAAATTGCCAGAATTGCGATAACTGCCTCACCAGTGATCAGGAAAAAACCGATCTGACCGTTCCAGTTCAGAAATTCCTCTCATGCGTCTGGCGGACAGGCGAACTCTTTGGAGCAAATTATATCATCAATATCCTGCGCGGTTCAACAGAAAAAAGAATTCTGGAAAATCATCATGATCAGCTTTCGACATATAATATTGGCACAGATCTTTCTAAAAGACAGTGGAATGAATTATACAGCAAGCTGATCAGCGCCAGGATCATTTTGCGGGAAGAACATTATGGCTCATTGAAACTTACCCCCTCTGCCTGGGAAATTATGCACGGAAAATCATCTTATATGGGTAAATTGCGTCCCGAACATAAACCAGAAAAACCAATTCCGGCAGAGAAAATCAAACTCGATTATGATCAAAATCTCTTTGAACTGCTGCGTGCAAAACGTAAAAAGATCGCTGATCAGAAAAATATTCCACCTTATGTGGTATTTCCTGATAAAACTCTTCATGAACTGGCATATTATTTCCCCCAGTCAGAAGAAAGCCTGCTAAGTATTCACGGTATAGGTGAGATCAAAGCAAGATCTTATGCTCCTTTATTTCTTCCCCTTCTCCAGAAATATGCTGCAGAGCATAGTATCACAGAAATTTTTAAAAAAGGTAGTTCAAAAAAGAAAAGCAGAACATAAACTGGATAGAATTCCTGATCATCGTGATGATTTCCCTAACCTGAACGAGATAGAAGCTTCCTTCCCATATATCCAAAGCTTAGGTACCGAATTCTTAAAACCGGTATTTAAAGTCATGAATGGCTCAATCCCCAATGATATTCTCCGTAAAGCCCGACTCATTTACTTGATAATGAGTTCAAATACTGCAACTTAGAAGCAAATAAATAATAGTTTCCAGGGGATACAGGTCAGACTAAATGCTTGACACTGAGTACGGAGGGTAATTTTTGGGTATCAGTAGAGCGCCCCAGTAGCTCAGCTGGATAGAGCAGTTCCCTCCTAAGGAAAAGGTCATGTGTTCGAATCGCGTCTGGGGCGCCATTTTTTTTTAGTTTTTTGCGAAAGGTTTCTAAATAGTAACCAGGTCAACAGGGATTGATTTCAATCAATTACAGGCAGGAATATAAAATAATCGCTTGATTTCTTATCGGATGTAAACATATACTTCAGCAGATTAACTTTTAGATTTGTGGATGGAAGCCAGGAGTGTTTGATGAAATTTTCCATTAAATGCTGCTCATTTTCTTTATATCCAGCTTTTATCCACCTGGCTGAAGACACCTCTTTATGAACATAAAGCTGATTTTTGATTTGGAAGAATTCACTTCCGATGAAAAGATACCATTCTTGAGATCTTTGACTGAACTCTATAACTTCATAAATCCCTTCTGCTGGTTCAAGTTCTAATAGCAGCAATTTTCTGTCTGATAATTTTCCCATTAATCCAGTGAGTTGCATTTCCTTGAAGATCATATTCATAATGGAATACATATTCAATACTTTGATCATAATCGACAACCAGCATTCTCATTTCAATGATATCACCTAAATCATTATAGAGGTAGGTCTCAATAACTCCTGGATCAATATCATGGTCATTATTGGTTTCTATCTGATATATTGCACCCCATCTTCCTAATTTATCATCTTCCCTTGAAATTATCCAGTGATCTGGATCTCCAATATCATATTTTGGCAAACGCTGCTCAAAAAACTTCTCCAGCTTATTATCCTTAAATTTTTTTTTTAATCTCTACTCCTGTTATCTCAGCTTTCCACGCCAGAAAAAAGAACCACATATTTAGCAACTATATAATTAACCGAAAAAAAAAACAGGGCAGGATATTAATCCTGCCCTGTAAATTAGCTGATTTCGATTATTTCAAAAGAGTCATCTTCCTTACTTCCCTAAAATTATCCGTTTCTAAAATATACATATAGACCCCGCTGGAAACAGCAGTACCTGCATCATTTCTGCCATCCCAGACCAAAGAATACGCTGCTGGCTGCAAAGTTCCCCGCAACAATTCTTTCACCTTTTGACCTTTCAGGTTGTAAACTGCCAGTTCCACATCAGATTCCTCACTAACAGCAAATTCGATAGTGGTTTCAGGATTGAATGGATTAGGATAATTTCCTTTTAACTCTGTGATCATCGGGATCAGGTTTTCATCTTCACCAGTCCATGTAATCTCAAAACTTACTTCCTCACAAAAGGAAGATCCGATCAGAGAAGTATCAATCGCCTGTACTTTGGCATAATACATTCCCTGCGGCAAGTTATGAATTGTAAATACGAGATTTGATCCTGCATTACCAATCCTTGCCACTTCTCTGTGTCCTGATTCCAGATCTGCCAGTGCCGGCATATAATCATCAGTGCCTGATTCTGTTCCAATACTGATATTGTAGTTTAATCCCAGGCTGCCTGTCTCAATATCATCACCGGCAATCCATGATAAGATCACATTATCCTGATCTACCACACTGACCAGGCTTGCAGGTGCTGTGGGAGTAGTATTCTCAAACTCCACTTCATTCTCAAATACAAAAACCCGATAGTCCATATAGTCATAACGTCCGCCCAGGAAAAGATCAAGGTCGTTATCATTATCAATATCTCCGAGTGCCATATCAGCATACTTGAGGCTTACAACGCTATCCACCAGGGTATATTGATCCATTCCTTCATTCAGGTAAATATAGCCAATCCAGGAATCGTGGTCATGAATTCCGTTTACTATCACATCCAGATCTCCATCCTGGTCAAGATCACCCCAAACGACATCTCCCTGACGGATACCCATAATATCTGCATTTGTGTCTGTGAATACATCAAATCCGTCATTACGGAAAATATAGAGTTCAGATGGTGATTCGTTTTCAAATGAGCCTGTTACCAGAAAGTCGAGGTCTCCGTCGTTGTCATAATCACCCCAGGCTACATCACTGTAACGTAGATCAGGGAAATCACCCTCTATTTCAGTAAAATTCACATTGTCATCATTGCGGAATATTTTTGTGGTATATACAAAGGATTCGACTCTTCCACTAATTCCCACATCCAGATCACCATCATTGTCATAATCACCAAATTTTGCTTCACCTGTACTCATTCCTGTAACTTCGGCTGCAAATGAAAAATTGCCGCCTCCGTCATTGGCATAAATGGTTACATGGGGAATATCATCATCATCAGGAACATTTTCATCTCCCATTAAAAGCAGGTCATAATCACCGTCTCCATCATAATCTCCCCAATCGGAACCACATGATTTCAAAGAGAAAATGTCATTTTCAATCTCAATGAAGTTACCATCGTCATTACGATATGTTTTGGCAACATATACCTCAAACTCATACTGTCCCATGATAAAGATATCCAGATCACCATCTCCGTCAAAATCAATCCATTCCACTGCACCGTTGCCGATACCGTCAAGTTCATGATCAAGTTCATCAAAGGTATTATTGCCTTCATTTTCATAGATGTGCATCTGTCCGTAACTTGAGTTTAATTGATAGCCTGATGTCACGATGTCTAAGTCACCGTCATTGTCATAATCTCCCCACTTGCTGTCAGAATACCACAAATATGCAAAATCAAGTTCGAGGTTTGTCAGGCTGAAATCAAAGGCTGAACCGCTGAGTGTGACGATTTCTCCTGTTCCCGCTCCGTGGGCAACTTCTGAAAATATCACCATGTCTCCACTCAATTCGCCCGTTTCCTGAGGATAAAATACCACTTCATAAGTTAATGAGTCCTCTAAAATCACATTAGTAAGTTCATCTACCAGTAATGTATCGATCTGAATGGCAAAGTTATCCGGCATAGTGATCTCATCTATCAATATCGGCAGTCCACCAGTGTTATATATTGTAACATCCTGCGCTATCGAAATCACGCCTGTTGCTGTAAGAATAAATTCAAGGGCAGTTGGAACAACATTTATTCCCGGTTCAAGTGCATTTCCTTCCAAAAGCACATACACATGATCGGCTGCATTGCTCTCAATGTCAATATCAGCATTATACACACCTGAAGTTTCAGGACTAAATATTACTGAAAGTTCACTTATGGCACCCACCGCAAGCTCAAAATCACTGAAATTATTAGTCCATTCACCTCCATCAAGAGATGCCAGAAAACCATCGGGAATACTTATCCCCCAGATAGATAACACGTCCAGTCCTGCATTTTGAATTGTGATGATACTGGTTTCAGATTCGGTTCCATTATAGATATCACCAAAATTGAGCTGCAAAGGATCTACTGTGATCACATACTGCTCTTCCGGATCAAGTGGAAATTCCAGATTTTCATCTGCTCCCATATAAGGATTGATCTCATGTCTAATGTCCCCGTCAATATCATCTAAAATGCCTGTTAATGGTATTCCTGCCAGATTATAATCGTCCAGAGATATCCCCGCAAGATGCAGATCCGTTTCTGAAGTAAATTCCACTTCTGTATAAACTGAATTCATATCTCCCGCAGAAGCAGCCTGCCATTCTTCCAGTGTATTGCAAATCGTATCACCCCAGTCACCCATTCTACCATTTTCAGAATAATAGGCATTGTAATTAGCATTCCAGTCACCGGCAGCAAAAGTATAATCATATATCAGATGATCAAAAGCTCCACTGCGGTTATTTACAAAGATATTATCCTGCACATTCATCAGTCCATCTGTTCCTGTGCGATAATAACAGTAGCTGTGATCTGTGGCAATTCCTGCTAAATAAACTGTATTAAACTGCACGTCTATTTCAAGTTCAGCGGCTCCGCCATCCATTCTCAAACCATATACTTTATCGTTGTTATCTTCAGATAATGTCACAAAGTTATTATAAACCTGTGCGTTTACTTTCCAGACTCTAATACCTATCACTCCAGCACTGGCTTCCTTGATACCGTAAATACTGTTATTCCTGATCACCATGTTATCTGCCTGATCGTTATACTGCACATAAACGCCATATACTGTCGCCTGAGATGTATAATAATCACTACTGTAACTGAGTGTATTTGCTTCGATCAAGGTGTTTGTGGAGGCATCACGCACGTGGATGCCATAACCGTCAAAATCATGCAGATTACAGTTCTTTATGGTAATATAATCTGAGGCAAAAATGTAATAGCCTTTTTCGTAATGCAGAGTATCATCTGCAATGGGATCTGCCAGATCAATTCCGTCAAAGGTAATCCAGGCTGCCTGATTAAATTCAACCAGTGTTTCCAGATTTTCAGCATTGTAGATCACAGGATTATCGCCAGTTCCGGTTTTCTGAAATATCACAGGTGCAGTTTCACTGCCCATACCACTCAGAAGTAGTGCATCTTCATTAAATTCCTGACCTGCAGTTACTTGAAATACTGTTCCACCTTCTGGAACACTTGAACTGTTCAATAATGCCACCGCTTCTGCAAAACTGCTGAAATCTCCTGCCCCACCAGCATCGATCAAATACTCGCTTTCCAGATCATTTACCAGAGGATAGTCCAGGTTTTCATCTGCTCCGCAATATAAACTCTCCTCTGGACGCTCTTCATAATCTATATCCGTCTCAATTCCCAGCGATATGCTGCTGAGAGCCATTTCGCCCAGTGAATTACCCGAAATATGAAGATCTCCATTATCTGCTTCCGCAAATTCCACATTATAGATAACTGAGGCAGAATCCATATTTACTACTTCCTGCCAATCCGACAGATCATCTGTAAAATAGGTGCCTAACTTGCCTCTAAATCCCTCGGCATTGTCATTGTAATACACGTTGTTATCAAGATACATTCCCTGATACACGACTCCGATATATGCCGAACATTGCAATTCATCCGCTCTGTCATTTATAAAGATATTATTTCTTACAGTTAAATTTCCTCCGCCACCCATCAAACCGATGGCATAGCCTTCATCTGTGGCAATGCCATTGAGATATACAGTATTATGAAATACTTCCATCGTCCTGCCAGATCTTCCTGTTGCCCTGATACCATAAATTTTATCGTTTCCATCGCTTGTAAGGCTCACAAAATTATTAGCTGCCACACCGGTTATCTGGTTAAATTCTATACCATATATTGTTGAAGTAGCTGCTTTTAAGCCCCAAACCTTGTTGCTGATGATCAACACATTTTCTGCCAGTGAGTTGTATGTGGCTTTGATTCCGGCAATTGTGGTCTGAGTTGTAAAATAATCTTCCGTGTAATAAACTTCATTATTTTCCACTGCCGTATTAGTGCTGGCACCTCTTACATAGATCCCATTCTTATCAAAATCTATTACACTACAGTTTTTTATCGTGATATGGTCTGAGGAATAAATATAATAACCTGTCTCGTAGCGGATTTCATCTTCATCATCATCATCTGCCAGATCTATGCTGTCAAATGTTACCCAGCCTGCTTCATAAAACTGGATAAAGTCTGTCACATTTTCACTATTGTGGATCATTGGATTGTCTCCAGTTCCTGACTTCTGAAATATTACCGGTGCTGTTTCAGTTGCAATTACTCTCAATGTATCTGGTGTTTCCAAAAAGACCTGATCACTGGTTACATTAAAAACCACTCCACCTTCAGGCATTTCTGTTAATGAGTTTAGATAGTTAATTGCTGTACTGAAATCAGCATAATCACCGCCTCCTGTGTTATCTATGCTAAATATCTCCTGACTCCAGCATGATATCACCATCACAATAAAAATGACAAATATCAGTCTCTCTTTTTTCATTTTTCCTTCTTTTTATGAAAAGGCAGCAGATTGATTTACCTGCTGCCCTATATTCTAATTCTACTTTATAAGAGTCATCTTCTTCAAAATATTGCTGCCGGAAGTTTCTAATCGGTAAAAATATACACCGGAACTTTCTTCGCTGCTCCAGTGATAACTATGACTTCCCTGAGGAAATTCCTCTTCTGCTACTTTCTGTCCCTTTACATTGAATATACTAAGAATACCGCCTGTTTCTTCTTTGATGGTGAAAGATATCTCTGTATCGGGATTGAAGGGATTGGGAATGTTCTGTGACAGGGATGTAATAATGGGAACACCACTTTCTAATGGTTCAATCTCTATTGAGGTTTCACCATAAACACCGTTCACATAATACTGAATGCTAATTTCGCCCTCAGAAAGCACTCCCATACTCAAAAATGCTCCTGTGATCACTTCCGCAGATGCACAGGCATACTTATATTCCTGCCAGTTAGCTGAACTCAGCATATTTCCGTGTGTTTCCGGTGCTGATAAATAGTTTTCACCCTCACCGATTGCCATACTAAATGAATACATCTCACCCTGGGCAAAAAGCACTAAGTTTCCTTCACTCTGCTCAAAGCTGATTTTGCCTTCAGGCACTTCCGCATTCCTCAATTCCTCTACCGGGAATATATCAATTATTTCAATTATATATTGCAAGATCAAAGCTGCGTCATAAGCGCTAACTATTTCGTTTCCATCCACATCTGCCACGGTAAGCCGCCATTCTTCCCAGGGTAGTGGTGCTGCCGGAGCTGGATCAAGATCTACTACATACTGCATTACGAGTGAAGCATCAAAGGAATCTATTACCAGGTTATCATCAACATCACCATATGTGTGTTCCTCCACCCCAAGCGGATAATCAGGTGCTTCATCGCATCCCATATAAGGATATTCCAAGCCACGCAATTCTCCGTCTATATCAAGGACTATTTCTGCTAAAGGCATTCCTGCCAGATCATTATCTCCAAGTGAGACCCCCGTCAGATGAAGATCGGTGCCGCTCATAAATTCAACATTCTTATATACCGAATTTGCATCTCCTTCTGTTGCTGTCTGCCAGTCTGCAAGTGTTACACATTCTGTTTCTCCCCAGTCTCCCATTCTGCCGTTTTCGGTATAATACGCATTATAATCGGCATTCCAGTCCCCACTTACGAATGTGTAGTCATAGATCAAATGATTGAAATCACCTGTCCGGTTATTTATGAAGATATTGTTCTGCACATTCATCAAACCGTCTGTTCCGGTACGATAAAAACAGTAACTGTTATCTGTG
>Ga0075120_10001601_pt1 | contig 17496 bp, 8 predicted proteins | sample AntAceMetag02UKL_FD_69792 | JGI IMG/M metagenome (GOLD analysis project Ga0075120, IMG submission 69792) | Saline lake microbial communities from Ace Lake, Antarctica - Antarctic Ace Lake Metagenome 02UKL | ecosystem: Environmental > Aquatic > Non-marine Saline and Alkaline > Saline | place... | reverse complement strand
TTGTTGCCATCCACCCAGATCGCAAAGGCGCGGGTGTCTTCCACATAATAGAGCAGGCGATGGGTCGCACCGTCGGAGTTGTGACGGAAGCGGATTCCAATGGCCCAGTCGTGCGTGTCTTTGATGCCATATCCCGTGAGTGTGGCTCGCTCTGTTCCCATGAAATCCGGATAATTATCCCCACCCTGGAGGACAATGTCCGTGCGGGCGTAATCCGCACGATTACTGAAAATATGCAATGCGCCACGAGAGAAATCGCACGAAGCAAAGTTAGGCGGGGGACCGTTGACAAGAATCGTTCCGACACGGTTACTTATCGTAGGATTCGCGGAGGCAATATAGTTTATGTTGCCGTTTCCAGAGCCGTTTGATCCGCTCGAAATGAGAATCCAAGATGTTTGACTTTGTGCATTCCACGGGGAGTCGGGTGTTGCGGAGACCGCAATATTGCCCAGCACACCGCTGGGAGCTGCCGTACTGATGGTGGGGATAATCTCCATGCTCGGCGTGCGCAATCCATCCTGTCTGATCGTGAATGTTGCGCTTCCAACCGAAACGGTACCCACACGAGCCGCATAGCTTGGATTTGAACCGATAGCGAGAGTAATGACAGAATCGCCGTAGCCGTTTCCGGCGTCCACCACGGTGATCCATCCGTTATTCGGCGTCACGGTCCATGACGTGCCGTGTAGTGCGGAAACGACAACCTGTATAATATCGCTGCTGTAGGCTTTGTTTGCGCTGGACGGGCTGATATTCACATCAGCTCCCGTTTGAGTCACCGTGAACGTCTTGGACCCGATGATCATCGTGCCGACGCGCGTCACCACACCCGCGTAGGGAGAAACGGTATAGGCGACGGTTCCATTTCCGATACCCGACGCCGTTTGAACGGCAATCCACGGCACGCTGGAGGTCGCGCTCCAGGAAGCTCCGGCCGCGACGGTGATAGAAACGCTTCCGCTTCCGCCTTCTTTGGCATAGGTGGCCGATGAAGGTGAAAGTATGGCGTCATACCCTGTTTGTGTCACGGTATGGACCAGCCCGGCAATGTGGATGGTATCCCGCCGCAAATCGGCCGAGAGGTTGGCGTTCACGACATAAACGCATGATTCGCCGGCATTGCCGTTGGTTCGTGGGGTGATGGTAAGCCAACTGGCCGCTGTCGAAGCCTCCCATGTACCCGACCCGGACGTTAGAACAGAACTCGCACCCCCTTCCTTGGCAAATGTGCGTGTCGGCGGGTCAATCGTCACCGCTGAAAAGCCCACACAAACAAACCCAAACCATACCAATCCCATCAATACGGACTTTTTCATGCGTTCTCCCTATTTAGTTTTAATACGTACCTGCAACTCGTGTTTGTAAATGCACAGAAAATCTTCGATTTGTGCAGGCGAAAGACGTCTCAACTCGTCGCAATCCCTAGGAATTTCGTCCATTGCCAAATGAGGCCTCCCTCTGACATTAAATCCCAGGGCTTTCGCGCCTTCAATGACCCCGGCATGCAAATAGATGACTTCGGGTGCCAGTTTCAGGGATGCGCCGATACGCAATGATGCGTCGTAAATATATAAATCGCCGCAGCCATAAATCGGACGCGCGATTCCGTCAATGGTGGATTGCAATTCGGCAAATGTTTTGGCGGCTTTTATTTTACGTTTTGCGGCACAAAACTTTATGCAACATTGCGCCTTGGCTGAGGCTTTTATTCTCCATTGGTGTGGGTGGACACGCATCTCATCATTTTTGTTTTTAAAACGAGCCTTTGCCGCATGCTCCAAGGCTATATCAAAAGACTGCAAGTGTTCGTAATACTCCAAAACTTCCCGCAAATTGCAACAGACCGTCTTTGGTCCACATTTTTTTCCAGCAGGATATTCATCCACCATTTGTTTTAGGGTCATTTTGCGAACTGCCTTTTTCTTTGTCTTGCTCATTTCTCCTCCTGAGCTTCGTGAGAAGAATCGGCAACTTCAGGGGCGGGAGTGGGCCTAAAACAGGAAAAGGGCGCAACCTCCACAAGTGTCGCATATCTCAAGTGAGGCCCGCCAAGGCCCTGAACGAAATACGGAAACCGGAAGGCGCGCCCCGAGGGGCGCGCCGATCACAGTTTCGTTTCGTTCAATAGAAATTGGCGGTTTCACTTGAAACGATTCTGCCACGACGCGATATTCAGATTTTTTGGTTATGCCGCTCTCATGGCCGAAATAACAGAACCACATGGGCAACAAACTGAGCGGAGTTTACCCCCATTATCGTTGCAGGTATAGAAAAAAGTCCGCGTGATTTATCATCGCTAGGCTGTAAAGTTAAAGGGGGACCAGAGAGGGGATCAGGGCCGCTAGGGGATCAGGGTCGTACCTTAAGAATGACAAAAAAGAGTGATAAGCCTTCGGAGTCAGGCTGTAATTCTTCACTTTAACCGCCCTATATCCTGATCGGCTCGGCCGGAGGCATTCGCCCTACCGTCCGAAAATAATGGGGGGGGGTCAGGGATAGGCGACGATGCGGAAGTTGGCGGCGGGGGTGTCGGTGGGTAGGGTGACGGGGAGGAACCCATTTCCGGTGAGATTGGTGAAGGGGGGTAGGTCGTTCCAGGCGGTGAAGTTCGGGGCGGCAAGTTGGACGGAGTAATAGAGGTCGGGTTCGGTGGGCCAGGTGATTTGAAGGAGTTCGTTGGAGCGGGCCAGGATGATTTCCGGGCGCTCCAGGACGATGAGTGTGCCGGTGGCGGAACCTTGGTAGAGTGGGTTGTCGAGGGTGCCTGCGATGGCGTAGCGTCCGGGGGCGATGGGGGGAAGGGGTGCGCCGTCGTAGGTGATTTCCACGGTCTGGGCTTCGGCTTGCGCGGTCACGATGCGGGGGGTGCCGTCGTAGGCTTGGAAGAGGTGGAGCAGGTTGACGGACAGGTCGGCCTTGGCGGCGGTGATCCAGGCCCAGGATTCGGTTTCGATCCAATTGCGGTCCTCCAAAACAAAGGCGCATACAATGGCATCCCCGGCGGCTAGAAATACGAGGTTGGTTTCATCGTCGATGTGGACGATGTGATCGGGTTCTGCATAGAATAGGCAGGGGCGACCGGAGAGGGTGGTGGCGGCCAGGGCGATGCGCCCGGTGGCGATGACCTCTTCGGGCGGATCGAAGGTGATGACATCGTCGGCCATCAGGATGGTGAATTCGCCGATGTAGCCGCCCTGCTGCGGGGGCGGGTTGGTGATGAGTGCGACGAGTTCGTAGTCGCCTGCATCGGTGGGTGGAGTGGTGGAGCCGGAGTAGGTGATGATTAGGTCGTTGGAGGTGATGCCGTCGGGGAAGAGGAAGGTGGCGGGATGCGGGGTGCCGTCGTAGATGAAGATGTCGTCGTCGATTTCGATGTAGAGTGGGTTCTCGAAGACGTAGAAGGTGTTGGTGACGGTTGGCGCGGGCAGCCAGTTGCTGTTGCCGGGATGGGAGGCGGTGATAGATACGCGCCCGGTGTTACTGAAGGCGGCATAGAGGAGGCCTTCATTGGTGTAGATGGAGGCGGGGCCTTCGATCACGGTGAATTCGGCGGGGAAGGAGGCGGTGGTTCCGGCGATGAGTTCGGGGGTGTTGGTTCGGGCGCATAGGCCGGGGTTCTCGAAGAACATGAGTTGCGTGCCCTGGGTGATGGTGAGCAGACCGGTGGAGGTGCCGCTCCAGCAGGGATCGGTGACGGAGGCGGAGACGGCATAGCTGCCCACGTTGACGGGCGGTGTCGGGGTGCCGTCGTAGGTGATTTCCACATCGAGGTCGTCGGGGGTGGTGAGTGCGATGGGTTCGACCGGATTGCCGTCGTACTGTTGCGTGAGAAACATCAGGGTAATTTCGGCGGTGGCGCGGGTGACTTGTACGGTGACGGCGGTGCAGGCGTCGCGGTAATTTTCATTGCCGGTCACGCAGGCCGTGAGTACGCAGGTTCCCTGATTGGTAAAGAAGAGTGTGGCGTCCAGGATGATTCCCGGCCCTTCGAGGAGGCCGAAGGAGGGGGTTTGGCCGGAGGTGGAAGAGGCGGTGAGTGGCAGGGCGGAGGTGGCGACGGCATCGGCGGGCAGGTTGAAGAGGACGGTTTGAGGGGCACGATCGACGGCGAGATAATTGGTGGCGCTGCCGGCCCAGCCCGGTTCGATGATGGTGGCGGTCACTTCGTAATAGCCGGCGTTGGATGGGGCGTTTGTTTCTCCTTCGTAGAGCAGAAGGGTGGTGAGCCCGGCGGGTTCGGTGGTGACGGTGACCGCACAAGGGGCCCCGTTGTAGATTTGGTCGAGGGAGTTGGTGTTGAACCATAGTGCGGCGGTATCCGCACGCACCTGCGCGGCGGCTGCCAGAGCGCAGAGGAGCGTGAGCGGGATCAGGAGGCGTGTTCTGGTTTGCATGGCGCAGTGCTCCAAGTCGGTTTATTCAATGATGAGTTTAAAAAATTTCATGTCTTGCTCGGCGGTTAGATAGAGGGTGGCGAGGCGTCCGCGACCGGTGAAGGGGGCGGATTCGGGGGCGGATTCCGGGGCACTGGACCAGGGGGTGGGTGTCCAGGTGAACTGCCCATCGGCATCGGTTCCGTTGCATCCATATACCCGATAGGCAATGCCTTCGACGGCGAAAAATTCAAACGCGAGGGTTCCCTGGGTTGGGCGGAATTGGGCGACTTGCAGGAAGTCGGCGGCCCAAGTGGCGTCGGTTCCGGAGCGGAATTCGTCGGCATTGGAGAGGCCATCGCCGTCGAAATCGTCGTTGGGGAGGATTTGTTCAATGGAGGAGAATTGGCCTTGCGATGCGGCGAGGATGTGTTGGCGGAAGGCATCGGTCAGGCCGTTTCCGAGGGAATCGCATCCGGCGCTGAGATCGAGTCGTTTTGAAGCGCCGGTGCGCCCGACGGGTGGGATGGGGCCAACCGGATAGAGGGTGGTTTCGCGGAGGTGGGCGTCGAGCAGGGCGAAGGTGACGGTTGCGCCGGTTTGAAGGGCGTAGTCACGATAGGGGGTGGCGTCGCTATCGAGCGGGATTTCGGCCAGGTAGTTGCATCCGGCCACGGCGGTGCGGTCGATCGGTGCGCGTGCGATGATGCGCGTGCCGGAACGTACAAGGAGCGTGGCACCTTCCTCCGCCGGAAAGGGGAGGCCGAGTTCCGTGGTGATTTGCCCGTAGTAGTTGAAAGAAGGCTGAGGGGAAGCAAGGGCGGGAAATGAAAAATTAAGAATGAAGAATGAAAAAAGAGGAATGAGAAATGAAAAATTAAAAATGAAGAATGAAGAACGGAGAGTGTGAAATGAAGAATTAAAAATGAAGAATGAAGAACGGAGAGTGGGAAATGAAGAATTAAAAATGAAGAATGAAGAACGGAGAGTGGGAAATGAAGAACGGAGAGTGGGAAATGAAGAATGAAGAATGAAAAATGGGAAATGGCGGTTCATTGTTGTCCTTTCGCTTTGCGGAGAATGGTGATGAAGATTGCTTTGAGTTCACCTGTTTCTTTTAACAGAGCATCTACTTTTTCGGCGGGTAGAACAGGTGCTGCGATCATCAACTCCAGCCAGTATTCTGTTTCGTTTAACTCCTGTAATGCTGAACTCATTTTGCTGGTAAATTCCGCCTTAGACCGCGAATAGTCTGCCTCTCGCTGTTGTGCTGCAGTAGATGTGCCGCTGCGAAGCATCTGCTTACCCAGCACCTGAGCAACGGTATCCCCCTTGGGAAGATCTGAATACAAACGGACTATTTGAATGGAGTACTCCATCAGTCGTTTTTTTAACTCAAACGCGGGCATAACTATTCACTCTCTATCCTTTTCGACATTTTTAATTCTTAATTCTTCATTTGTACTTCATTTGTACGTCATTTATCATTTCCCCTCAGTTCCCCGAGTAGGAATAGGTTTTAAATAGAAGTTTAATATCCTGTATGCCGTGTCCATCGCCTTGGACGCCGTTGATGAAGTATTCGAGGCCGAGGGATCGATTGTTATTGAGGGTTCCGCCGGGGATGATGAGCAGCCAGCGGGTGTTCCAGGCGGAGCGCCCGATGAGGCGGGCGTTGCTGATCATTTCCGCTTCAGAGGGGGTGCCGGAATCGTGGTAGGCGCGGAAGGAGGGATAGCGTCGAATATCGTAGAGGGAGCCGGCTTCGGCGCGTATGAGGGGCATCCAGTTGGGGTCGTTGAGTTGGGCGGTGCCAATGGGGTACGGGATGGGGATGACCTGATCATCCATGGTCCAGCGAATGATGGATGAGCCATCGGCGGAGGTGGTGTTGGCGGCGCGGTAGTCGGGGGTGCGCATCAGATCCTGCCCGGCAGGAATAAGATAGACGCGGGGATTGTTGGCCAACCCGATCAGGTTGGTGCCGGTGGCGTAGTTGGCAAACCAGACGCCGAGGGATCGAATCTTGGTGGCGAAATGACTGGAGTCATAGGCATTGTCGCCACCGGCGAGGGGTAGACCGAAGACGTTTTGACCGAAGGAGATGTCGGTGGAGAAGGGGATGACCAGTCCGGGTTCGGCCTGGGTCGAGGCAAAGGGAATGCAGAGCTGATGGAATTCGGGTACGTCGTGAATGTTGGCGACAAGATGGTCCTTCAGGGTGCGACGCCAGGCTTCATCGCCTTCGGCTCCGGGCAGGATGCGGAAGAGTTCCTGGCGCAGGGAGAAGCGTCCAGTTTCGGCGGTGGGGTTGTTGAAGCCGAGGCGTCCGTCGAGTACGTCCCAGTTGGCGCGCAGGCGGGCGAGGACATCGGCGAGCCCGCCATCGCCATTCCCGCTGCCGACCAGGGGCGTGCCCTCACTCATGGCGCCGACGGTTCGTGCGCGGACAATTTGGCTGAGGAAGTTGTATTCGGGGGCGTTGCGGGCATCTACGGGGCGCGTGGCGGTTTCGTAGGCATAGGCCTTGGCGGCGAGGAAGGAAAGACGGGCGGCCTGGTTAAAGACGGAGGAGTATTTTTGGATGGCGTCGTTGCGGAAGAGGCGCAGGGCCATATCGGCATAGCGTGCGGAGGCGATCTGGTTGACCTGCTGCAGGCGGGTACGTTCGCGTTCTTCGAGGAGGCGTTCGCCTTCGGCTTCAAGCGTCCAGACCTGTTGCTGGGAAATCTGGAGTTTTTGGGCGGCGGCCTCGATGGCGGTTATCTGATCGCGACGACTGATGTTCAGCTTGGTCACCTCGGTAAAGAGATTGTCGCGCAGGGCATTCCATTTTTTGTTGAGATCGAGCGCGGTTTTTTCGTCCTTGATGGTGCTTCCGACGGCTCGAATGATGCCACTGATGAAGACATTGGCATATTCTTTGACCAGGATGGCCGCGGAGTAGCCGAGGGAGGTGGCACTCGAGAATTTCTCTGCAATCATCTGGGGTAGATTGCTGCCGAAGGACATGCCGATGGTGAGGCTGAGGTCTTTCCAGTCGGCAAAGCCGTGCATTTTTTCTTTGTTGTTTTTGATGAACTCGAGAATCTCTTTATTGTTCTTGTCCACCTCATCCATCATGGCTTTGAGGGAGTCGTAGGAGAGTTCGGCTTGGGTGAAAATGAGCAGCCACATGTCGATCTCGAAATCGCCGCGCAATTTCTCCAGTTGGGTGGTGTATCGGTCATTGCCAGCCTTGAAGATGGTGAGGGCTAGTTGGAGGGACTTGTAATCCTGGAGGGCCTTCACGGAGGCGGCTTGGAGTTCCCCTTCGGCGCGGCGAAATCCGGTCCAGGTTGAGGGGGTTACGGGGATGCCCTCGGGGTTGGTGTGGAATTCGAGGTTGTAGGCCACGTTCGTGCTTGTCAGGCCGGGTTGGGAGGCCAGAAGGGGCGTGAGACGCAGGAGGAATTTGGTGACTTCGGGAATGAAGAGCAGGAGTCGGCTTCCGGTGCCGACGTATTTGGCGCCGCTCATCATGGCGGAGCGAAGGAGTTCGCCTCCGATGGAGGCGGCGCCTGCCGTGCCACTGGAGATGGCCACGGCGGTGCGGTTGCCGACGGTGACGGTGTAGGTGGTGCCGGTTGAGTAGAAGCTGAGCTTGTGGGTGTAATTTTCGGTGCTGGCAAAATAGTCGCCGAAGTTAATGTAGCGGTAATGCACGAGGTCGGGTCCGTTGTAGCCTTGGGTGTAGGTTTTTCCGGGGCCGATGTCGTCGGAGTAGGGATAGCCGTAGATTTCAATGAGTCGGTTTTGGGTGGCGGCTTCCTGGTTGGCGAGTTCGGTTTGGAGGCTATAGGCCACTTCGGATTGACGGCGCAGGGCGAGGCTGTACTTCTGGGCATTGCGCAGGGTGCGATCGGCATTGACGAGGGCACGCTCGGCGCGGTCGAGTATCTGTTCGAAGTGGGTGTTTCCGGCATCGATTTCGGCGGGACTGATGTCGAAGGGGACGGCATTTTCGCTGAGGCCGAGAGGGTTGAGGCGGGCATCTGCGGCGTCCATTTCGTTTTGGATATCGGCGTAGGCGGTTTGGATGATACCGAGTGAGGGTACGGCGGCTCGCGTGAGGTTGGTGAGGGTGCCTTCGATGAGGTTGGAGTTTGAGTGTTCGGCAGGGAGCATCGAGTTGACGAGGAGCCAGCCGTGGAAGGCGGATTGTCCGGCGCGCGCACCCCACTCGGCGACGCCCCAGGCGCGGTTCGTGGAGGAGTCCAGCAGGCCGGGGAAGGTCGCGGAGTAATTCTCGGCATAGGCCTTCTGGCGAGTTCGGTGCATGATTTCACTGCCGGTGCGTGCGAGGGCTGCCACGGTTTCGGCGCATTTTTCTTCTTCGGTGTAGTCCACGTTGATGGGATTTCCGCCAAGGTTCATAACGGTGATGCCGGGGGTCCATTGGAAACGCGCATCGCGCAGGAGGTCGAGGTACTGTCGGTAGGCGGCGAGGTAGTAGCCCCAAGCATCGCCGTGTCCCTGCGGATAAAGGTTGGCGGCGGTGACTTCGTCGATGATGGAGCGGGTTTGGCCCTTGATGTTGTAATTGAGGGCGTAGGCGACTTCGCCGGCGGTGATGCCTTTGGTGAAGTTCCAGGGGAGGCGATTGTAGTAAGGGGATTTGGAGACGGGCGGTTGGAGTGCGGTATCGGCGCGTCCGTGCAGTAGGGCGAGTTCTTCATCAAGCAGGGTGGCCACTTGATTCTCGAAGCAGAAGAGACTGCCGACATGCGTGCCGTAATCGAGGGAGATGCCCGCGCCGGAGTCGAGGGTAACGTCGGCCCCAAAGCCGACGGTGGGGTCCATGGCGTCGGCGAAGGCTTCGTTGCCGAGGGTGGTATACATGTCATTGAGACGCGAGGCCGCGAGCAGGAGCTGCTTCTGCGCGGCGGGCGAGGGTATGGCAGGGAACATCGCGGTGGCGCGGTTTTTAAGGGAGGTATACAGCTCGATGATGCCGACGGAGGTCATGTTGTCCATGTTGAGCGCGACGTTTCCTTCGTAGGGGCGTCCGGCGAGTTGAATCATGCTGACAGCGCCTTCGACGGGGTTTTCGTAGAGGTCGCGCATCCGCTGTTCAAAGGGCGTGAGTGCGTTGAGGGTGCGCTGCAGCCAGCCTTCAGCGAGGGCGACTTCGGTGAAGGCGGTCCAGTTGGTTCCGACGATCGGCGCGGCGAGCGAGCCGGGACGTGCGCGGTAGCGCAGTTTGAAGAATCGGTTGACCTGTTCATTGAAACTCGATCTGGGGCCGCCGAGGAGGAGTCGGACTTTTCCTGGGCCGCCGCCGGGGAAGTCGATCATGGCATTGGTATCAATGATGCCGGAGGCATTTTCTTCGGCGTAATGCCAGTTGAAGTCGAAGTCGTCGGCGCGTCCTGCGAAGGATTCGGCGTAGAGGAGGTTCATCTGCTCGCTGATGAGATTGATGGGGTCGGTGAGCGGGATGACGCCGGTGAGATAGAGATTGGTTTCGACGCGCAGAATTTCGAGGCTGATCGGGTCGCCTTCGGAGGTCATGGCGGTGTTGGTGGAATTGGCAAAGGCGAGGGTGACATAGCCTGCGCCGCGGCCTTGCGCGGCGAGTGCGAAGTGGTCCACCGGCAGGTTGGGCAGGGCGAGGGCCGGCGTGGTGCAGAGATTCGTAACCACCGCCCGCCACTCGGCGACTTTGTTGGGGTCGGTGACGAGGGCGACGACTTCTTCAAGCTGATTGGAGGAAAGCACGTTGACCAGCAGGTAGGAGAGGCCGGCGGGATTCTCCACATACTCGCCTTTCACCACGAGATTGTTCGAGGCGCTGTTCGGATCGTAATAGACGCGAGAGGAGAGGTCGGGCGGGAGATTCACAAAATAGGTAAGGCCGCGATAGGAGCGCAGGGTGGCGGCTTGTCCGGCGTCGGTGAATCCGAAATAGGAAAGGGGCTTGGCCAGTCTTGTGCCGCGTGCGACGGTGGGATCAAAGAGCAGTACGCTTTCTCCCTGTCCGTGATTGGTGGAGGTCTGGCAGACGATTTCGACGCTGGACTGATTCCAGAGCTCGGGCAGGCCGCCCGTTGCTTTGGTAAGGGTTTGTCCCACCTTCATGGAGGGGATGCTATCGGGCCAGAGGGCGGTCCAGGTGAAATCTATGGGCGTTCCGCTGACGGGATAGGTGAAGCGGTCGGCAGCGGCGGCGATGGCGGGCGAGGGGGATGGAAGCCAGGGTATGGGTGTTCCGGCTGTGGGCTGCTGGGCTGCACCGAGACCGGGGAACCAGAAGTTGGTTTGCATGGGATAATAATAGCGCATGACGATGGCTTGGTTGACTCCGTTGCTGCCGGTATCGGCCACGGCCCACCAGGCCAGTTTGCGGTCGCGCCAGGCTGGGCCGCGCACGAGGCTGGTGCGTTCGTTGTTGGGCGTGGGGAGGAGATGCAGGGGAGAGGGACCGTTGAGCGGCTGCGCGGCAATGGCCTGGTCGGCGAAGGTTCGGTAGAGGGCGTTGGTGCGCACCACGCGGAAGAGGTCCATGCGTTGGGCCTCGGCGGAATGATCGCCGGTGTCATATTGGACCAGTACGATGTTTTCGCGGTCGCCGCGAAGGATGCTGAGGTCATCGCGCAGGGCCATGACCACGTTGTGGCCACCCATGGCGGCGGTGAAGGCGTGTTCATCGTTGGGATGGCATCCGGGGCTGTTGGTGTCGGGTTGTGAATAGACGATTGGTGTGACGGAGGGCGGATATACCGTAGAGAATTCGAGGGGACAGCCCGGCGTGACGACGGCTGCGTCGGTCAGGCTGAAATACAGTTTGGCGGCGGTGTCGTAGACGAGCGAGGCGGAGGTGGAATCAAAGGAGAGCAGACTGATGAGGCCGGGTTCGGTGCCGTCGAAGCGACGGCGCCGATTGGCGTCCAGTTCGGTGGCGGTGAGTTCACGATTCCAGATGCGCGTTTCATCGACCAGGCAGGCCGGTTCGGGCAGGGGAAGGGGCCGGTGCGCGTACCAGGGTCGGCCCAGTCGGTTCATGGAGGCGCGTGCGGGATCAGCGGCTTCAGGGGCGGGGATGGAGAACGAAAGATTGGTCTGTGCGCTGTAGAGGGTCATTCGGTTGAAGCGCCGGGTCAGGGCCATCCAGTTCCATTCGCCGACGCGCCAGGTGGTGGACGGGAAGGTGCGGATGATTTTCTGTCCGTTGGCGGCCTGCCAGACGATGGCGGGGCGGGAGGAGGTCGTGGCGGGGGATTCGTAATTGGCGTAGACCTTGAGGGTATCGCGTGCGAGCGAGAGAATGGCGCAGTCGTTGGAGGTGGCGGCGGGCAGTTTGAACCAGAGTTCCACACTGAAATCACTGGCGAGAGAGATGGGCGTGTTGAGGAGTACGCCCGCGTTGGTGGCGGCTCCGATCAGCAGGGCGCTGCCGCGTTCCACCAGGCTGGTGGTGGCGCTTCCGAGGCCGGCGGCCAGTACGATTTCCGCGATGTGCGTGGGAATGACGTTGGAGAAGGTCTGGCTGACACCGGGAATATAGATGTGACTGGTGGTGTCGAACGGCTTCCAGGCATACCGCCACCAGACGTTCAGACGTCCTTCGCCGACCGCGAAAATCGGCGCGCTGGAATCGTCGGTCTCGCCTTTTCCGGGGGCATACCAATTTACGTTGTAGAGATTTCCTTCGGGCCGATAGACCAAGCCGTTCAGGTGCGGCCAGGATTCGTCCGCGAGAAATCCCACTATGCCGGAAGCGGCATCGAGGACGGCGGTTTCGCCCCGGTTTAGTGTGGGGGCGTTTCCGCTCATGTCGGCGAGCTCGTTTGATGCGTTGCGAGTGTTGGAAAGGATCGGATACCAGGCCAGCAGATTGGTTTGCGGGAGCTGGAGAAAGGCGCGTGCGTCGCGGGCGAGTTGGTTCGAGGAGAGGGTTGAGCGCCAGAGGATCAGGTCGTCTATGCGTCCGTCGAATCCGCTGCCGATGAAGGTGCGGGGGGCGATTCCGCCGAAAGGGCGTGGGGGCAGCGTCAGGCTGGTGGTGCCGGCGAGCGATCCGTTGATATAGATGGCGAGATTGGTCTCGCCGACGGAAAAGGCGCAGTGTGTCCAAGCTTCGGAAGGGATGTATTGATCACAGCTTAAGGTGACCTCTACGCTTCCGGTGGATGCAGCACGCAGGACGCTGAGTTCGGGGCGTCCGCTCGAGGTGAGGGCGAATTCAAGCAGGGTGCTGTCGCCGGTGGTGGTTAGAAAATTTCCGGCATTCCAGATGAGGCGTTCTTGCTCAGTGAGGCGAGTTGCTTCGAGGCAGCGCAGGAGCGAGCCGCCGCGTCCGTCTTCGCGCCGGACCCACAGTTCGGCGGAGAAGGCCCGGTTGGTGATGGGCAGGAAGCCGTTTACCCAGGCGGCGGGGGTGCTCGCTTCGGTGCATTGCAGGGAGGCAACGGTCGAGCGTGGGCGTAGGGCTTCGCCGATGAGCGCGGTCTCGGTGAAGGGGCTGTTGCGCGGGGAGTTGAACGGGCGGGTGCAGAGGGTGGCAAAACGGATGCCGTTGGTTGCTTCGATGCGCAGCAGGCTGTAGCCGAGGCCATTGGCGGCGGTGGAAAGGGCGGGCGGATTGGCGGCGACCCGACTTCCGTTGAGCGTGATGTGTTTGGCCGGTTCCTGGAACCACATAATTTCGCCGGTGAATTGGCCGATGCTGAATCCGGGGTCTTCGGCGATGTTGGTGCTGTAGAGAAAATCTAGGGCGCCAGCACGATTCCAGTCGGCGGCGTACCAGTCGCGTTCGAAGGGCCATTCGGTGCCCATGGCGTCGCGCCCCATCCAGTAGATGTCAATGGTCCAGGGGTTGGAAAGGGTGCGGGTGACGGGATAGTACAGGGGGTGATTGCTGTCGCCTTCAGTATCTTGTTGATAGGCGATCGGGCGGCTGAATTCATCATTCGCGGAGGATTGAAGTTGCGCACGCAGATCGCCGAATGCATTTTCATAGGCCTTTCGTAGAGGCCGCAGTTCTTCGCCCAGGGCGACGCGCTGTTCGATGACGGATGGGGCCAGTACTTCCACCACGATCATTCCGCCATCCAGCCCGACCTGTTCATCGTAATGGCCGGTTTTGAAATACTGCATCAGGCACATGCCCGTTACGCGCCCGTGCACACGCAGCAGGCCCGATTCATCGAGGCGCAGTCCATCGCTGTGTCGCTCGATCAGGACGCCGTTGATATTGGTGGTGGTGGTGACCGACATCTTCAGCGCGTTGCCCGGCTGAAAATGGAATTGTACGAATTTGCCATTGAGATTGACCGCCGGGGCATTAAACGGCACTTCCGTCCAATGGGCCCGGTAGGGGCGCGTTTTGGCGCCCTGGCTGCAAAAATATTCCGTGGTGATCGTTGTTTTTTGTCCGTTGGCGTTGATATAGCGCCACGTGATGGGGACGGTGCCCGCCGAGGCCAGATAGACCGCACCGACACTGGGTGAAAGTACGATTTGTCCGTTGGTCACGGCAGTGGAGAGGCCCATGCTCTCCCAGTCGAGGGTGTAGCCTGCGGGTGGGGCGGGGGGCGTCATCCGGTCGCCAAAAAAATAATCGGGCTTACGCGAGGAGGTGGAGCGCCCGAGCGAGGTCATGGCCGACAACGTCGGCCCCCCGGTAGATACCGATTTGGTTGGCCCGCCCGCGCTTTTCAGCACGACGGATTGCGCGTTATTCGTGGTCCAAGCCGTTTGTGCGGTCGTGGCGCGTTCATAAAGCGGAAGCGACCAGGCCGGTTCCACCGAAATGCCCGCCTGTGCATGAACGGTTAGCAGCAATCCGGCGAAGCAGGCGGCCATCGCTTTCCCATGCCTATTTGTGACTCCGCAACATGTTGTCATTGGGTGCTCCTCAAGCGGGTTAGTACCCCATCTTCACAATCTTAATTACTGTCGTCAGTAGCGCTGGAGGTATCTCCTGTAACTCCTCGCCACTAGCATAACCATAAAAAACCAGTTTTTCGCCGGGGGTCATATCCAGCGGCAGAAAGAAGAAATGGTTCGGCAGCGTGTACTCATAGAGGTCCGACTTCAGGATGTCGCCGGAGGGCGGAAACTTCCGGATAAACGACAGATTCCATTGATTTTTCGGAGCCAGCAGATAAACCCGCCCGGAAAGATTGGTGGCCATGTCTGCGGTGAAATCCAGCACCCTCATCATGGACACAGGCCCCTTCACGGTCAGTCCCTTCGTAAGCTCCATGTTGCTCTCGACCGCAATGGGTCCCGACGCCTTGCCCGACAGATCGGAAACGCTGAGGCGCTTCGCCCGGACGGTTCCTGCCGTGACCTCCTCGGTGTTCAGGCGGGTCGCCGACAGGAGGCCCGTCACCTTCAATTCGCCATCCACGCGCAACTGCTCACTCACGGTCAAATCGCCCGGTGCCTTACGGGCGTCACCCACCTGCATGGCATAGAATACCGATGACATCGCCTGCGGGGGCGTCAAGGGTTTTCGGGCGCCGCTCGCGGGGAGGAGTTCAACCGTCATGCGCCAGGTCGGGTCCAGGATGGGCAGGGTATAGATTTTCCCCAGCAGCACCTGAAAAGCGCCCTGCGAATCAAGCGGCACCGAGGGCTGGATTTCAAACCATCTACGATAGTTGTTGGTGTCAATCAGCGTGAATATCAGATCGCGGGTTCCCGTACCGGGTTTACCGAATTCATCCAGCACTGTGCCTTCGTAACTTATATAGTTGGGAACGAAGTCGGCGCGTGCTGTGGTGAAAACTATAAGAACGGCCAGCAGGCCGGTTATCCAGGTATTTCTTTTCATAGTTAATCGTTCCCTTGGTTGGAAAAATGGGAAAGAATTTTTCCAATGATTGGAAAAATCGGGGAAAAAGTTTCCAATGGTTGGAAAAAGTGTGAAAAAAGTTTCCAATGGTTGGAAAAAAGGATTGGTCTGGGGAAAAATAAAAGGACGTTGGGGACAACGTCCCTCCCGGGAGGGCCCGTGTCCCCACGGGCCATGCGGAGGGCAAGAGCGACGTGGAGCAAGAGAAAAAAAGTTAGTACTATTGGATCTCATGGGGCGACTCCGAGGCTCAGGAAGAAGGTCTTCTCCATGATGTTTCCACCGAACACTTCGTCGGTGTTCGGATCGGTGGTCATCGGGATAAACGTGTCAAAGAGACCCCGCACGGAAAAAAAGGTTCCTTTGGGAATGGGCACAGGATAGACGGCGTATTTATCCATGGGGATTTGGTAGGTGTTGGTGCCCACCACAACCTTTATCGGAAAATCTTCATGACCCGAGGAAACGACCATATACAGCCAGCAATCCGTGTCTGCCCGGTACTTGTCCGGCGCGTAGGGATTATCCACCGTTAGCTTGGGTTTCTTCATCGAGAAAATCTGGAGATTTCCCGTCACGCGCGTTTCTTTTGTTGCGGATACGCCGGTGGAGAAGACCACCGGCTCATTGGCGTCGAGGGAGGTCAGCACGTCGGCACTAAGCGGTCCGCTGAGGAGGGTGATCTGTTTGGTCACCACGACTTCGCTGCCCTCGACGGTTCCGGCGGTCACCCGGTCGACCTGCGTGTCGCCTGCGACGATCAGCATGCCGGCGACGTCCAGTCCCCGCGTGGCCTGGCGTGCATTTCCGGCCATGAGGGCGAAGGGGGCGCTGGCCAGTTGCTGGCGCGGCGCGAAGAGGCGCGTCTGGCCGTTCATGATGATTTCCAGTTCCAGGAAGGCGGTGCTGCCCGCGAGACCGAGCGCCTCGGAGAGCGTGTTGGTGGTCGCGCCCTGGGTGCCCGCGCCCAGTTGAACGCCGTACCGTCCGGAGGCGTCCACTTCCACGTTGGCCTGTTCCTCCCAGAGGAGTGTGCCGTCCGTCCATTGATCATAGAGACGGATCGTGAAGGGATGGACACCCGCCACCGGCGCGTTGGTTCCGGACCAGGCGAGCGTTCCGTTGAATTCGATGAGTGCGGGCACGTTCGCGCCCGATGCGCACAGCACCGGCAGCAGCGCCCCCAGGCAGGCCGTTTGAATCCAGGTTGATTTGTTCATATCATTACTCCGTGAAGGACCTACAGGCCCTGATCCATGCGCACCACAACGCTGCCGAAAAAATTGTTCAGACTGGGGCCGACCATCTCCCCCCCGTACGCCGACGCGTAACACCCGACCCAGTAACCGGCGGGAATGGGGACGCACAGGCCGAGTCGGATGCCGTAGACGCTTTGCTCACTCTGATAGATTTTCATCCTGGGGTCGTCTGTGCTTGTCTGGTCGGGCGGATAATATTTGGAGGGTCTGGTCGGGCATACTTTGACAATAAATATGGAACCGCCGTTGGCACCCTGAGCCGTGAAGGTCAGCCACTGATCGCTGGTCACCTGATGCCAGGTAGAGCCGAACGGCGAGGAGGATGCAATCACGCCCTGCGAAGGGGGTGGCACTACGCGCCCGCTGCTGGAAAAGCCATTGAAAACGGCAGGCGATTGAACGCGCAGCACGCTGTCCGTGTATGCGCTGAGGGCACCCACTTCCACGACGCGGGGAACGGTGATCTGGTCGGCTTTCAGCAGGTCCGAAGAGGCCTGATCGGCATTCAAAACACCCAGTTGCGCCTTTTGCCTCACGACGAGGTTGCTTGTGACCTCCAGCGCTTGGGCCCCGGCGACATTTTCGGCCAGCTTCGCGTAGGGGACGCTGACAAACTGCGGACGCGGACGCACCGGCTCCATGACGCCGCCGACCTTGAAGGCCATGTCCAGATAAAGTCCGCCGAACCGGTTGCCTACTGCGGCTGAAAGGCTGTTGGTGGTGCCACCGAGTGTGACGTTGAAGAGTCCGTTGGTGTCGGTGAATACGGTGGTTTTCTGCTCCCACAGCGCCGTCCCGCCGGCGGGCGCCTCGTAGATGCCGAAGAGCGCTTCCCGTGATCCGCTCAGGGCATGGCCTTCCTCATCGAGCAGCCGCCCCTGATAGTTGAACACCTCCGGCACATCCGCCGCATGCAGGTACGATGCCGAACAAGTCGCTAGTAAAAAGAGGAAGAGAAGTCTCACGTTTAACCTCATAGTATGCTGTCGTTGTTTTGATTTTATTCGTGGGTACCGGT
>Ga0075120_10001600_pt1 | contig 17505 bp, 11 predicted proteins | sample AntAceMetag02UKL_FD_69792 | JGI IMG/M metagenome (GOLD analysis project Ga0075120, IMG submission 69792) | Saline lake microbial communities from Ace Lake, Antarctica - Antarctic Ace Lake Metagenome 02UKL | ecosystem: Environmental > Aquatic > Non-marine Saline and Alkaline > Saline | place... | reverse complement strand
CGGGATGGTTAGTCGCCGCCGAATTTCGTCGGTGTCATGTTTCACGCCACGGCCCGCCTTCCCGTAAGGCGCAAGAAAAGCCGCCGCTTGTAGTAGTTCTGCACTGGCAACCACCGACAAACAGCCCTCGCCAGATCGCGCCAGCGTAGCCGTTTCGCGGCTCTCTCATGGACGGCAAGAAGCGTTCCGCAAACTGATCTTTCAATTTCCAAAAGATCGGGAACGTTCACATCTGTGCTCCTGTTTCGCCATAGTCGGCCAAGCGTTGAACGGCATCCAAATCAAACCTCAGCCGCCGCTGCCCAATTTTGATTCCTTCCAGCAAGCCGCGCTGGCGGTACCGTTTGACGGTTGTCGGGCACGTTTCGAGAATTTCCGCTGCTTGACGTGCGGTTCCAAGCCTTCGCTTGGATTGCTTTGTTTCGAGTGCCTGAACCGCCGCTTGCAACTGTTCGGGGTTTGCGGAAAATGCCCCCATCGTTAGTTTTTGGATTAGCTCGGTTTTGTCGATTTTGCTCATGTCAGACTCCTTCCGCGGCAAAACGCCGCCTCATCTGACAACCGACCATTCCACTGCATACTGCGCTGTCAACAACTATATTCGACAATTATATTTTGTAGTAATCTGTCCCCATTTACTAAAAAACAGGGTGGTTCTTAGCAATATGAAGAAACAGGACGGCTGCGCCACTGGGAGTACGTCAGCCTGAATTCAAACTGGCTGCCGTCATGCAGAGGTTTAATTTAATGAAGCAATTCAGCCCTGATCGACTTCCAGTTATTTGCTGTCATGCCTTCTAATGCGTCAACGGCCCATCCCGGCATCGGCTCGCGCTGGGGTGGTGTCTCTGTGCCGTCCGTGAGGGTAAACACCGCCGCCGCATTCAGCGCCGCTTGGTCGGTGGTTTTGTGGTAGTAGGCGGTCATGGCCGGGTTGCTGTGACCTACCAGCGCTTGAACGGTTGCCATCGGTGCGCCGCGCTCGGCCATCAAGGAAACATAGCTGTGCCTCAGTGCGTGAAAACCTTCTTCAAAAGCCGCCCGTGCCCGTCCTTCTTCGTGTCGGGTGCGCTCAATCCCTGCTTTCTTGAACGTCGCCTTGATCTGTCGGGAAACTCGCATCTTCCGTTCGTTCAGGTAGTGTCCTGCGATTTCGGGCATGATATAGCCGTCCCGGTGGGTGGGTGCTATCTGGGAAAGGTGGTCACGTAGATACGTCGGGATTCCAACACGGACTTTTTTCCCGGTCGCCTTCGTCTTGTGGGGCAGGCGGACGATAAGGCCCCGGTCAAGGTCAACCTCACCCCATTTCAGTGTTGCGCAATCATACAGCCGCATCCCGGTAAACACGCCCAAACAAAAAAGGGTTTTATATTCACCCTCCGCCGCCTCAATCAGGCGTTTCAGTTCGTCCACCGTCAAGGCGCGTTTGGTCTGGGTTTCTTTCGGGTGCGTTTCGATTTTCGCAAATGGATTCCGTTCTATTCGTGCGGGTTTCTCCATGCGCTTGAAGAAGGTCCGAAGAAAGCCCACCTTGTTATTGAAGGTTTTCGCTGTCTCGCCTTTGTCGCATAGATATTCAGAAAAGGCTTTCGCATGGTCGGGGGTGACATCGGACAAAGCCCTTGCCTCTGGGTACTGTTCGCGCATCCAGCGTTCAAGCTCTGAAATGTATGCTTGAAAAGTTCCTGCGCTGCCCTCGCTGATCTTTCGCCCGATATACTTCAACTGCCGTTCGTAGGCTTCCCATGCGTCTGATAGGGCAAGACGCGGCTCGTTATCCGCTACGGCCTGCGCAAGTCGCTGTTCGGCGTCCTGAATGACGCCGGCAATGGCCTTAACGCGCCGTAGTTCGTCCCCGGCTTTCAGGGGTGCCGTTATCCTGTCCCGCTCGGCCTCAGCCTTCACGCGGTTTGTAATGGCGTTTCCGGCCTGATCTTTCAGGGCAATAGTGGTTCGCTTGCCTTCATGTTTTACAGCCAGATAGAACGCTGCTTTGATTGGTGCGTCCGGCGGATAGTCGCGGCCCCCAAAGCGTTTGAATAATCGCCCTCCACCCTTTACCGCTTTTCGTACCTTTTTCGCCATAGCCGCCCCTTGTTGCTCTATGTTTTCACCTGTTGCGAAAAGTACGCTTTGAGGGGTACCTTGTCAACGAAAAGCACACAACAAGCACCATGACATTAAGAAAAGCCCTTCAAACAAAGGATTCGATATAGGTTCGACCCCTGTATCGCCCACCATTCCCAAAGCGGGTTCCTCGCAGCCCAATTGACGTTGCTTGATTTTCCAATTGTCTGATTCCCGGTTGATCGCCGGGTGCCCTCCCGCTTTGGCTAAAATCGCTGTCGCGATTTGGAAGAAGAGGCGCTGGCATGAAAAGGGGAATGCTGGGGTGATCAAGGCTTCAATTATTGCGCGGGTCTTTTTTTAAGTTCTTCTTCGCGCAGGGCGCGGCGCAGTACTTTGCCGACCATGGTCTTAGGGAGGTCGTCGCGGAATTCCACGGCGCGGGGCACTTTGTAGGCGGCGAGTTTTTCGCGGCAGTAGGCGATGACTTCGCTTTTTTCCATGGTCTCGCCGTCTTTCAGCACGAGGAAGACCTTGATCATTTCTCCACGCTGCCGATGCGGAATGCCGACGGCTACCGCCTCTTTGATTTTGGGATGGGCGTAGAGTACTTCGTCGATTTCACGCGGATAGATGTTGAAGCCGGCATTGATGATCATGTCTTTTTTTCGGTCGACGATGAAGACGTAGCCGTCTTCGTCCATGGTGGCCAGATCGCCGGTGTAGAGCCAGCCGTGGCGGAGTACGTCGGCGGTTTCATCTAGCCGTTTGTAGTAGCCTTTCATGACCTGTGGGCCGCGAACGCATAGTTCGCCAACGATGCCGTAGGGCAGGGCGTCGCCCCCGAGATCGGCATCTACGATTTTAGCATCGGTGCCGGGCAGCGGTATGCCGATGGAGCCGTGTTTGCGGACTTTGTGTGCGGGGTTGATGTGGGTGACGGGGGAGGCTTCGCTGAGTCCGTAGCCTTCGCAAATGATCGCGCCGGTGGCCTCCTGAAATTTATCGAAGTGATCGATGGGCATGGGGGCGGAACCGGAGATGCAGTATTTGATGGAAGAGACATCGTATTTTCCGATGTCCTTTTGATGCAGGAGGGAGGTGTAGACAGAGGGTGCGCCGGGAAAGACGGTGGGGCGGTGTTTGTTGATGGCCTTCAGCACGTCTTTGGGCACGTAGCGTGCGAAGGGGATGAGTTTGGCGGCGAGCAGGGTGTTGAAATTCAGGCAGACGGTCAGGCCATAGATATGAAAGAACGGCATGACGCCCAGGAAGCATTCTTGTTCCTTTTTGCCCAGCTTGCAAAGCATCTCGCCGCACTGCTGCGCGTTAACGATCAGGTTGGCGTGGGTCAGCATACAGCCTTTGGCCAGCCCGGTGGTGCCGCCGGTATATTGCAGGACGGCCACGTCCTCCTCGGGACAAATGGCGTCGCAGGTGTAGTCGCCACGCCCCTTGACGAAGTCGCGCCAGGACATGATCGAGCCGCCGTTGAAGGGCACCTCGACGCACTTATTTCTGTTTTTCAGGGCGTAGAGGGTGTTGAGCGGGAAGGCGAGGCCGTCGGGGATGGTGGTTACGATGGTGCGCTCGATGGGCGTTTGCGCGAGGAGGTCTTTGACCTTGGGCCAGAGGAGGTCGAGGGTGATGAGGAATTTCGCACCGCTGTCGTTGAATTGGTGCATGATCTCGGTTTCCATATAGAGCGGATTGGTCATGACCAAGGTGGCGCCCGTGCGCAGGGCGGCCCAGTAGGCCACGATCGTCTGCGGCAGATTCGGAAGCATGATGGCGATGCGGTCGCCCCGGTTCACGCCCAGGTCGTGCAGGCGGGCGGCGACAGTGCGCGAGCGGGTGGCCAGATCGCGATAGGTGATCACCCAATTCTGGAAATGCACGGCGACGCGGTCAGGGTGTTTTTCCGCCGCCTGATCCAGCAGGGTATGCAGGGGGGCGAGGAAGGGCTTGAAGTCGGTCACGACCTCATCGTCATACTTATCCATCCAGGGGCGCGGTACGTCGGTCATGTTTATCCTCATCTGTCCTTGGTGAATGGAAACGAATTTTCATTACGCACGCGGTGAAAGTTAACACAAGGGCGGTGCGCCGGTCAACGTTTGCGGTTTTTCCAATCATTGGAAAAAATTCGGGCATATTTTCCAATCGTTGGAAACTTTTTTGACGATATTTCCAATCGTTGGAAGAAATGAAAACGTGCCATCGGGACATCCACCATTGCGCCACGGTGTAGAAGCGATGTCTTGTCATACCAGTCTGCAGCGGATGGAATCATAGAGATCGGAATGTCACCACCTGTTGACAAACGTTCAGCAAAAATCCACGTTTTATTCTCGAATAGCGAAAGACGGGCTAATGGCAGGCGGTTGGCAGCCACCGTTCGAGCATCGTCACAAGGGTCGCCGGATCAATGGGCTTCGCGATATAATCATTCATCCCGTGAGCCAAACATTTTTCGCGATCCCCCTTCAGAGCATTCGCCGTCATTGCAAGGACTGGCAAGTGGGGATTTATGACCTTCGTTTGAGGGTCTCTGATGAGCCGTGTTGCCTCATAGCCATCCATGATCGGCATTTGAACATCCATCAGCACTAGGTCATAACGGTTCTGCTTTAACAACAACAGAGCAGCTTGACCATTCTCGGCAGCGTCGGCCTTGACGCCCAGTTTTTTTAGAATCGCTAGGGCGACCAACTGGTTGGTTGGATTATCCTCTACCACCAACAGAGATGCACAACGATCCTTGAGTATGCCGGCCATCGGGGTGGTTGGCCCGACAACCCTGGAGACAGGTCCCTCGGAAAGGCCAAAACGCGCCGTAAACCAAAACTCGGACCCACGTCCCGGCTCACTCACCACCCCTATCTCGCCCGACATCAGGTGGACCAGTTCCTTGGAGATGGCTAATCCCAAGCCTGTCCCTCCATACTGACGGGTGGTCGAGACATCCACCTGTGAAAACTTTTGAAACAGCACATCCCGTTTATCCTCCGGTATGCCAATCCCGGTATCTTTTACACTAAAACGTAAGCGAACGGCATCCGCTGTTCTTTCTTGCAGGGCAATCAGCACCGACACCGAGCCATGCGGTGTGAATTTGATCGCGTTACCCGCCAAATTGGTCAGCACTTGGCGCAACCGACCGGAATCACCACGCAATCCAGACGGAACTTCCGGTGCCATGGTCCAGGAAAACTGCAGCCCATTCGTCGTGGCGCGAATCGCCATCATCGCAGCAAATTTATCCAGCAGCGAGGAAAGGTTGAAATCCTCAATCTCCAGCTCAACCTTTCTGGCCTCGATTTTGGAATAGTCTAAAATGTCGTTGATAATACCGAGCAAGGATCGCCCACTATCCAAGGCTATTTCGGCAAATCGCCGCTGTTCATCCGCCAGCGGGGTGTCGAGCAAGAGCCCCAGCGTTCCAATCACTCCACCAATTGGCGTGCGAATTTCATGGCTCATGCTGGCGAGGAAATCACTCTTTGCTCGATTGGCAGCCTCGGCCTTTTGCACGGCATCCTGAAGCATTTTTTCGGCCTGTTTGCGCCTTGTAATATCTCGGAAAACACCCACATGATAAGCATGCTCGCCCACTTGGTAGCGCCCTCCGCTGCTGATTTCCACCGGAATCGTGTGTCCGTCCGCGTGTTGCACCAAGACCTCCAGAAGCTGCCGTTTCTGTGCAACCTCTTGAAATTTTTCAAAAGATCGCCGCACCTCTTTCTCCTGTTCGATGGGGTGTAATTCCGCTTGATGCATGGTTCGCAACTGCTCAATGGGATGTCCCAGCATTTCCACAGCGCGGCGGTTCGCATCCAGAACCATGCCGGTCTCGGCATCCGCCACAAAAATGGCATCGGAAATGTTTTCAAACAGCTCGCGGAACCGTTGTTCACTTTCCCGAAGAGCGGCCAACATACGATTCAACTCGGTCACATCTTCCGCATATTCAATAATGCGATCAAGTGTTCCCGTCTTGTCAAACATGGGAAAGGCATGAATACGAACGTCCGTCCATTGACCGTCTTTTCTCCGATCACAATGATCCACCACGACCGGCTGAGCGGTTCGGCGTACTTCATCAATGGGACAAACATGATCTTGTCCTGAACAGGGACTATTCCGTCCATGCGACAAGCCATAGCACGTCCCGCAGACAGGCGAATCACTATAGGCTCTATTTGCAAGAAGCACTTGGTAATCGGCCACATTAATGACACAAAATGGATGCGAAAAAGAATCAATCACCGACCGCATAAACTGGCTTTGTTGGCTGATTTGTGCCTGCTTTAGTTGATTCTCTTCTGATTTTCTGGCATGAGCAATCGCTAACGATAAGACAGGACGCATGGTTAAGGCCAAATTAATATAATGTTCTTTGTGCTGAGGCACGGCAAACTCCTTCATCCACAACACCCCCAGAAATTCATGTTCCCAATTCAAGCTGATACAAAATTCGTTCGTCGCTTTCACCCAGAGATAGGGCAAGTCGCGAGAGACCATCTGATCAAGCAGGTCTGTAGGAAAGTCAATACCCTGCGGTTGTGTGAGCACAGCCACGGGATTCTTCGCCCGTAAAGAAGTATACCCCAACTGTTGGGGCGCACACAACATGGTGAAAATCTCAAAAATGGACTGAACAACCGTTACTTCCGTTTCATTGTCAGTCAAACGGCTTAACAAATCAAACACCATGGCATAATCCGCCGGTTGAATACCGGGCGTACTGGCGGAAGTCACCCTACGCTTGGATGACTTTTTTTGCAGCGCACCCTGCACGATAAAACGCAACAGGTCCACCCCCACAGGAATCACTTCCGAAGGCCGCTCCACAAAGGCAGAAAATGCTGCCAATTTTTCTTTTTGCTCCGTACCCACTCCGGTATCCAGCAGCACAACACGCGAACAAGACTCCTTGAAAAAAGACCGAGCCATGGCACGATCAAACCCCCAAACATCAATCCGTTCGTGCCACGTATCCAGCCAGCCGGGGGTCAGCAGATACGCACCTGTCCCTTGAAGTTCCTGCATGAGTGGAACGGGTAGAAAGAAATCGAAACAGCGATCAATTTGCGTCATCCCATCCATGTCGAGCTCAACATCAGCTTGAAATTCCTTCCGAAAACACGGACTTCCAAGCAAAACAACAAAATCAAAACGTTGGGTGATCTCTCGGACGGTTTCATCAAAGAAAAGCGAATTCGTCTGTCTTCGTGCACAATCACACGGAAAGGGTACTACCTGTACATCAAGAATGCCCTCTTCGGCGAGGGCCGCTTTGACTTCCCGCTGCAATGTTTTACAAACCAATATGGCTGTTTGACTACCGCTCATTTTGGATCCAATGCAAGGGATAGCGACCCCACGTATGGACCGCCTCCGACAAGGACATCAACACGTCTTCGGGCACTTGAAAGGGAATTTCTCCATGATTGTCCGACAAAATGAACCCACCTCCGGCCCCTGCCTGCGCAAGCGCGTTTTTAACCTCTTGTTCCGCCTGTTTGGGCGTCCAGCGACGCATTGCTATGCCATTCAAATTGCCCAACAGCGACACCTTCCCTCGACACACAGATTTCCGCGACGCGAGATTTTCCTCTGCGCTCACCCCGACCACGGCGGTTCCCGTCAACCCCACATCCGCCAAAATAGGCCCGCAGCGCCCCGAAGCGAAATGCGTGGCTGTGGGCCCGTTAATCCGGGCAATCGTCCGTTTGGCCACCTCAAATCCCGTCCTTAAATAATGCTCGCGCGGAATGATGGTCGACGAGGAAACCGGGTCAAAATAGCAAATGGCGGTAGCTCCCGCTTTCAACTGCGCATTGGCCCATGCCACGCAAAACTCCTCATTTATTTGCATCAAGCGTTCAAACAATTCGGGCCGTTCCAGCATAAGTTCCAGATACCGTTCAAAGCCCATTTGCATAACCGGCAAGGAAAAAGGCGACATGACCACACCAATAATGGGCACCTCGTCGCCCACCTGCGCCTTGAGCTGCTGCGTGGCCGATAAGACTTTCTTCAGGCAGGGAGTTGTTTTCACGTCCGGCGGTTCGAGATACATTATCTCCTCGGCCCGCGAGATAATAGGCTGACCGGAATTCGGAGGACCATCCTCCACATAGATCACCTCGCCTCCCCAGGCCTCCACTTCGATCGACGCATAGAAAAAAGGGCACAAACAATCGTGACGGTATTTGGCACGCATGCGCAGCTGTCCCTCGACCACATGCTCCGCCCGCGAAAAATAGTCCTGAATAGAAAGCCCCAATTCGCGTGCACCGTGCATCGTAACAAGCAAAAAGAAGGGAACGCGATCCGCTTCCCTGTGCTGCAAGGCCTGCAACACCCGCTGCATGGAGGTTTGCTCGTGGAGTTCATTCATGGCTGCGCTCCGATCCATTTGGAAATCTGCGGGAGAGCGTCCGAGGCATTGCGTCCCATGGCATCAGCTCCCACCTCTTGCCACAAGCGCTCATCCAGTCTGAACGGGGCTCCACCGACCATTATTTTGACGTGACACCCCATCCGTTCCAATTCATTTCGAACTTGTCTGACCCGCAACGCCGAAGCCAGCATCAAGGCGGAAATGAACAAGACTTCAACGCCTGCCTCCCCCGCTCGTTGTGCAAGGGCTGCGGCCTCCATGCGTCCATAATCATCCAGCGCATAACCACCGGAACGAATGGTGGCATAGACCATCCGCTTCCCGAGCAAATGATAATCATCCAGTACGGCCAACGCCATTTTGGGCTGCTGCCTGTGTGCCTCCTTGGCAGCGGGAAACAAGCTGTCCACCAACTCTTCACAAATTCGACCGCCCATGTAAATTTGCGAGAGCGCAAGGCGTCCGTCTTCCCATGCCCGGCCTATGCTCTCCAGAGCGGGCACAATGATGCGCTCCACCACCTGCATCGGCTCCTGTTTGATTTCTTGGGACAACAGGTCCGCAGCGGCCAAACGATCAAGGTTTAACAAAGCCGCCTCAAATCGCTGAATCAAGAGTTCATCATTCGCTGTATCCTGTCGAGTAGGCATTAAGCACTCTCCCATCGTGTTCACCTTGTGAGAGATACCCATCCCCCTCACAAAACCGCACCTCCGATTTTAACACATGCGGCTCTTCAGTTGCAGCCACACGTACCGGCTTATCGGGTACAAAGAAATATAGATCAACATGGACCCAATCGACAAGCCAACAAGGTTCTCAAAATATTTCAGGGACGGGTTCAGCGAGAATAAGGTCATCGATGGCTGGCGACAATTATACTTACCCATCAGCGACAATTATATTTACCCATGAAATGATCGAGTATCTGCTTCTTCAGAAGTGGATGGCGATTTTTCCAATCGTTGGAAAACGAGGAAGGTGCCCTGAGGGCACTTGGAAATGGGGCGGCGTGGGGGTTATCGGTGGAGGAGGAGGTAGACGGCGGCACCAGAGACGGCGAGGGTGGTGAGCAGTAGGACGACGGCCATGATGATGAGGCGGTGTTGGGAGCGGATAAGCATGGTGCGCACAAGGTCTTCGGCTTCCTCGGTACGTTCGGCAAGATCGGTGATGATGGTGGCGGTTTGGCGGTTGGTGTGGTCCATGTTGGCGAGGGTGCCGTTGAAGTGGTCGAGGCTGGAGGCCATGTCTTTGCCGTATTGGAGGGAGGTTTCGGATTGTTGCTGCATGAGTTCGAGGATGTGGGTCTGGCGGTCGGCATGAGCGCCCATGTTTTTGATGCCTTCGATGGCGTCGGGCAGGTGATCGAAGAGGGTTTTCTGGTTGCCAGCCTGCATTTCGAGGTGCCCGCGTATGGCACGCATGAGGGTGATCATTTCGGCGTAGCCTTCCTGCAGGGCGGCAATCTGTCGTTCGCGTTTGGAGGGATTGCGCCAGAAGAAGAGTCGGTTGCGTTTGGCGGGCGCGAGGGGAAAGGCACTTTCTTCGCGTATGATTTCAACGCAGTCGGTCGGTTGGGCAAGAGGTTCGTGGATAATCTCGGGCGTGATGCTGTCCTCGGGTTTCATAGGGTGGAACTCCGGTTGAGGAGGGAAAGATCGGCGAAGACGAGGGCAGCCATGGCTTCCACAATGGGTACGGCGCGTGGCAGAACACAGGGATCGTGTCGCCCTTTGGCTTCGATGGTGATGGGGCGTCCCTGAAAATCGACGCTCTGCTGGGGCTGTCCGATGGTGGCGGTGGGTTTGAAGGCGACGCGGAAGTAGACGGGTTCGCCCGTGGTGATGCCGCCCTGGAGGCCGCCGCTTCGATTGGAGGCGGGTCCGATGCCGCCTTCTTCTCGGGGCGCGTAGGCATCGTTGTGTTTCGATCCGTTCATACGTGTTCCGGCAAAGCCGGTGCCGTATTCAAAGCCTTTGACGGCGGGAATGGAAAGCATGGCGCGGGCGAGCAGTGCGTTGGCTTTATCGAAGACGGGCTGACCGAGGCCGACGGGCATGTGGCGGCAGACGCAGGTGACGATGCCGCCGACGGAGTCGCGGGCTTCTTTGGTTTCAAGAATGAGGGCTTCCATGAGACGGGCGGTTTCGGGGTCCGGGCAGCGCACGAGTTGGGCATCCACCTCGGCGCGGGTGATGGTTTCCATTGGGATTGACGGGGCCTCGATGGGTCCGACAGAACTGACCCAGGCGGTGATGTCCGCGCCGTGCAGGCGTTTGAGGAGGAGTTCGGCCACAGCACCGGCGGCCACGCGTGCGGCGGTTTCGCGGGCGCTGGCGCGCCCGCCGCCGCTGGGGGCCCGTATGCCGTATTTTTCCTGCCAGGTGAAGTCGGCGTGGGAGGGCCGCGGGGCGTTGATCATTTCTTTGTAGTCGCCGGGGCACTGATCGGTGTTGTGAATGAGGAGTGCGATGGGCGTGCCGAGGGTGATTCCATTGGAGAGGCCGGAGAGAATGTGGACCCGATCGGCCTCGTTGCGGGCGGTGGTGAGGACGCTCTGGCCGGGTCGGCGCCGATCGAGCTGGCGCTGGATGTCGGCTTCGTTGAGGGCGAGCCCGGCGGGACAACCGTCAATGACGGCACCCACCGCCGTGGCGTGTGACTCTCCGAAGGTGGTGACGCGAAAAGAGGTTCCAATGGTGTTCGACATATCCGGCTCCTTGGGTATTGAGATTGCGCGGAATGCTACAGCTTTTGACGCAGTATGCAAGACCACAGCAATCCGTCGGACTTTAGGCAACTTCCAACCCGACAACTAGGTTCAACGACGGAGGTGGTTACATGCTCCATGGCATCATGACGGATTGCTAGGCGGTGCGGGCTTGTTTCTTTTTGGTGAAGAGCTGCTGTACGATCATGAGGCACTGGTTGGTGGTCCAGTAGAGGACGAGCCCGGAGGGCATGGTGTAGAAGAAGAATAGGAACATCAGGGGCATGTACTGCATGATTTTGGCCTGCTGCGGGTCGGCGGAGGTGGGCATCATTTTCTGCTGGATGAACTGGGTGACCACCATGATGAGGGGGAGGATGTTGAGGGGAATGGGCAGTACGCCAGCGAGCAGATTTTCTGGTTCGCTCAGGTCGGCGACCCATAGGAAGTGCGCGAAGCGCAGTTCGATGGCGTTGCGGAGGACGACGAAGAGGGCAATGAACACGGGGATTTGAATGACCATGGGCAGGCACCCGCCCATGGGATTGACCTTGTTTTCCTTGTAGAGGGCCATGGTGGCCTGCTGCAATTTCTGCGAATCGTTTTTGTATTTTTCCTTGAGCTGCTTAATGAGCGGCTGAAGCTCGGCCATTTTTTTCATGCTCTCAGTGCTCTTATGGGTCACCGGCCAGAAGATGATGCGGATGAGGATGGTGATCAGAATGATGGCAATGCCGTAGTTGTGCGGCCAGACGTGATCGTGGATGACGTTGAGCAGCCAGAGCAGGGCGGCTTTCACGGGAACCATGACGAAGTTGAACGAGCGGAACACGACGTTGGCGGAGGCGAATTCCATGACGCCTTCCTGCTGGAAGCCGAGCGTCTTCAGTATGTCGTATTTTTTCGGTCCGATGTAGCAGTGGTAGGTGCGGGTGACGGTTTCTCCGTCTTTGAGAACGAGGTCAGTGACCTGCATGGTGGCCGAGACCATCGCGACAGGTTGCATCTTGACGATGGCATAGGGATTGGCTTCTTCCTGCGTGGCGAGGCCGCGCCGTGCGAAGAGGGTACATCCATCGCCGCCATTTTCTGGGGAAAGAATCTGGACGAAGTATTTATTTTTAACGGCGACCCAGTCGAGGAGTCCGGGGAAGTCTTTGGAGATGGTTACGGGGAGGCGTCCGTCGGCACCCTTTTGCTCCGCGAAGAATTTATCGATTTTCGTGCCGTAGTGATAGGGTATGGTCACGCCGGGGGTGAAGATATCCACACCGAGATCGACTACGCCTTTCATGGTGCGCTCGGAGGTCTTGTTCATGTCTCCGAGTTGAATGCTGATGCCTGTGTTGGTGAGGGTGCTGTCGGACTGGTTGGCGAAGGTGTCCACGATGGACAGTTCGTAATCATCGATCAGGGAGACGGAACGTGTGACGAGGAGGCCGTCTGGAGATTCGGTTTGGAAGAGGAGGGAGGTGGGCGTTTGCGCGAGCAGGGTGTATTCTGCGGTGGGGGCGATGCCGCTGAGTCCCAGATAGAGGAGGGCGGGGGTATTAGTGAAATGCAGTTCTACGGGTGGACTGTTCGGCTGATTCAGTTCGGGATAATCGGAGAGGATGGCCTGCTGAATACCGGCACCATAGGAGGAAAAGGTGAGGGCCATGGTGGGGCTCTTGATTTCAACGAGCTGCTCGGGTTGGGAACGCTTGATTTCGGTGATGGCTGCTTCCTTCGTCGCGAGGGCCGTGGAAGACGCTTGGGATGCCAGGGCGGCGGGGGTGGCTGGTTGCGCGGCAGGGGCGGCCTCTGCTCCGGTGGCGGAGTCCGTGGCAATCGTGCTCGGAGTGTCTTCCGCGAGCGTTTCGATGGGTGTAGCGACCTTGGCCGGGAAAAGTGGCTTGACCCATTTACGGTCTGCGATGGGCCAGAGCAGCATCAGTGCGAAAAGCAGTACGAGTGCGGGAATGATTTTTTTATCCATGTTAAATCCTCTTGGTTGTCAGTTTGTGAGCGGGTGGAACTGGATCGTATCCTCCCGGATGAAATGGGTGGCACTTGCATATCCGTGCAGCGGAAAGCGCCACGCCCTTGAAAAATCCATGTTGTTCGAGTGCCTCCATCGCATAAGTTGAGCAGGACGGATAAAAACGACAGCACCGCCCCAGTAGCGGCGAGACCGTCCATTGATACAATCTGATTATGGCTCTAAGCAGAAGGGTCAACGTGTTCCTCCCTAGTTTCTCTCAGCCGCGCACGCACGGCCAACGAACGAAAATCATTTACCACGTCGCTCCAAGGTGTCCGCAGAATGGCATGCCTAGCCACCAGTACCACGTCCACGTTGCCTGTAAGTCCGGCGCGATGGGTTCGATACACCTCGCGCATCAGACGTTTCGCCCGTGCGCGTGCCACGGCATTGCCCACTTTTCGGCTGGCCACCACGCCAAGTCGGAGTTGTGCGTCCGTGGCGGTGCGCGTCCAAAGGACCATACAGGAACCGACGGCCTTGCGTCCCTGCGCATAGGCTTCGCGAATGTCACCAGAGCGCGTCAGGCGTTGAGCACGCGAGAGAGTTTGGCGGAGAATCGGCTTCTTTTCGGGAGGCTGGTTGGCATGTTCACGCTGTGTTGATTGTTCAGCATGATCCATTTCACGCTTCTTTCCACCCGGAAGGAGGGGTTCTTAAACCGTGAGTTCTTTGCGCCCTTTTGCCCGCCTGCGTCGGAGTATATTCCTTCCGCCTGGCGTGGCCATACGCGCACGAAAACCGTGTTTGCGTTGTCTTTTCTTTACTGAGGGCTGATAGGTTCGTTTTGTCATCTTCCGATTTCCTTGCGGTTCGTTCTTCTGTTCTTATATATAGGTAAAGGGGTTTGCACTTCTTCCTAGTCCCGGGTCGCCATTTTCCGGGGCATGAAAATTCCAAAGGGGTGGACATTAGCACTTTTTGCGGTGGTGTCAAAACTTATGTGCCGGGAAATGTGTGATTTTTGACGCTGAGGTATGTCGGTTTTCACGCCTGAGGCGCGTGAGGCCACGCGCCGTCCAGGGAGGGGGATGCTTCTGGAGGGCGTCGGGCTCCGACGCCTTGCGCGGTGGGTTGGATCGAGCGGTGGTGGAATTCCGACTGCTGACGCCTGAGGCGCACGAGTCGTGCGCCGTCCAGGGGGAGGGGGATGCTTCTGGAGGGCGCCGGGCTCCGACGCCTTGCAGTGGGTTGGATCGAGCGGTGGTGGAATTTCGACTGCTGACGCCTGAGGCGCGTGAGGCCACGCGCCGTCCAGAGAGGGGGGAATGATGTGTTTTCTGTCTGGATGAGCTGAATCCGGATTATTCGAGGTTGTGTGTATTGCAAGGGATAATTAGTCTTGAGGTGTAATGGTCACGAATACTATGTTGCCCATTCATATCCCGGTTTCGTAGCGACAGAATGAGGAGGAAAAGAATGTATGTGAATCAAACAATTGCCGAAGTGGATCATCTACCTTGTTCTCATCCGGCATCTGTGAATGTGGATGTGGCCAATGCCTATTATTCGTTGACCAGGATGCTGCGTCCGAATCTGGTGGTGGAGATCGGGTGTTTTATTGGATTTTCGAGTTTGCATATAGCACAGGCCTTGAAAGATCAGGGGTTTGGAAAGCAGATTTCAATTGATGCGTTTGATTGGGATGTGGATGCCGGATGCGGCATGGAAAACCGTCAGATTGTGGCGGAGCGTTATCGGATAAAGTCCGGTCTGGAGGATATTCTTACCTATATCAAGGGATATTCCACGGTGGTTTATCCTGACGTGTTGCCGCAGATTCGGGAGAAGATCGATTTGTTGTTTATTGATGGGGATCACCGTGTGGATGGGGTGATTGCCGATTTTAACACTTATTATCCGCAGGTTCGGCGCGGGGGATACATCGTGCTACATGATATTCATCCTGACATGTGTGGTTGCGACGGCCCACGCGGTTTGATTGAGATGTTGAAATGGAGGGGGGCGATACCTAGGCATCTGGAGTTGATTGAATTGCAGACGCAGGATGGTTTCGGCGTAGCGCTGTTGCGCAAAATTTCGTGCCGGCGGATGCGGATGAATCTTTTCTGGCGCAGCTTGGCAAAGCGTCACAATCGCTATCTGCATCAATGGAGGATGAGGCGGTCAGGGCGTGGATTGATCGTTCAGGTAGTGGATGCGGATACAGGGCAAGCCGTTCCGAATCCCTATGTCGTCTGTCAACAGCGGGGCGGTGAGGCGCGTCTTGGAGATGAAAATGGAATGGTGGCGTTTGAGCATTATTTGCCCAATCGCTATTTGCTGGATATGTCGGCGGATGGTTATGAAACCCGCTGCCAATTCTTGGTTGATGCGGACGGATCGAGTCTTCCGAAGACCATCGAGCTGACAAAAAACAGCACTTCGTGAGCGGGGACTCTGCTTAAAACAAGCTCTTTTCGGCGCTTCGCGCAAGATGTGGAATAAACAAAAGTCCAAGTATGCGCTATGATATCAATGGCTTTTGGGGGAAAAGATAATGATGAAATCAATAGTATTTGTTTGGGTTCTGTTTACGGCCGTCAGCAGCATGGCTGCCGATTTTTCTCCGGAGAGGCATATTATTTCGGATAGCGAAGAGCCGTACGGGCGTCGTGTATACTCCTATGATATGGATGTGGATACGAACGGACTACTACACCTCATTTATGCGCGTCCGGTTCTGGGCACGGATTCCAATCGGTGTGAAATCATCTATTCTTACGGACACCCCAGCCAGCTTGTTTCCAGGGCGCAAACTTTGTCGGTTGACGGCAAACTTGGTTCCACCTCGACGCATTTGAGAATCGGCCCCTCAAACGTGGTGCATGTATGTTATATCAAGGGCCAGGCCGACCCGGCCACTTCGCTGTATTATCGGCGCATCGAAGGCGGTCAGATAGGAGACGAACAGTATGTTGCGCCCGGCGGCTGGCATACCCAGATGGCGGTGGATAACCATAACGATCCGGTCTTTGTGCGTGATTCTGTGACGTATCCGGAGTTGTTTGTCTGTTCGAGAACGAGCAGTAATTGGTACGTGACGCCGATTCTGCTTTCAACCCCTGCTTATTATTATATGACGGCTGATCTGATCTATGATCGGGTTAAAGAACGCTATCACCTGACGTTTTCCGACAATATTGCCCTGAACTCCAGATGTGCCTGGGGGGTGACTTCATGCAATGGGTCACGCTTTGGAAAATACCATTATGCTTATTCTGATGACGGGGTGAACTGGGTAGAGTCCACGGTGAATTCAGAGGTGCGACTGTGGGAATATGAGTTTTGGACTGGACTTGTCCTGGACGGTGAAGGCAATCCCTATGCCTGGTCTTTCAATATGAATCCGGATTACAGAGGATTCCCTCCAAACGCCAATTTGAAGTTTGGGCGGTATGTGGATGGTGCCTGGCAGACTCAAATCATTGCCGGAACGAATTGTCCGGCTGATAAGGCCAATGCCGGTGCGGCTGCCGGTATTGCCGTGGATGAACATGGTCGTTTCTGGGGGGCGTGGGACAACTCGCCAGCGGAGGCATGTAATGGACTTCCTCTCAATGATGCCGGCAACACAGGATTTGGATATAGTCGCGATGGTTTGGCTTGGAAGGAAATAGCATCCATCAACCCCTTTTCCGCTGAGGGCTATTGTCGGGTCCGTGCAGCCAATGGAAAGGTGTATATTCTTGAGTTGGGAAATCACATGGATGCCAAGTTGTATTTAACGGTGGTGGATGTGAGCACCTATGATTTGAGGACGGTTGGAACCGTTCCGATTGTGGGTGATTTTGATGGGGATGGTCGGGCGGGATACGGGGTGTATTATGCGCCTTCGGGCTATTGGCAGGTGCAGCGTACCCGCGAAGGCAAGTGGGAAAACCATTTCGGCTATGACGGCACTTCACCGATCACCGGTGATTTTGACGGCGACGGCAAACTGGACTTTGGCTGCTATTTCCCGCCCAGTGGCTCCTGGTACATATACAAATCGCGCGAAGGCTTTTGGACGAATAATTTCGGCTATGAGGGCACGCTGCCCATTACCGGGGATTTCGATGGCGACGATCTGGATGATTTTGGCTGTTATTATCCGCCCAGCGGCGCATGGTATATTTATAAATCACACGAGGGCTTCTGGACGAACAATTTCGGCTATGAGGGCACGCTGCCCATTACCGGGGACTTCGACGGGGACGGCCTGGATGATTTTGGCTGTTATTATCCGCCCAGCGGCGCATGGTATATTTATAAATCACACGAGGGCTTCTGGACGAACAATTTCGGCTA
>Ga0075120_10001598_pt1 | contig 17522 bp, 12 predicted proteins | sample AntAceMetag02UKL_FD_69792 | JGI IMG/M metagenome (GOLD analysis project Ga0075120, IMG submission 69792) | Saline lake microbial communities from Ace Lake, Antarctica - Antarctic Ace Lake Metagenome 02UKL | ecosystem: Environmental > Aquatic > Non-marine Saline and Alkaline > Saline | place... | reverse complement strand
TGCCAATTAGATACAAAACGACAGCCAAGAAACGCCTACGAACGGCCAGGCGTGATTTGATGAAATTTTTGAGATCTCAAGGACTTGCAGTCATGCTCTGCCGCGAAGAAATCCATACAAACGGAGACAAGGCTCCTTGCTACCAACACAGCCACTAACCCCTTTCTTATCACCTGCACGAAAACGCCACTCCTTTTTATGGAGTGGCATCTTCTTTTGTGGACGATGCAGGACTCGAACCTGCGACCTCTGCCATGTGAAGACAGCGCTCTAACCAGCTGAGCTAATCGTCCCATCCATATTACATCTTAATACTTTAAATTATATGAGTAAAGGTGTAGAATAATATAATATGCAGGTATTTGACTATCATTTAAACCCAAAATCACGAAAGGATATAAACTTTAAAAGTTTTTATTTTAAACCAGAGGTCAAAGAGGAAGAAAAACTTGGCAGTTTATGTGTTGTTGGTGAACTTACTAACTTTCTTTCAAAAGATAAAAAACTGCTTGACCAACTTGCAGAAAAGATCAAACAAACTTTTTATTCAAACCCAAATTTAGTTCCAGAAAAAGCTCTTAATAGAGCACTTGACAGTGCTAACCAATACTTGAACTCTATCGCTGAGAAAGACAGCCAGGGATGGCTTGGCAATCTTCACTTGGCTGTTGTTAATATCAAAAATGATAAAATAAACTTTTCAAAATCTGGCAATATTCGCTTACTTCTATTGCGAAACAGCGAATATGTTGATATTGCCGAGAACTTAGAATTTCAAGCCAATCAACCAGAATCTAAAAAATATTTTACAAACATTGCCACTGGTCAAGTGGCTTCAGAAGATAAGATTATTATTATCACGCAAAATCTAAACGGATTTTTTGAAACATATCTTAGTAATCACTTGCTGGGTCTAAAAAATTTCAGCCACAAGAACATAAATAAACTAATTAAAGAAAAAAGAGAGGAAACAAAAGATTTTTGCGGTGTTCTTTTTATAATATCCGTAAACGTTCAGCGATTTAAAGGGAGCCTAGGAAAATATTTTTTTCCTAAAATAAAAATTAAATTAAGAAAAGAAATCATTTTAGTCATCACTTTTTTTCTTATTCTCTTTTTCTCGTATTTAATATTTAGATAAAATCAAAAAAATGCCCATTCGAAGCTAATAAAAGACCCGTCCTCACAAAGAGGACGGGTCTTTTTATTCAATTTCTAAGAATTATTTCAATTCCACTCCGGCGCCAGCTGCTTCAAACTTTTTCTTCAATTCTTCTGCGTCCTCTTTTTTGGCTTTCTCTTTTATTGTCTGTGGTTCAGTTGCGGCTGCGTCTACTACATCTTTAGCTTCTTTTAATCCTTTACCAGTAGCATCTCTTACTGCTTTGATTACCTCAATCTTTTTATCCCCCACTGACTTAAGAATGATATCATATTCTGATTTTTCACTTTCGCCTGCTTCTGCTGAGCCAGCTCCTGGGGCAGCGGCAATTGCTACGGGTGCAGCAGCGCTAACACCAAATTTCTTTTCTAAAATCTTTACCAATTCTGCCAAATCAACAACTTTCATCCCTTCAATTTCATTCACAATCTTTTCAAACTTCTTGGGAACCTCTATTTCTTCCTCTACTTCTATTTTTGGTTCCTCTTTCTTCTCTTCCTTTTTGGGCTCTTCTTTTGGCTCTGGCTTTTCTTCTTTTACTTCTGCTTTTGGCTCTTCTGCTACTGGAGTTTCCTCTTTAACCTCTTCAGGTTTAATTTCTTCAGTTTTATTTTCTTCTGCCATAATTTTGTTTTTAATTATTAACTATTTTTTTCAACAATCGCATCAAATGCATAAAACAGACCTTTAATATTTTGTCTTTGAACATTAACAAAATTCGAAACTGGCGCAAACATTGTTCCTACAAGCTTTGCGTAAAGCTCTTGTTTAGACGGAAGTTGTGCCAAGGCAATCATCTCCTCTATTCCGGCTTTTTCGCTTTCCACATAACCGCTAATTATTTTTAAATTATTTTTTTCTTTAGAAAAATTATAAACTGCTTTAATAGGAGAAAGTTCATCTTCAAAACCAAAAACAATTGCAAGTTCATCTTCAAATTCCTGCTTTTCAAAATTTATCTTTTTCTCTTTAAAAGCCAAACCAGCTAAGCTCTTCTTGGCAATCATTATTTTAGCTCCCACCTCATTCAACTTCTCCCTCAAATCCTCTATATCTTTTGCCTTTAAGCCAGAAAAACTAACAAAAATCATTGCTTTTTGTTTAGCAATTAATTCCTGTAGTTTCTCAACCTTATTTTGTTTTTGTTCTTTTGTTAAAGCCATATTAAAAAAATAAATTGTCTGTCGGATTTCCGCAGACAAATTTTTTATCAATGATAAATAATCAATGACAATTTTCTATTATCTCGGCAGGACTTATTGATTGCCTACTGTCTGCGATTTCCTTTATTATTTTCAGTATATATAATTTAAAAATCTTGTCAAGTAAAAAAGTAAAAAATATTTAAGGAATTAATTTCCAAGCGCTTGAACAATTGTTTCGGCAAATTCTTGTGCTGAGGTTGGACCATTTGCTGTTATAATTTTCCCATCCTGAACAACTGCTTTATCTAAATATTCTGCTCCGTTTTCCCGTAGAATCTTAATTGTTTTTTTATCCATTATTGAAGACCAAATTGTCGCTTTCTTATTTTGCAAAATACCTGCTTTTGCTAAAATCGCAGGAGCAATGCAAATAGCAGCCAAGAGTTTTCCTTTATTTCTTGCCTGCCCAATAATCTGCCAAACACTTTCGTCTTCAATAAAAGCATAAGCACCTGGACCACCTGGGAACACTAAAGCATCAAACTCATCAATATTCAAATCAGCTAAACGCAAATCAATCTCTGTCTCTCCTCCATCCCCGCCAATAGCAATGCCTATTTCAGTGCTTATTGTCTTAACCTCAAAACCATTCTCCTCAAAAATATCCTTGGGAATAAAATACTCCTCATCCCTAAAATTCTTAAAAGCAATAATAATTGCTACCTTTGTCATATTTTTATTTCAAATACTTTTCTTTTAAGTAATTATAATCTAAAATTAAGAAAAGTTAAAATTAAAAATGCGAAAAACAGTTTTTAAAAAAATCTTAGTAATATTTACAATCCTACTGGTTGGGTTTTTCCTAATAAATTTCTATCTCCAATCAAAGCTAATCTCTCTATATAATGACCAGCAGTCGCAAATAATCCTAGATAGAACAGGAAAAATTATAGCTACCCTACCTAATTCAAAAGGTTATTATGCATCCTATTATACTGACTCTCTACCCGATGAACTGAAAAACCTGCTAATCAGAAAAGAGGACAGGTTTTTTTATTATCACCCCGGTTTCAATCCTATAAGCATGGCTCAGGCGGCTTTGACTAAAGTAGGCATGGCTAAACGAAAGGGCTCTAGCACTATAACTCAACAATTAGTCAAAAATCTCCTGGGCAATGAATTAGACAGGAATATAAAAAATAAAATTGTTGAAACATTTTATGCTGTGGCTCTAGAGACCTTTCAGACAAAAGAAGAAATTTTAACAATGTACTCTAACTCTATATATCTCAGAAATAGTAGCCAGGGCATATATCAAGCCAGTCAAATGTATTTCAAAGTTCCGCCAGAATTGCTTAATCAAATCCAAGTTTTACAACTTTTAGCTACCATCAACAGCCCGAGCACGAATAATCCTCTAAAACAGAGTAATCAAGAAGTCGCCATAAATTTAGGTAAACGATTAGATATTAATTTTAATGAATTAGCCCCTACTAGCCAAAGCGAAGTAAAAATAAACATTTCAAAATTCCAACCTATTAAAACCTCGTATTTTGAAATATCATCTTTCTTAAGAAATAAAAATATTAAAGCAAGCCAAACCACGATTGATTTAGAGCTCACAAAAAAAATAAGAAAAATCATAAAAAGGAATATAGACGAATTAAAAATATATAACGCCAATAATGCGGCCGCTATAGTTATCAAAATACCTGAAAATGAAATTATTACTCTTATCGGCTCTCCAGATCCTGACTCATTTGAAGAAACCTATAAAATAGATATGCTTCACCAAGCCCGACCCATTGGCTCCACCGTAAAGCCCCTTATTTATTTAAAGGCCTTTGAAAGAAATCTCCGGCCCTATACTTTAGTGGATGATAGGGAATATAAATATATTACTGCCATTGGTCTGCCTCTTTATCCAAAAAATTACGATTTTAACTATCGCGGGATAGTAGATCTACACTATGCTTTAAGCAACAGCTTAAATGTTCCTTCTGTTAAAGTATTAGAATGGGTGGGATTAGGGCAATTCTATGAGTTTCTAACAGATAATTTAAAATTTAAGCCAATACAAAATCTTGAAGAATATCAATTAGGCATTGCCTTAGGCTCTTTGGATATGAAAGCAATAGATTTGGCAAAATATTTCACTCTTTTTGCCAACAAGGGAATATTAAAAAATATTAAAATAACTGATACGCAAAACGAAGAAAAGCTAATCGCTGATGAAAAATATATCCAATTGGTTAATCGAATTATTAGCGACAGAAAAACAGGGATAGAACAATTTAGTTTAAAAAGCGAACTTAATTTATCTCAAAATAACTACGCGTTAAAAACAGGAACCTCTCGTGATTTTAGAGATAGCTGGATAGTCGGCTTTACTCCCGACTTTCTTGTTCTTGTCTGGGTGGGGAATGCTGACAACTCACCAACAGAAAAAATTTCCGGACAAATCGGCGCCGGCAGAATATGGCATGAAATAATGGAACTGCTTTTTAATACTCAATACAACAAAAAAACAAAGCTTGATTTTGATCTGCTCCACGAATTTAACAAACAAGACAAGGTTGAATACGGCTTAGTCCAAGACAATTACGAAGAGTATAAAAACCTGTTACTTAAAGAAGACGAAACCCTTGTTTTGCTACCCCATCAAAATGATACTTTTTTCTTAGAAGAAAATACTCAAATCGTTTTAAGGGCAAAAGAATCAGTAAGTTGGTTTGTTGATAATATTCATTTAGATACAGGAGTAGAGACCATATTTGTTCCAGAAAAAGCAGGAATTTATATTATCAAAGCAGAAACTAAAACTGGACGTAAAGAAATAGTAAGCGTCCAGATTTTAGATTGACTCTTTATTTCAAGAGAGCGAAAACTAAGGGTTTACCCGTGGTTGAAGCGATAGGATGTTCAACCGAACACATAAAATTATTTTATGTGCTCGGTTATTACAAAGCGAAAAAGAGCGCCACGGCTTTAGCCATGGGGATCTATTTTATCTCAAAAAGAGTACCGCTTGTTCTGCCAAAATTTTCTGGGAAATACATTTCCGAAACCTTGGCTGGCAAATGAGCAAATTTCCCCTTTATCAAAGCCCTAACAAAATAATCAAACTCATAAACTCCGGGCCTTAAATAATTAATATATAGAAAGGCCCTGTCATCATAAAACTCCCTATATTCTGGTCTCAATTCTCTTCCCTCAAGCTCTGTTTCCTGTAATCTTAAGGATTTTTGCTCTGTTGCTAAATCCAGATTAACAATCTCCATTCCAGCAGGGATAAAGTCCTCTATTGCCACAAATTCCCTTGTCTTGGGCACGGTAATCTGGAGATGGACTCTTAAAACATCTCCTACTTTAGCATTACTAATTGGTTTCTCGTTTTCCTTATCATCTAATTGATGCAAACTCCTAATGATACTAAAGCCCTCATCTCTTGGCCCTATATTCTCAACTGGCAGATAGTATTTTAGAGCAATATCATAATATAGGGCATTGGTTGAATTATTATGATTCTCTTTTGCAAATTCAATCACATTATTCTTTTCAAAATCTAATTCTTGTAAAACCATTTGACTACTAATCTGTTCCAGAATGGTCTCACTATTAAATCTGAACTCCTTTTTTGATTCATTATTGACAAGTATATCTAAACTAAAGTCCGACTCTGTCTCCCCTTTCCATTCTAAGAAACTCACTAAGCCCTCAATCACAGCCAAAGTATTCTTAGTGGAACCCCATGAGCCGTCTTTATATTTAGAGTTCAATAACCACCTAACAATTTTATCAAGTCGAGCATCCTCTTTTTCTCTGACACTCAAAGATTCCAGATATACAGCTGTATTTTTAATCGTATTTTCAAAATAACCCCATCTATAGTTTGCGCTGGGTTCTAAAAATGCTCCCCGCGCATCAATCTCAATCCTATTGTCTATAACTTGAGATACTTTGTTTGTCAATTGACTATCAAATCCTCCTTTGCTCAATAAAATCGTTAAATCAGCTAAAGCATAATTACTTGCTCTGTCTTGTAGATAAGAAGTATTATTAGCAAGCCCCACAATCTTCTGCTTTAAAATAGAATTAAATGTAGCAGGAGAGGCATCGGCCATTATCTTAGAAGCCAAAATTAATAAATCACTATTCAAATACAAGCGTTTTGTGCCTAATAATTCCTGGGTTAAATAAAGAAACAATTTCTCCACTGTTTCTTGATTAACTGAATACTCGGCTAACTTTAAATTATTCATTGCATCCAAAACATTCAAGCTAAGATAAAAGTTTGATTTCCCATTTCCCCAGTAAGAAAATCCTCCATCAAAATTCTGGCTATTATAAAGCTTTGAAAGCCCAAGCTCTACCGCTTCGTCAATAGTATACTCTTCTCCCTCAAGCTTAATCTTTTTTAATTCAAGCTTATCTGCCAAGTTGGGCAAATTTAATCCCCTTTTTACAATGGCTATTGCATTCAGTTTGCTGGCAATCTGTTCGGAACCTGTATAAGGGAATTGAAGCAAATAATTTAAAGCATCTGAAATAAATACTGCCAAAGTAGCTGAACTCTGAATTTTTAAATTTCCCTTGTCTTTGACCACTCCGCTTGGTAGATAGACATATTCTCGAGTAATTGGTTGATCAGTATAATTGGCAGTTGCAGTTACCTCATAAGTATCGTTAGATACAATCTTAATATACTGAATAACCGTGTCTTCCACGTCCTTGGCTTTAGCAGATATAACAAACTGGTGTTCGCCTTGTTCGAAATTATCAGGTGCTCTTGCTTTAAAATAATAAGTATTGGTTTCATTATCTTTTATCCCGCCACTCTCTATATCATCATCAAAAACTAATGTATCACTGCTTATCTTAACCTCTAAATTCTGGCTTTGGCCTGTTTGATTAAATACCTTAGCTCCAACAAAGAACTCATCGCCAGGCACTACAAATCTCGGCTTCAAAGGAACCACCATTAATCTTTTACGAGTAACGAATTCGTGATAATTAATACCAATCTTGCTATCTTGAGTCACACCTAATGTCTCTGCCTGCCAAGCAGTCAAGTTATCTGGCAAAGTAAAGCGTATTTTCGCTCTACCACTTACATCAGTCCTAATAACTGCCTGCCAAAAAGCAGTTTCTCTAAACTCTCCCCTTGCTTTTCTAGCCAAGTCTCCTTCTGACATTCCTGGAGCATTTGCCCCTCCCCCTCCTTTGGTAGGTATTTCCTTTTCTACTAAAATATTCTTGATATTAGAAGCTGTACTTACGGTCAATGGAAATCCGCCATAAAAGAAAACTAAAGGATTCTTTTTTATATTGCCCTTAAGCGCTAAGACGCTCAAATCCACAACTGACAAAGATAACTCTGCGGAAACTGGTTGATTTTGATAATCCTTGGCAATTATATCCAAAACCACTTCTTCTCCAGGCAAGTAGTGCTGTTTATTGCTTGAAACCTCAATATCCAACTCTTTTCTTTCTGTATCAATCGCAAAACTAATATTCCCAAACTTAACTTCTGGTTTTGGTGACTGGATTAAAACAGATAAATAGACATTTGGCAGATATTCTTCTTTAATCGGGAACTGATATTTGTATAAATTACCTTTAATTTCTACTATCTCATAATCAAAGATCTTTCCTCTTTCTATAGAAATTAATGCCTTGGCCTCTGGATAGGGCGATTTAATAATTACTTCGGCAATATCTCCGACATTGAGATTAGTATTAACAGCTTCCAGTTCAAGCTGGGTGTTAGTGGTTGGCCTGATTGAAGCAGATCCTTGGCCATAGACATACAAATTATGACTACTCCTGATTAAATTGCCTCTCTCGTCTTTTCCTTCGGCAATAACCTCATAAGTCCCTTCTTTTGAAATGCTCAATTGTTGCGAATAATTTCCATTTCTGTCAGTAGAAAAATTATATTCTTTTACAAATTCCTTCTTCTCTTCCCATTTATACGAATATCCTCCGCCTGCTTCCTGTCTTTTAGAATGAATCCATTCTACTTTATACAATTTAAGCTTTAAGTTGTTTTTCTTTATCTCCTTACCCTGTATATCAACTGATTTAATCTTTAAATTAAAATTCTCGTTCTTTGACAAGAACCATCTGTCTGGCTTAATCCCAAGGTAAAAATCACCCGCATGAACAATAAATGACTTTTGTGAAGAAATGCTCTGGCCCTCAAGATTAATAACAGTAACATCTATCACAAGAATCTTGCTTTTCCTGTCTTCTTCATTTTCAAATAGGGTTTCAAAATCAAGCACTTGAGAAATCTGTGCCTTGCCGTCTTCAGAAAGAAAGGCCTCACCTCTAAGCAGGAACTTTTCTCCAGAATATGGAGACCAATAATTCCAGCCAGAACCAAAGTTAAAATATTCTCCAGTATATCTGTCAAAATAATAATCTTGACTGCTGATTGTATAGCTGACTTTACCGCCCTCAAGAGGAACGCCGAAATAATAGTTTGCGTCCACATCTATATTTACAGTATCTTTAGAAATATACTCTGTCTCATTAGTGCTGACCTTCACTTCAAAAGCAGCTGGCTGATATTCTTGCACATCAAAATAGGAACAGTACCTCTGCCAGCTACTGTCAATACAATACCTATACATACCAAGAGGCGCACTGCTTTCCAATGTTAATTTAGCGTCAAAAGTACCAAAATTACTGATTAAAAGCTCTTGCTCAAAAATTTCGTCATCTTTAGAGTTATAAACTTTTAGATTTATTTTGCCTTCAGGAACCTCATATTCTCCATCGTAACCAATTCTATAAATGCCTTTCATAGAAACTTCCTGTGTTGGACGATAAATCGGTTTATCTGTATAAAGATAAATCTTTTTAGCCAGATAGGCGGAGCTTGCCCAATTAATTCTGCTATCTCTTGAGGATATCACAGTGCTGTCGTTGCCCTTACTAGCTACCACTCCCTTTAAACCATATATAACATCAGTCCTAGCAATTCCTTCTTGGTTGGTGTAATAAGTACCAGCTGGAACCAAATTATCTTTATAAAAAGTAATTTTAGCCCCTGCTTCCGGTTCTAAGGTAGAAATATTAGTAACCCAATAAAGATTGTTCAGTTTTTCAAGTTCAGTGGCTTTAAGGTTCCTATAATCAGAAAAAGTGTAATCACTACTATCTGGATCGATTTTTTTCTCTGCCATCCCTAAGTTAGTAACTGTCAAATAAGTTCTTTCAAATGCCGGCTTTTCTCCCCGAGAACCACCACTCCATACCCTTCTTGTATAATTGGGATGATGAAAAGTGACAATATAATGACCCAATGGTTCTGAAAAATAATCGGCTACATCAAGATGAAAATAATTTTTAATCCAATATTTCGCAGGTATAGCAATATTGTCCTTTATCCGTTCCTGACATCTCGTGATTGAGCCAAGTCCCTCGCTGGAATTAGGTTTATCCTCCAAATAATATAGAAAATTAGCTGGGCTCAATTTACAAATATCAACATTCACATATTCCATATTTCTGGTCGCATAGGTTAACTTCTTTTCTTCAGGGCTTGCCACCACATAGGTATCTTGAAATTGATAAAAATTCAAATATTGAGAAGACATTGCACTGGTTCGAAAATCCAAAGATAAATCTTTTTTCTGTAAAAACACGTCTTCTAATTTTAAATTCAAGGAATAATCAGAAAGCGGCATCAATCCATAGCTAATGTTAGTCCTAAACTCTCCCAACCCGCACTTAGTGCCAGCATAGACATGATTTATTCTATAGGAATTACCCCAATAATTTAATTCATAATCAAGGTTAGATTGAAAATGCTCCGAATACTCTTCTTTAACTGGAACTAATATCGGCGAATTAGAGCAAATTACCAATTCTGTAAGGACTGCTGATTCTTCTCCGCTTAATGGAAGGGTTTTTGATATTCCAAACTCTGGATATGAAACAGCGTATTCTGTGATCGGCTCTTTGTTTATCTGCAAACCTTCAGAATTAACTATTTTTTTAAAAACAATTTCCATGTTTTCGTTTAACCCCACTTCTCTCTCCTTAAATTCAAGATAAATTTTCCCTTTGTCTGCTACTTTTTCGCAATCAACACTAGATGATGTATATAAATCCTCGTCTTTGCATTTTAAACCATAATCAATATTTTTTAATTTGTCTGATTCTATTCTACTACGACTCAAATCAATGTCCTCATAAAACTCTACCCACAGCTTTCCTTGAGGATCAAAAAAATCTTGAGACGCCCAATTTGTTTTATCTGATTCAGCAGAAATATTTTTTATAATGCTCGTCACAGAAAAATTTGAGGATCGTTGTTCTTCTAAATTAATATCTCCCTCTAAAGGATACGCTTTTCTAACTACTAAAGTATAATTATTTTCAAAATCCCAGAGTTTTTTTCTTCCAAATCTATCTCTGGCATTATAAACATTGATAATTGTTTTGTCAGTTCCTGTTTGTTTGCTTTCTTTAGAAAAAATATCTAAAAAACCAAGATTATTTCCAACCGCTGCAAAAAAATTAATTCCATCATCAAAAAAACCTACTGCTCCCTGTTTCTCTTGTAACTCAATTTCTTGATCGCCTCCATACTCAGCGACAAAAGACACTTCTTTCCCGGTAGTATTGTTCCTTAGAGTAATTTCCCTTTCTGTTCTGTCCAAATCAACCGATTGATTAAACTTAATAGAAATTGGCCTGTTATAAACTGTTTCTCCACCGGACATTCCAACATACCTTAAATTACGAGTAGTAAAATTAGATTCCTGACTTCCCAATTTTAACCCCTCTACTGATTCCAGCCCTTGATTCACTTTTACTGTATAATTTGACGATCTCTGCAATCGGTCAGTAGGAATAAATTGAAGATTGCGAGTGGTAATCCACTTAAAGCGACCCTCTGTTTTAGGACTAATCACAACTGGAACTTCTCTTTTCTCCAGCTCGCCCAAGGTGGTTAGTGGAACCATTGGTCTATTGAAAACTATAGTAATATCTGAATCTTCAGGAACCTCACTTCCCTTTTCTGGGAAAATAGCTAAAATTTCGGGATTTTTAACTGCCAAAAAATCTTCTTTAATGCTCCCGCCGTCAGAAAAAGCCAACTCTACTTCATAATATCTGTTTAAATTTAAATCGCCATCTGGCTTATAATAGACAATACCCTCTTCCACAGAGCCGTTTGAAGCGGCAAAAACTTTGAAGTGTTCGTTTAGCCACACAAACAGAGATGAACTGTGTTTACTTGCAACCCAGTCGCCCTTAATTTCTGGTGAAAATTTAATATTATTTTTAGCAAATTCAGGACTAATACTTGGAGGCAAATAAATTCTTATAACAGCTGATTGAGATATTTTTTCCGGAATTAAACGATAAATTTCAGTATATTCTGGTTCAGCTTCAGGAGAATAAAAAAAGAAAAAATAAACGCCCAATGAAAGGGCGATGACAAAGAATATTATTATAAAGACAAATAAGGACTTTTTTTTCTTAATATCTTGAGGTTGATTAACTTTAATGGGGTTATGTGTTTTTTGGGGGCTATATGATTCCCGTTTTATATCCTGCTCAATGGGGCTATATGTTTCCTGCATATTGTTATTGTTAAGAATTAGTAAATTTTACCATAAAAACCTATTATTTTAAATATTTTGCTTTGGCGATATTGTGTTCTTCAAAGGTTCTGCTAAATATGGTCTCCCTTTCTGGGGTTGAGAGATAATAAAGATAATTTGAGTCCTCTGGATAAATAGCTGCTATAATGCTATCCAAAGACGGATTGCAAATCGGACCTATGGGCAGGCCTGTATATTTATATGTGTTATATGGCGAATCAATCTGGGTTTCTTCTACTGAAATCTTGGTTGAGTTTTTGCGAGTAATATAAGCAATAGTAGCGCATGACTGTAGGGGCATGCCTATTTTAATTCTTTTCCAAAGGATACCTGACACCAATTTTTTATCTTCTAAGGTTATAACCTCTTTTTCTATAATGGAAGCCATTGTTATTATTTCAAAAACTGTTTTGCCCTGCTTCTCAATTTCAGCTCTTAAATCCGAGGTTAATTTTTTGTCAAAATTATCCCTCATCATTCCGACTAAATCAGATGGTGAGGCAGTGCTTGTTATCCTATAAGTGTCTGGAAATAAATAGCCCTCATTGCCCTCTGCGACTCGCAGAAACTCTTCTTCTGAACATATATTAAGACCTAAAAGATATTCTGCAATATCTTTTATATCCCAACCTTCAATAATGGTAATTTTCAGTCCTTCTGCCTCTCCACCAATAATCTTATCAGCAATTTCTTTTATAGACATAGAGCTGGAAAGCAGATAATCCCCTGCTTTAAGAGCTGATTCTTCGCCCTCCAAATAAACATAGATATTAAAAAAAATATCGCCTCTAATAAATCCTTGGCTTTCCAAATTAGAAGCTATCCTGCTAAGCCCGTCTCCTGATTCAATCCTAAATATTTGCTCTTCGCTATTTATGGAAAGAGGAGCATAAATCTGAAATCGCGCCAGAAAAAATAGGGCTAAAAAAGATATTATAAAAATTAGTATAGTTTTTGCTAACATTTATTTTGTTTTAACTAATGGAACAAAAACGAATCCGGGATAGCATTTTTTCAAAAACTCTTTGTCTGATATTTTATCAAAAACACAAATTGAATTCTCAATTGGAATCACGATTCTGCCTCCAACTTTTATTTGCTTTTTTAATTCTTTTGGCAGTTCCTTGGCTTCAGCAGAGCACAAAATTTTGTCATAAGGTGCTTCTTTCTTCCAACCTTCTCGTCCATCAGTCAAATGAAACTCTGTAATACCTTGTTTTATAAAATTATACTTGGAAATATTTTTTTCTCCAAACTCTTTTAACCCTTTTATAATTTCCAACCCAATAACTCTCCCTTTCTGCCCTACTATATGGGATAGCAAAGCAGTAGTCCAGCCAGAACCAGATCCAACATCTAAAATCTTTTCACCTGCCTTTGGCTCAAGTTTTTCCAACATAAAAGCCACAACTAAGGGTTGGGAAATTGTCTGGTCATAACCAATGGGCAAGGCAGAATCAACATCAGCTAAACTTTTATCAATCACAAAATCCTTTCTCTGAACGCTTTCAAAAGCCCTGATAATTTCTACGCTCTTAAGCCAGCCATTTTTAACTAATTCTTTAATTAAATTCATAAATGTATGTGTACAAGTGAGCGAAAATATCTTATTTTAAAATACATCAAGTAATTGAGCGAATATTATTCATAACTTCTTAACGCCTCTGTGGGTTTGAGTTTGGCAGCCCGCCTTGATGGAAGATAACCAGCAATACAACCGATTAAAAATGAAAACAATAATCCAAAAATAATTAGTTGAGGCGAAATATATGCTTCTAAACCAAAAGCAGAGTCCCCTTTTGCATAATATTCTACAAGTTTAGCAACGATCAAGCCGAAAATTACTCCGCCAGTACCTCCGACTAAACCGATAATGCCTGATTCTATTAAAAAGATATTAATTACCGCCCTATTGGTGGCTCCGACAGCTTTCATTACCCCTATCTCCCTTGTTCTCTCCCTCACAGCCGTATACATGGCATTCATAATATTCAAGCCACCGACAAAGATAGAAATAGCAGCAAAAAGAAAAACTGCAACCTGAATAGCACCAGTAATTCCTCCGGCTATTGAACCCATTTTTTCCGAAGTCACAACAGAAAAATCTGAAACATCTGTTCCTCTCCTTCTTTTTCTTATCTCGTTTAAGGCATCTTCTATCTCTACTGCCAAATCGTCAGGAAGAACACCATCTTTAGCCTTTACCATGATAGCAAAAGCATCGCCAGAACGGTCTCCTGTAGTTTCTTGATAAACAGGCCAATCAACATAAATAGCCATATCGTCCTGTTGGCTACCAACTGAATTTAAGATTCCTTTTACTTTAAACTTTTTACCATTAACAACAACTGTATCTCCTGTGCTCAATCCTCGTCCAAAAAAATCCTTATCAGCCACTACGCTACCTGCTATTAATTCTCTTTTCCCAGGCGTGGGCCAAGTTCCCTCTCTCAAATCCCATCCTTGAAAATTAATCAAGAAATCTTTTCCATCATCCCACGGCATGCCTATTAGATAAACAGATTTTTGAATATTATTAAATCTAATAAATTCAGATTTTTGATCTGTAGGTAAGGCAACATCTACATTTCTTATATCTTTTACTGCTTGAATATCTTCTTTGCTTAGCTTCTGACCACCAGCCATAGTCATCATTAAATTATCTAAAGAACCTGGCATAACCATTATTATATCACCGCCAAGAGCATTCAACTGTTTCATAATGGAATTCTTCAATCCGCTACTTAAAGATATCAAAGTAACAACCAAGAAAACTCCTACCACAATACCTAAAATCGTGAGCCAACTTCTCAGTTGCCTTGTTCTAATATTTCTTATCCCTATTTTAAAATATTCCCTTACTTCTGCCATAAAGATTCACCTGCTTGTGAATGATTTTTAATAATTTGGCCATCCTTAATATTAACAACCTGTTCACTGTATTTTGCTATCATTGGATCATGAGTCACAACTACTAATGTCCCTTTTTCTTCTTTATGAAATGTAGAAAGCATATCCATTATTTTTTCCCCAGAATGAGAATCAAGATTACCGGTTGGCTCATCTGCAATGACTAACTTTGGCTCATTGGCAAAAGCCCGGGCAATTGCCACTCTTTGCCTTTCCCCACCTGATAGCTCCGCAGGCAAATGACTTCCTCTTTGTTCTAATCCTACTAATTTCAGCAAATGCTCCGCTCTGCTCTTCCTTTTTTCCTGTAAAACACCTTGAAAAACCATAGGAAGCATAACATTTTCTAAAGCATTCAAGTTGTGTAAAAGATTGAATTGCTGAAAAATAAAGCCTATTTTAGCTCCCCTAACTTGTGCTAACTTGCTTTCAGAAAAAGTACTCGTATCTTCTTCATCAAGAAAAATTTTCCCTTTACTTGGAACATCAAGACAGCCAATCATATTTAAAAGCGTTGACTTTCCAGAACCACTCGGCCCCATAATAGTAACAAAAGAACCTGGATCTACCTCCAGATTAACGCCCCGCAGGGCTGACACATTAACACTTCCTAACTGATAGACCTTCCAAATATCTTGTAAGCGAATAATAGACTTGTTTTCCATAGAAGAAATAATTCTTAATCAATGATTACCTGCTCATCCATTTCAAGTCCAGAAATAATTTCAATCATATTATCACTGCCCTCAAGGCCTAAAGTAACTTCTCTCTCTTCAACCTGTTTATCCTTATATACCCTAACCATTGTCCTATCTCCGTCTTTGTAGACAGCATCATCGGAAACCAATAAAACATCTTCTACAGCGTCAGTAATAATCAAAACATCAGCTGTCATTCCCGTTTTTATTTTATCCGGTACACTTTCAAAAGAAATTTTTGTTTCGTAATAAACTACTGAATCAAGCAGTTTTTCCGCTGGGTCAATAAATATCACTTGACCAACGAAATCCCTATCGGGAAAAGCGACCAAAGATATCTCTACCTTATTTCCTATCTCCATATTAACGATATCTTCTTCGTAAATATCCACCTCTATGTCCAATTCATGACTGGGCAAGATTGTGATAACAGGAGTAGTAGCCTGAACTACTTCACCTGTAAATTTATGAATATCTATTGTCTGGCCGTCAATCGGACTTCTTAAATTAGTATCAGCCAAACCCTGTTCTAAGCGCCTGACATCTGCTTTTGCGCTATCAACTTTTGCCTGGTAAAGCTGAATATCTTCTTTTCTCGGGCCGGCAGTTACCAATTCCAGATTATTTTTTGCCGTTATCAAACTATCCTCTGCAGTCAAAACAGTATTTTCTGCAGTGCTAATATTGGTTTGGTTAATAATCTTAGTTGAGGATATGGTTTGTTTAGCATTTACCACATTTGCAAAAACAGAAATGACATTACTCCTATTGGTATCAAGAGAAGTTTTGTCAGTAGAAGAAATCTGATTGCGCCAAATAGGCTTTTCAGTAATATTTTTGATTACTGATAAATGATTCTTTGCATCTGATAAATAATTTTCAAAAACTTCTAACGCAACATCAACGTCGCCATAAACTAAAGCTTGTTCAAGTAAATTTAAATAGCTATCCATTTCTTCCAGCGCTGAATTTATTTGGCTTCTTCGCTGTTGAATATCAACTGAATCCTGATCATTAGCAATAAAATATGTTCTCTGGATAGAATCAATAACAACAAAAGCATTGTATAGATCCAGATAAGCGTCATCCATTGTATTGTAAGCATCCTCATATGCTTCTGCTAAGTCCTGGCCTGCGTCTGCTTCTATGTTCTCTAAACCCTCCTGCTTGCTTTCTAATGTATTTTGCGCATTTTCTACTTGTGTCTGGGCAACCTGAATTTCTTCATTACTTGCTCCGGCCAATAATTTACTCAATTCAGCCTCTGCTAAACTTAGATTTGCCTTCGTCTGCTGAAGCTGATAAAGAATCGTTGTATTATCAATTTTAGCAAGTAAACCATTTTTAATAACTTCTTCTCCTTTTTGGATATAAAGTTTTTCAATTCTTCCGCTTGTTTTGAAACTCAAGTCAATTTGTTCACCTTTCTTGACCGTGCCTGTTTCACTAATTTCCTGACGCACATTTCCTCTCTGAACTGTAAATAAGTCATAATCATTATTCTTATTGGTTGTTTTTACAATAAAAAAAATAACTATAGCAACGATTATTATTACAAAAACAATAACAAGTTTTTTAGAAAAATGAAATTTCATAGTTTTTTATTTATTACTAATTTTTGGCAGGCCCGCCGTGACTCGAACACGGAACCCTCGGTTTTGGAGACCGATGCTCTGCCAAATTGAGCTACAGGCCTATCTCTTTGTTTCTTTATGCAAAGTATGCTTTTTACACTTTGGGCAATGCTTTTTTAATTCCAATACAATACCAGCAGTTGTGGCATTGTGTGATTTATGAACAATATAATTAATTGATTTACATTGCTCACATTTCAACTTTATAAAATTTTTCTTTTTCTTTGCCATATTTATTTATTAATTATAAGCCGAAGATGGGAATCGAACCCATGACCTCTTTCTTACCAAGAAAGCGTTCTACCACTGAACTACTTCGGCTCAAAGCGTTAAGTGTTTGTCCGATT
>Ga0075120_10001586_pt1 | contig 17591 bp, 14 predicted proteins | sample AntAceMetag02UKL_FD_69792 | JGI IMG/M metagenome (GOLD analysis project Ga0075120, IMG submission 69792) | Saline lake microbial communities from Ace Lake, Antarctica - Antarctic Ace Lake Metagenome 02UKL | ecosystem: Environmental > Aquatic > Non-marine Saline and Alkaline > Saline | place... | reverse complement strand
ATGCTGACAAGAACCATTCAGGACTCAGACGCACAATGCTGATTGGATACTGTCTGGCAATTTCCACAGTCTCATCTGTCGATGCCGAATCAACCAACACGATTTCAGCTTGTGGATAATGCTCTACAGCCCGCAGCACAGACTCGATGGACCGCGCTATGTTTCCAGCCTCGTTTCGGGCAATGATTACAATAGATAAATCAGGAAATGTTTTTTCCATTTTTAGCATTCTGCAGCCCAGAGGAGGACAGTGTGCATGATTAGTTCCTCCCAACTGTTTTGGGTTGCCATATCCGGTGGAATAGGGCAAAATCGTCGGGAGAAAAGGCCTTAAAAAGCCGTCGTCCAACATTTTCAAGATATGTTTTAAGATGATCATATCGCTGACTTGGGAAACGAAAATCAAAGGCCGACAGGGGAATAGTCTCTCTATGATTCTTTGCTGTAAATTCTTTTTGAATAGTTCCAATGTAAACCCAATGCATCGGCACGCATCCAGAGGGATTCTTCTCCATTGCGCGATAGCGTTGTTCTGTTTCAGGACTATCAGGTTCTGGTTCTTCATACTGAATACCAATAAGATGACCAGGACCGATTTGACTTGCCCACCTCTGAACTTCATCAGGAGTAAAATAGTGCCCTATTCTACTGGGTGGCGCTTCTCCACTTGGAGGAGTGTCACGTAAGGCCGAGACGGTTACAAAATAAGTCGCTCCGATCTTACCAATTCGTTTGATCTCATCGGCAAGACGGTCTGGCCAGAACAGATGTTCGATAGTGTGGGCGCAAATTACAAGGTCAATTGAATTGTCTGGCAAATTAGAATCTATGGCTTCACCAGGACAAGCTTGAACACAACTATCTGAACCAATACCTTCGAGCATATCGGAGGCATTACCCACACAGTAAGTCTTTCCTGCTATGTCTTTCAAGTGACGGGACAGCAATCCTCCACCGGAACCTAAATCAGCAACGATAGGTTGATTTAGCTTTTCTGCTTCGACCCTAATCAATTCTTGGAAGCGTTTTGTTCGATAAAGAGTCTTATTAAACCGATCCCAGTTCTTGGCAGCGGTATTATCGTAATATCGTGCAAGTGCTGCCCGTCTAAACAGGTCTGCTGCTTCCGAGAAGGTCCCTAGAAGAGCTTCGTTTTCAACCGCTATACGCAAGACTCTTTCCCAGGCTTCCAATCGTTCCCGCGAAGCGAAACTAGTCACACAGTCATGTGAACCAAAAGCAAAATAGGGCCTCCTTTTGAGTAACTTCGAGAATTGTTGGACCCACTCATCGACATTCATAGTGCCTGTCTGAAGAGGCCAGTCATCAGCAGCTATAGGTAGTCGCACTAGCCCTTTGTAAATGAAGTAGGGTTCCTTATGCTTGTCATTCTCAGCATTCCACAGGAATCCCTTCCTCCAAAGAGTCTTTAGGGTATCTTGATTCCATTGTGACTGCGGCGAACGGTACCCACGTGGTAAAGATGAAACTCTGCTACACAAATCCACTTCATCAGAATAATACTTGGGCTGCCAATCTGACTGATGATTGTAAGAGTGAAAAGCCACCTCCTGCCCCTCTTGAAGGATCCATTCTATTAAGTCTGGCTGTTCCTGAAATATCTTACCAACAACGTTGTAAGTGACAGCAATGCCATATTTCTTCTCTAACTTCAAGAATTCCTTTACAATCTTCCGACACTCCCTTGGATTTGCTTTGCTGTCAATATTTTGCTCAATGTCGTGGTAAAAAGTGACCATGCTTGATGCAGGTTGTTGTTTTCCGAATGTTTTGCTCACAGAGATATACCCTTATTCTTGTTTTGCCCGCTCTGTTGACCAAACCCGCGCTGGGCAAGTACGGCTGTGTTCTTGAAAACTTGTCGAGGTTGGTTCACTCATCAATTATCCACAGGCTCAGTTTCCAAAGCTGGCTCCGACTCAATCCAATAGGCAAAATCTGTGACCACACACTGTTTCCTTTTTAGCAAAGAGATTGTGCCTCTCGCAATACCCAACATCAAACCAGGCAGCACTGGCTCGTTCTCTTGATAACCCAAAAGTGACCTGAGCAGATACCTGAATTTCGCTTTCATCCCATCAACTGAGAGAAAACTAAGCAGATAGAAAAAAACGCTCTTGAAGTCTGTATGGAGCTCAAGGGAAGCCGGGCTATAGCGTGCCCATTCCAACACTCGCGGCTGTGAGGCCGCACCGCCGAGCAAGGTCAGGGCAACCAGAGGTATCCGGTCACTGCCCAATAATTCACTGACCATAAGCAATCCCTCGTTCACAAACCTACTGACTCCATATTGTTGAGCTCTATGGGCTATTTGTTGCCAGTCCAGTGGGTCGGAATAGCCCCTAAAAAATTCAAGTAGGCTGTTCAGGCCAAAGAGGCGATTCTGTTTTCGCTTGCCCAGCCGGGCACTGAGATACAACAACATATCCTCTGGAGAGAGGGCTATTACCTTGATCTGAACCACGATATCGGCGTTATCACTTTCATGGCCACCAAGCTTGGCCTTTATTAACCCAAGGGCCACGTCCTTTTTGGATGTACTGCTATTTCCCTCTGATCGAAACAGGTAATCGAGATTGCTCTCAACATCTCCTTGTAAAGTTATCCAGGTTGGCCGGTCGGCAAGTACCGGGTCTACGGAGGTAATTCTCCATTCCTTTTCATAAAATTCGGATTTATGGGCGTCGCTGGGCTTGAATCCGCAGCTTGACAAAGTCTGGCGCATACAAGGCAGGTCATAGTCGAGAATAAAGAACCGTATTTCCTCAAAGGGTCTCAGCAATGGGTCAGGGAAGACCTTTTCCGAAGAGGTTCCATCCAGGATAATGACGTCTCCACCTGCGTTCATAAAAACAGAAGCGATATAGTCAATCTCTTTGCATAGTTGCATTGCGTTGGCTGCCTGTTGACGGACGACGGTTTCAAATTCATTCATTACTTTGTCTGGCGGTAAAGCAGCCAGATGGATCTCGTCCAGCGACAGGTTCAACGCGGTGAGGTTGCCAAATAAGGGCTCGAATATATTGGCTCTGAAGTAAGCCGGTTCAAGCTCTCTCAGGAGAAATGGGGGGAGAGAAGTTTTGAACAGGTGTTGTACCAGGAATAGTACATAGTATACTGAGGATTCTGACTTGCATTCTTTGCTAACGTCAACAAAGTAATGCCAGTCAAGATGGTAGTCATAGTGTCTCAACAACTCAACAATATCACAGAACAAGATTAACTCAGCATAAGTGTGGCCTTCCAGATGTAGGCAAAGTTGAAAGAGCATATCCTCGGGCTTTGGTACCAATATTTGACAACCGTCCATCGTCATAAGGTTGGCACCGCGCCACATTCTATCTACCTCAAAGTCAAATTTGCCTTCGTGGTAAATATCCCCTTCTATTTGAAGAACGTTCCACTGTATGTCTACCCACACATTATCGGCCGGCCGACGGAAGTTGTGCGCCCAGGCATATTTCAAAGTATAAGGGATATTGGGATTGGGCAATGGAACGAAACCTAGATCAGCCATACATGCTGCTATTTTCTCATAGTCCTCCCGGTGTATCAAAATATCAATATCGCCCATAGGGCGCATGCCTATGTCAGGATACACCTCCCGGGCTAATTGAAGATCTTTCAGACCCATCGCCTGTATTCCGGCGCGTTCAAATACTCCAAAGATGTCCCCAATGACCCGGTACAATCGACGATTCCGTGCTTGGTTACCTCGGTACAGCTTTCGCAGCTCTTGCATGATGCGAGCGGGGACGAGTTTGTCAAGCTCAACAAACTGCGATACCTGGTTCAGGCCGCAGTAGAATAGGGGTGAAACCCCATGCCTGATTGAAGTTTCCAGAATATAGCCCCAATTCAGGTCTTGCTGGAGCAAATCTAAGGCTATGGCTACAGTCTCATCACTCACTCTTACTCTGGAACATGCGATGAGCAATTGATCTTCGAAAGCAAAACTCATTTGGACCTCGCAGGTTCCAATTTGATTGATGAGAATTGACGATAGACGTCTTTTAGGGCCGGGTTTTGCGCCAACTTGTTGTCTCCACGCTTGCCACCAGTGCGAAATTGTGCGACCATGCAGAGAGTCTCGAAGATTTGGATACCAGTTTGCCTTCTCTTACCTGTCTCCATCCAAACAAATCGCGACGAACTAAGGAGTTGTTCAAGAATAACTTCGTAGTTTGGGCCGCTTTTTCCCTAGGGATTCCCAGGAAAAAGTTGGAGGTTATTTCTGAACAGCTCCTAAGCAAGTTATGTACCTGGTGATACGGTGATCTGACTCTTGGGAGTTCCCTTGATTGTGACAGATTGTTGTTCTGTCTCCCCTGCAAGTTGGCTGGTAGCAGCAATGAGCGCCATAATAAGCCAAACCGGTTGCATACGCACGCGTGAGGCAAAGGGATCACTAGACATATGCAACAAGTATACAACCAGCGCAGACAGCAAACCCGTGATGACAATAGAAGTATAAACGTCCTTTGTCTGTATCAATGCCTGAAGAGCTCGTCTGCAAGCGGCCAGCAATAGCCAGAGGAAAGCCAGGAAACCAAACAGGCCCGTTTCAGCCCAGACCAGCAGATATTTGTTGTGAACGATGTATAAATATTGACTGTGTTTACTGCCCAGCAGTTCCAAGGGCAGGTAGTCGCGCATGACCAACCACAGATTGTTCAGGCCGATACCTGTAAACATGTGGGCGTTGATGATGTTGAAGGCCAGTTCGTTGTACCAGGTACGGCTTTCCGCAGAGCCTTGGTCATCTGTGGTGAGGCGATCAATGATCTGCGTAGAAAATACGGCCCCGATGATCACCGCGACGACAAGGAGAAGCAAAACGGCTCTTACGCCAACTTGCTTTCTCAGCGCTTGTGTGACCAGAATCAGCATCGCCACAGTACAGGCGATCCAGCCACTGCGCGATTGTGTTGTCACCAGCGCCGCACAGCCCACCAACAAGGCAATCAGCGTCAGTTTCTTGTTGATCAGTCGGTTGCCTGTTAAATAGGCAGCAAACGTGATGGCCAGGGATGTGGCCAGGTATGTTGCGGCACCATTGGGAGAACCAATAGTGCCGCCAACCCGTTTTGTCGCGCTGGCGATGCTGCTGCCGGTTGTCTGAGTCCCAATGCCCAACGCCGTCAGTTCGAAACCAACAAAATACTGCAAGAGCATCACTACACTTTCAAAGAATAGACACAGGACCAGTATGGTAAAGATCAGACGAACGGCGGCCCGGGTTTTGACGTGATTGATCACATAAAAATACATAAGCAGGAACTGTATTTCTAAGAAGAGTTGGACGATGCTGAACCACACGTCAACGGCCTGGAAAGCAGACACCAGCAGAAAGAACAGATAGACCAAGGCAGGTACGGTTATGTCTTTGTGGGTGCGTATCTTTGATTGGCTGCTGGCTGGTCTTTCTGCCAGCCAAATGGCGTAACCCACAACCAATGCCATCGTCATCAATGAGACCGAGAAGCCGGTAGAGCCACCCACATGCCCCGGCTGATCGCCCAGCATAATGTCGAGTCCCAGCGGTATGTCAACTACCAGGGTGATCAGCAAGAGTTTCCGCACGTCGTTCACTAACAGAACAACAGTCGGAGATATGGTGGCCAGGATAACCAACCCTGCCCATTCCGAGGGCAATTCCCTGGCAAAGAGCACGATGGCACCCAAAACAAGACCTGCGACTACAGGGGCGATGATCTCTGCCGCTTTACGGATGCTCTCCAGCCGGTTCAGGGTACCAAGCTGTCGCTCGATAGCAGAGCGGCTTGGTGCCAGGTGGGCCAGACTACGCCAACGAGTCTCGACGCCTTTACCTAAGGTCACAACTTTTCCTCTCGCTTTCTCCGCTTGCCGTGAGAGTGCCTTGAGAGTGCTCAATGCCGGGCCAGCACCGTGCCGAACCATCCCAAGGTACGATGCAATACAGCACTATCTTCTTCTGAGAGCCCCAGCAGTACGGTTGCGACAGCATAGCTCAACCACAGGGCAGCGACATCAAAAATCAGGTAGAACAGACTCACATTGGCTGGGATCAACCGACTAACTACAAAGCCAACAGCGGCGGCTACGGCAGTGGCAATGAAAGGTTTGACAAACGTGCGATTATAGGGCCAAAGCCCGTGAAGCCAGTAAACCTGGAGCAGGCGAGCGATGCTGACGCCGGCTATAGACATGGCGGTCGCCGCCGCCGCTCCAGCCGCTCCCCAGGCAGGAATAAGCACCAGGTTGAGTGCTACGGTCAGGATCAATGCGATTGTAGAATTGAGAAGGCTCAACTTTGAGTGACCTGTCATGACGATCATGGCAGTACATATCCCTGTGCCAGCATTGACAAGCGTGCCCAGAGTGATAACAACAAGGGCAAGCCCCCCAGCCTCAAAGTCCTCACCAAAGATAGAAAGGATGGGGCTGGCAAAGAAGATGATCGTCACGAAGAAAGGGAGCACAAAGGACAGGGACCATCTAGTCAGCGTCTGATACAGCCGACCTAGTTGAATATTCGCCCCCCGATGATACAGGTTAGAGATGATCGGCGTGGCCGCCGTTTCGACTGCCATCAAGAGCATGATACCAACCATCTGGACGCGCAAGGCTGCGGTGTAAATGCCAACCAATGCCGTCGTCCCCAGAATACCTAGAAGCAGGAGTTCAAAGTTGCCGCCAAACTGCCTGACAAGCTGAGTCAGACATACAGGCAGAGAAAATGACACCAACTCGCGTACGTTGTATCGGGCCGGACGGAGCGGGCGTCTCAGGGGAAAAAGTCGGTTGAGAAAGCAGATCAATAAACCAACTTCTATCGCACCAGCCACAGCATAAGCGGCTGACACACCCAACACACCCAGGCCGAGGCTCAGAAAGAGCACGGTCAGTGCGATTCTAATGGCGCTGAAAGCGATGCTATCCGCGTAGACCTGGTATTGCATTTGTTTGAAGCCCCGGGTGGCAGCCATAAGGATACGCGCTGTGGCTATCAGAGGTATCCAGACACTGATAATTCGCAGTACCGGCGCTACGTCCGGTTCGTGAAATAGATGTTCTGCTGCCCAGTCAGCCAGTCCCAATACACTCAGTGCCAACACCAGGCTGAGGGCACCGACCAACATTGCCGCTACCTGGAGCGTGCCCCATACACGATCCTCGTCCCGTTCGCTGAGGGCGATAGGTAGGAAACGTACGATTCCCGATGACATCCCCAGCATAGCGATCCCTGCCAGGACCGTTGCAGTAGTATCCCCCAGACTGTACAACCCGTATCCATCAGCCCCAATGGATCGCGCCACGATGATACCAAAGAGGAACCGGCTGGCATACTCAAATAAGCGACCGGCGAAGATGATCCCGCCGCCTTTGGCAGTCGTCAAGATGTCCCGGTGGGGCGACAAATCCTGGCTCATAGATTGCAAAACAGCAACGCCGGAATGTTCGGACATATGAGGAACGTCCTTAGCAGCAGAACTTCAGGCAAAGGGGGCTTGCTCATAAGCCCCACTCCTTGCCGCTTTTTCTCAAGAATATCGTGCCTATCACTCGCGCCCGACTGGCCTGCAACTGCTTGAGCGCGGCAAGCAATTGTTCACGCTTAGTCTGGGCCTGCCTGACCACCAGAATGACGCTGTCTGCTTTGGGGGCCAGCACCGAGACATCGGCCGTGTTCAGCACCGGCGGGGCGTCCAGCAGGGTCATCTGTCCCTGGGTACCCAGATAGCCGAGGAGCTGGGCCATCAGCGGTGAGGCCAGGAGCGCCGTCGGGTTGGTCATTTTAGGACCACTGCCGATGACCAACAGGTTGGGCTGTTTGGCCGGGCGCACGATCTGGCTGAGCAACTCGCGATTGAGCGCTGGACGCTCGACCAACAGGCTGCCCAAGCCTGGGTCACTATCCTCCATCTCTAAGTTCAGCATTTTGGTAATGGCCGGGTGTCGCAAATCACCGTCTATCAGAAAGATAGTCCCCCCCCGTTCGGCGAGCGCCTGAGCCAAGTTGACCGCTGTCGCTGACTTGTCTTCTACGTCCGTAGCGCTGGTGATCAGGATCGTCTTGAGCGGGGTGTCCTCTCCAAGCGCTTGCAAGTTGGTGCCCAAGAGGCGATATGCCTCTTCAGCTGGCTTGCTGACGCCTGTTCCGTTGGTTTGCCCCAAGTCGTCCAGAGCCAGCAGACCTCTGGAGACCGTACCTAGCACCGGCAGATGGGTCAGGTGTTCCAGTTGATGAGGGCTGTGGATGCTCGTGTCGAGGTTCTCTAGAACCATCGCCAGACCGATGCCACCGGACAATCCCACGATGAGGCCGATGCCGATTTCCGTCAGGCCGAGAGCATTGGAGGGCACATTGGGCAATGAAGCCGGCTCAACAATTGTAATGCTATTGGCTCGCAAGGCCTCGTTCAAACGAGCGAGTTCGTAGCGATCCAGTAGCCGGTCGTACGAATCTTCTTTGAATCGGATCTGGCTCTGAAGCGCTTCGATTTCGGCGCTGGATGCACCACCGACAGACAAGGCTACAAGCTCTTGACGGTCCTTTTCAAGCTCATTCTCTATGCCGGCCAATTGCTCTTCCACAATCTGGAGCGTGCTCTTGCTGCTGCCCACGTATACACCCTGGGCATGCTCCACCAACAACGCGGCCAGCGTGTTGGCGAGATCACGCGCGAAAACGGGGTCTCGATCTTCAACGTCAATCCACATCAGCTCTGTCTTGGGAACAGCTTCGATCTTGACTCTTTCGCTCAGCTCCTCGGTAGAGTACGTGCTTCCCAAACGTTCAGCCGCCTGCTCCAGGACAGGCCACCCCGTCAAGATGCGGCTGTAGGTGTTCATCAAGCGATCGCCATAGGTCTCTCGAATGCTCAAGTCCAGCACACCTACGTCCTGAATGACTCTCACCGTAGCTCTGGCTCTGTAGATTGGCGGAATGAACAGACCAGTCGCGGCCACCACGGTTACCGTCAGGGCTGCGACGATGACTATGGTGATGGTCCGTCGCCTCAAGATGTCAAGATAGTGTCGTAGTTCCATGGTTTTTCTCCTTCGCAAAGTGTATCGGCAGGCCTGTCCAGATTTGCAGGAACGGGTTGGGATCTGAGAGCGAATGTTCAGAAAATGGACGACAGAGAGGGTGACGCTACCATCCCCCTGCCCCTAACGCCTCCACCAAATCTGGATTGTTGCAAATGTATCGGTTATCCCATAGAGTCATCGCAGTGGCTCCACTATCGTAGCAGATCTCTATCTGCCGTAGCACATCCTCCACTGGTTTGGGCCTTACCGGATCAAACCAAACCACCGATAGACGGGGGATGATCCGCTCTGGAAAATAGCCGGAGTCGCGCCACTCGTCCAAGAGAGTCTGCAACTCGCTGTCATCCACGTAGGCCATTGGCGTGACATAGTCAATGTAGCCACCGGATAGCCAGTCGTACCACATTTGGCCTGCCCAAGAGCCATATTTCTGACTCATAAAAGTGGATGCCGTAACGGCTATGGGCCGGACCACCTCCACCCGCTCATAGACACCTTGTACAGTCAGAGAGATGTCGTTGGCAGAGAGATTGGCGGTATCAAAATCGTCCGTTCTCCACCGAATGTAATCCAACAAGATACCATCCACGTCATAATTCGTCACCAGTTCTTCAGCCACATCGGCCACGAAGGAGCGCGCTTCGGGAACAGCAAAATCCAGCCAATCATCATCCACACCAGGATGATTCAGCCGTGCATTCCACTCAGGATGCTCGGGCCAGCCGATATCAGCAGCAGATATCAAGGCATAAACCTCTATATCGCGTGCGTGTGCTTCTGGCACCAGGTAGGCCAGCGAATCGAATGAGTGATGGGGTAGTAAGTCACTATGGTAATATGCCTCTTGCCAATAGATTGTGTAGTACAAAGTGTTAACGCCCGCTGTTTGCAGGCAATCAAGTGTCTGTTCGCACTTGTCTTCAGTAGAGCAGCCCGAAGCCTGCATCCGCACCCCGCGTATGGGTGTGGGCGGAGAATAGTCCCTCAACACCACTGGCAGATAGATCGAGTTGGGATTTGCCATAACCTCGATAGTCCGACGGTAAACGTATTCGCCCTGCTGGTCTGTGTATGTTCCACTGGCTGGGTCAAAATGAAAGAAACCTTCGCTGTCGCATACCGGCACTTTCAGGTAGACTTGGTACGTGCCCGGACTGGGGGGCCTTACCTCAACCTCCAGACAGACTGTTTCCCCAGGATCCCAGTATGAGGATGACACATCATACCTTGCTCCAATCAGCAATACCTGCGCCGGAAGGAACTCACCCAGGCTGAGATACCAGATTGGATCGCTGGGATCGCCAGGGCGAAATTCGTGGTACACCGAGTTGTCACTGTTGCTCCGGAGATCGACGTAGTCGGCATCGGCGTATGAATCGAATTCTCGAAAACTCATGTAAACTCCACCCATATAGCCAATACCGGTTCCAGTGTTTGTCGCCTGCAACTTGACGATCACAGACTCACTGTAAGTGATCATCACACTATTGGCAGGACTCCCATTGAGGTGGATGTAGTCGATACGGGGATTGGGGATTCTCTCCTGTGCCCTTGACTGCTCGCTGTGGGGGATGGGAATGGTGTGTCTCTCTATTGCTACCACCGCTACCGCACCCAGCAGCAGGGCCACTTTGGCCAGCGTCCCCATTTGCCTGTTGCTACCTTTCATTCCTTGTTCCTCTAGGTGAGTGCCTGCTCAGGTATTAGGATAGTGGCACTATCCTATTTGGTTGAGATGAAGTCCAAGTAGAGGTAGGCAGTCTAGAGTCCTACGTCAGACAACCGTTGCACACTCCAATACACGGACTTCCAGCATCACCATGATACAAGAAACGGGGTAGCTTGTCAATGACACCTATTTCCTATTCTCTCGAAGATTGCAGAGAGTAATTGCTTATCTTTGTCGGTGTTGCGTTACCTGGCTCCCTCGCCATCAAGCACCGACAATACCGTCCACCACAGGATCTTCAAATCTAGCGCCAGGCTTCGACTTTCGACGTATTCGATGTCATATCCTACTATAGTATCGAAATTTATGCCACTTCGTCCCCTTATCTGGGCCAACCCGGTAATACCTGGCAGTGCTTCTAACCGCTCGTTGTGCCAGGGCCGGTATGCCTCAACTTCCCAGGGCACGTTGGGCCGGGGGCCGACCAGGCTCATTTCCCCTTTGAGTACATTGAAGATCTGGGGCAGTTCGTCCAGGCTGGTCTTGCGCAGAATGCGCCCCACACGGGTGATTTGTGAGGCCTGAATGGGCTTGTAGATCTGCTCACCGTTTCCATTGGCACCAGTTTGTTCGTTCACGAAAGCCTTCATGAAGGCCCCGCGAAAACTGCCATCCTTGTCGTCTTCACTGTCACCGGTGTGCCCGTTCACAAAAGCCTTCATAAAGGCCCGGTGAGCGCTGTCGTCGAGGTTGTGCTGCATTGTGCGATATTTGTACATCCGAAAGCGGCGGCCCCCCTTGCCGATGCGTTGCTGAACAAAGAGGACGGGTCCCGGCGAATCGAGCTGGATGGCCAGCGCGCAGATGGCCATCAAGGGAAGAATCAGCGGCAGAGCCAGGAGGCAAAGGGCCACGTCCATCACCCGCTTGGCGGTTTCATATCCTCTCCGATAAGGGAGCACCCGAGGTTGATTGAGGATCACTAGGTCCATCGATCTTATCTCCACATAAATGCTACGTATGTTGTTCTGTGACTAGCCATTGAGGCTGCAGTGCGGGCTTTGCCTCCGGCTTTCCATTCATTTCCTCGACCGCCTTCTCCACCAGGCTTTCGAAGGTCACGGCATCCTCTGGGAGAGAGGAGGTGCCAATTTGCAGGGTAGCCCCCACCTGCTCAGATACGGCGTGGCGCAGCCGACCGACCAGAACGTTCAACTGCTCTGGTGATACTTCCGGCAAAAGTACAAGAAAGTGATCATTTCTCTGGGCGACAATGTTGTAGTCCTCCAGTTCATCGCACAGCATCCTGGCGATGTCAGACAAGACGTATTGTTTCATCATCGCTTGCTGGACTTCTTGCACCATTCGGTCCAGGGCAACCTGGATTGACTTCTCCTCAATCCCAACGGCCATCAGCGCCAGAGGACGTTGGTGGTGCCGGGCCCGTTTCACCTCTCGATACAGCTCGGCCTGACCGGTCGAAAACGGCTCAGGTAGCCTGGAGGCCTGTCCAATGGTGATATGGGCTACGGCGCTCTCAAACTCGTCCACTCCGTTGCTCACCCAGCGAGCCAGGATAGTCGTCACAAGAATGGCGCATACCTCTGTCACTGTCAGGGGCAAGGACGTGCTCCCTATACTTATACTGGACTTTATCCATGCCTCGGCCACCAAGAACACCGGGATGGGTACGATCAGGAGCGCCCACAAAGGGACTCTGCGCAGGCGGGGTACGAGGATGGTGAGAATAACCATGAGCGGTACAAAAGTGTAGGCCACGTTGGTGATATTGATCGGCTCACTTAGCCGCTCTATGTTGTAGAATAGGAAGAGCCAGACAATAAGTATGGCTACCAGAAGACGCATTCTCACGATATGACCCTCACCTTCCACAGCCTGGCAGATAGTGCCGGCTGGCCGTTATCATATTGTATAAGACGAGAGTGATGAACAGGTATCGAAAGTGTTAAAGATTCGTGAAACCGTCGGGTGGGGATGTCCACCGGGTCTGTAGTACCAATTGCCTATTGGTGTCAACCCCAGGGACACACTACTACGTCGACAGCATCAGTGGCTCCGACTCGTGTGGTTGCTGACGCAGTCAGGCTTGTTTGCGTATCGCCCTATTCTATTTACCTGCCGGCTGTGATTCGCAACTTTTGACGAAGTTCGAGTGGATGATGACTTCTAATTTGATGCTGCCCAACTGAAGTTCGTCCCCGTGTTCCAGCACGTGAGGCAGGTATGGGGTCAGGCGCTGCCCATTGCGGAAGGTGCCGTTGGCGCTGCCGACGTCCTCGACCAGGTAGGTCTTGCCTCGCTGGTGGATCCTGCAGTGGCGGCGGGAGACGCCACCCGTGAGCCCGCCATCGGGGGTGAGGTCCACATCAGGAGAGATGCCATGAGCCTCATCGAGACGCCCGATGTATACCTCGGCCATGGGTGGCAGTTGGATCTGGCGGCCAGTGGATAGCACCTTGATGCGCAGTGGGATGAGGGACAATGCGGTGGTCTCTCTGAGCAGCGCACTGGCCCACGGGTCCGCTTGCGAGACAGGCAGTTCCTCGTCGGGGATCGGCTCGGTGCTCAGGGAGCCACCGGTGAGCAAATGCACCCCGCACTCGCTGCAGAACAACGTGCCAGGAAGATATTCACGCCCGCAAGATGGACATTCGCTCATGAGACCTTCTCCGCAGAGCAACAGTCAGACTGCTCGTTCCCAGCCACTTTCGCGGTCACGCAGGTACAGTAGAAATTATACCACAAACGGCGCGGTTTGTCTGTAGGGAAAGTCCGACAGTTGATGTAGGGAAAGTCTGACAAGTCGGTGTAGGGAAAGTGTGACAGTCGGTGTAGGGAAAGTCTGACAGTCGGTGTAGGGAAAGTCTGACAGTCGGTGTAGGGAAAGTCTGACTGGACAGCCAGGACAGCCACCACCCGGTCCTCCAGCATAGATGAGTTTACCACGAGTGCGTTCCCTGAGCAAGCCGGACATGTCGTTATGCCACCAAACTCCTCAACGAGTCCCCAACTCACACTTGCCTTCACAGCCGATTCCAAGTATCATTACCGCCAATCCCATCTCATATAGCGTCATTGGGGAAGAAAACGTGAACACACACGAGTTCGCCCGCCGCATGCCCAAAGTTGATCTGCACGTCCACGTGACCTTCACCATCGCCTCTAACCAAAGGGGAACTGGCCTGTGGAAGTGTGCCCAACCAGCAATATCTGCCTGGGCGTCTATCCCGAGTACGGCGCGCATCCGTTGCGCCAGTTGTGGGATGCGAGGCTGAAAGTGACTCTCACCGGCATCACCTTCAACATCCAACGCTTCAGCACCAAGGACGGCCCTGGCATCCGCACCACCGTCTTCCTCAAGGGCTGCCCACTGCGCTGCGCCTGGTGCCACAACCCAGAGGGGCTCTCCCCTCGACCGGAGTTGACGTGGTACGATGTGCGCTGCATCGGCGCCCACGACTGCCTCGGCGCTTGCCCAGAGGACGCGCTGGAGTTAACGCCCCAGGGAATGTGCATTGACCGGGACCGATGCACCTCCTGCGGGACTTGTGCCGAGGCTTGCCCTGCGGGGGCACTGGAGGTCATCGGCCAGGAGTGGACGCCGGAGGAAGTGTTCGCTGAGGTGGAAAAAGACATCATCTTCTACGAGACCTCCGGCGGTGGCGTGACCTTCTCCGGCGGCGAGCCGATGGCCCAGGCGGACTTCGTCCTGGCCCTCTGCCACTTGTGCCGGGAGGCGGACCTCCACGTGGCGCTGGACACCTGTGGGGCGGCCCCGTGGGAGCAGTACGAGCGCGTGTTGCCACTGGTGAAACTGGTGCTCTATGACCTGAAGATCTTCGACGCAGACCGGCACCAGGCCAGCACGGGCATGGACAACGGACTTATCCTGGAGAATGCTCGCCGCATCGCCGCCGCCGGGGTGCCCATGTGGATCCGCACCCCCGCCATCCCCGGCTACACCACCGACGAGGCCAACGTCGCCGCCCTGGGCGACTTCATCGCCAGGGAACTGCCGACGGTCCAGCGGTGGGACCTGCTGGCCTACACCAACATGGGCCAGCCCAAGTACCACCGGTTGGACCGGCCCTACGTACTGGAGGGGGTGCCGCTTTTGACCCGCGCGGAGATGGAATCGCTCCACGCCGTCGCCGTCCAGCGGGTGCCGGTGGCAGTCTGGTCGGGCGCGACGCGCCAGGAGCGCGAGGAATAGATGAGTAAAAAGGAGATTCCTGATGAAAGCGAAAATCGGCTTTATTGGCCTGGGTATTATGGGCAAGCACATGTCCGCGCATCTGTTGAATGCCGGATACAGGCTGGTGGCCTACGACATCGTCAGTGAAGCACTGGACAGCATCGTCGCCCTGGGAGCAGAAAGGGGGACATCCTGCAAGGACATTGCGGCACGCAGCGATGTGATCATATCTATGGTGCCGGATTCTCCCGATGTCGAGAAGGTTGCTCTTGGCGAAGACGGCATCATTGAAGCGGCCAGAACCGGCCATATCTACATTGATATGAGCACCATCGCGCCTCAGGTGGCGATAGAAGTAGCCAGGGAATTAGGCAAGAAGGGCGTTCGGTGCCTGGATGCGCCTGTCAGCGGTGGGGAGGTCGGGGCACAGAATGGCACGCTATCCATCATGGCCGGCGGGCCTGAGGAGCTGTTCAACGAAGTCCTGCCAATTCTCGAAGTGCTGGGTAAGACAATCACCCTGTGCGGCGCGAACGGCACTGGTCAGACGGTGAAAGCGTGCAACCAGATTCAAGTCGCGCTTAACTTCGTTGGTATGGCCGAAGCGCTGGTGCTGGGGGCAAAAGCGGGCGTAGACCCGGCGATTGTCATCAAAGTCCTGAGTGGAGGATACGCGCAAACACGAGTGATGGATGTGCGCGGCCCCAGGATTATCAAGGGCGAGTTCGAGCCAGGCTTCAAGAGCAAGTTCCACTACAAAGACTTGAACATCATCATGGAGACTGCGAAAGAGATGCACGTTCCGCTTCCGGCTACAGCCATCGCCCATGAGTTGTTCAGTGCCCTCCTGGCTGCCAAGCGAGGTGATTGGGACCACTCGGCGGTGGTCACTATCCTGGAGGACCTGGCGGGTGTCGAAGCGCGTACAACTGAGGGATAGATAACGGCCAAGCCCCACTTCACTACCCTCTTTAACACCCATCAGGTTGACCAACTGCGTATGGAGGTCGTAGTCGGCCGGCCTCTTGCTCAGCCCCAGGCGCGGCGCACGGTTAACTTTTGATCCAGTTCATCCGATACAAGAGTCTCTTCCATCGCATACTCCCAGTTCTCACCAGAGGTCTACCTGGCTGGTCGCTTCCTGTTCGTCGAGCAACTCTTCTGTGCCAGCGTCGCGCAGTACCCAGCGGACCCGGTCACCTGGCTCCAGCCCGCAGCCCATCGGCAGGAAGACGTCCACGGTGATGGGGCCGCTTGGACCGACCACACAACTGAGTGACGGGATGACGGACTCCCCTGCCTTCTCCAGGGTGAGCCTCACCTGGCGTGGGCGGTCAAAGATGTCAGCAGCCTCTGGCTCGAAACGTACCCTGAACTGCGCGTTGCGGATCACTTCGGGTAGCTCGGCCCGTACCCCGACAGGACGGCCCATCGCTTGCTGGGACACTCTTAGGTGCGGCACAACCAGCTCCTGCAGGGAGAGACCACCGTGTACATAGTTGTACGGCCCCGGCGTGCGGAAGCAGCCGATCCCTAGCGGGAACCATGCCTCCAGGTTCTGGCCACCAGGCACGGGGAAGCGTAGTTGATCGGTCCTGCCCAGGTGCGTCCCCACTACATAGCGTGACTTCTTAGCCAGCGCAGGCACATCGCGCACGCTGACCTTGTCGTGCTCACCGACCTCGTCCAGCAGCAGGAAGCCATGGTCGGTCACGATGTGGACCTGGTCAATTCCCAACTCCAGGAGCTTGTGCACCCCCTTTTTCACCGATTGCAGCAACGTGCCGAAGGTATTCCAGGCCAGTTGGCTCGCCGTCTCGCCCACCGCGTCCAGCGTCGTGTCGAACACGATATAGACATCTGCCTCCGGTATCTGGTCGGCAGGCGTGTTCAGTAATTTGTCCAGGTTGTAGAACTGGGCGTCGGGCAGGTGGCGCTCCAACCAGTCGCGCCGGGCTGCTTTGTCCTTCAGGTTGCCGCTGTCCTCGATAGTGATCTCCCAGTCATTCGCGTAGGCTACCCGACGGCGGTCGCCACCGGGCAAGAGGGCGGTCATACCAATGGAGGTCACAGTGGGAATGGCAGCCAGCCGGGCAGTGAGCTCTCGATGGTCACCGGCTCCCTCTGCGTCTAACATCTCGTACAGTTCCTGGGCCAGCTCGTAGCGCAGGGCATCCACGAACATCACACCCACCCGCTGTCCAGGTCCGAGTTCATCCATAAGCTCGGCCCAGAATCTGTCCTGAGGGATCAGGCTTTCCCCTTGCGGAGGCCAGGAACCTTCTGCTTCCAAGAGATGGCAGAGCCGGTCGTTCATCCGGCGCAGGACGTCGCGGTAGGAGCGAGCACAGCGGCCCCGCAGCCGGTCGTGGGAGCGAGCGGACGCATCCAGCGCCTCATGCAGGCGGCGGTAATCCTGGTCAATGCAGTGCCAGCCACGGGCATAGTCGCGGAGGGCATCGGCAGGCCGGGTCCAGCGGTCTAGTTCCCGTCGCAGACCGTGAATAGCCGTGAGGAGGTCACGGGCCAGGGATATTTACCCCAAAAGTTGCACCAGTAGGTACTGTGTGAAGTTGACCTCCTCTGGCAAGTGTGAGATCATAGAAATTGCACAGAGGAGGCAAATATGGCCAAGCGATACTCAGC
>Ga0075120_10001585_pt1 | contig 17592 bp, 10 predicted proteins | sample AntAceMetag02UKL_FD_69792 | JGI IMG/M metagenome (GOLD analysis project Ga0075120, IMG submission 69792) | Saline lake microbial communities from Ace Lake, Antarctica - Antarctic Ace Lake Metagenome 02UKL | ecosystem: Environmental > Aquatic > Non-marine Saline and Alkaline > Saline | place... | reverse complement strand
TTATGGCAATAAACAGACTTTAAAACTGACAGCATTTCCCGGTTCCTTGTAAGAAGTCAGTCTATTAAATTGCGGGGGATGTTTTGAATATTAGTTCTGAAATTCGTGTTTTTTCTTGCAGAAAATCATCTGAATATTTTGAATTCAGGCAAATTATATATGGCTCTTTATCTACAGTTCTCATATTTTTTTCTCACGCAAGGACGCAAAGTCGCAAAGAAAAAATCCTGTTTATCCTAAATATCCTTGCATCCTGTAATCTTTTTTGGTTTTGGCTTGTCAAGGTTAGATTATATGTTTAATTAACAATATAAAACCTGCTACAAGAAGAGTCAATGAGTGCAAGCTGAAAACAAAAAAAATCAAATTTTAATTCTTAATTATTAATTGTTTTCCTCATAATCAGGCGGGTATCGGAACGACGCTTTACCTCTTCGAATCCGGCTTTCAGGAACATTGAAGCGAAACCGGTGGATGCGAAAACGGTTGGGTATGGCTTTTTCTTTGGTTCTACGGGGTAACCCTCGACTATTTCAGCGCCTTGTTCAAATGCATAATTCACTGCCTGCTGCAATAATATGAGACTATTTCCTGTTCCTCGGTATTCCTTAGCGATGAAGAAACAAACAATTGACCATACCGGGTTATCATCAACAGCTTTTAATATCCGGGAGCGTTTCAGCGCTGAGAAATCTTCCCTCGGTGCAATCGAAATCCATCCGGCAGGCTGCCCGTCTATATATCCAATCAGACCGAGAATGACAACCTCTTGAGACTGATTAATCAGTTAACTACTAATTAATATTTATAGTGATCGAATAATAACATTCAGGACAAATAATAGAATATCAGCGTATCAACCTGCAAAACCGGTTCCAGCGGACAAGCTCCCAGAAGCGGTAAAGTGGAGTGGTTTTATCCCAGGAGAAATAGATAATCAACGCTTTTCCAAGCACAAGGCGTTCGTCGAGGAATCCCCAGAAACGGCTGTCAGCCGAATTGTCACGGTTATCGCCCATCATCATGTAGAAACCTTCCGGAACTGTCACCGGACCGTAATTGTCCTTGTTTCCCGCTCCCGGTGGTGATATGTGCGGCATTCGGATATGGGGTGGAATTACACGCGGATCAGCCAGTTTCCCGTTAGTTGGCAATGGAATTTCCTCGCCATCTACAAAAAGCCTCTTGTTTTTAATTACTACTGTTTGACCTCCTACAGCCACACAACGTTTGATGTAGTTAATTCGTTGATTATGAGGATAACGAAATACCAAGATATCGCCTGGTTTGGGATCACTAATTACAGGGAGCCGTGCGTAGGGAATCGAGAATCCAATATTAGTAAAAGGAACACCGATCCAGTCTGGAGTTCTTATTCCATACACAAATTTATTAACCAGCAGGAAATCGCCTACAAGCAGGGTATTTTCCATCGACCCGGTGGGGATGCGGAATGCTTCAACTGCAGTTACGCGAATGACAAAGACTATCAGTACTACCTCAACGATGGTATAAACCCAGTCAAGGAGCCAGCCTCTTCTTCTGCGTTTTTCTTCCTGGGCAATATGTACCCTTTTCCGCCAGGCACGATACCGGCTCCATAAAGACAAACCGTCCGCTTCGATGATGTCGGGATTTTCTGTAGGGTTGCTAACAATATCCGCTTTCGACGGATTATTCTTTTTTGGATTTTTCTTGCTCAATCGTCCACCTTCAATATTGCGAGAAACGCTTCCTGTGGTACTTCCACCGATCCAAATTGTTTCATTCGTTTCTTGCCTTCTTTTTGCTTTTCCAACAGTTTTCTTTTACGTGTGATATCTCCGCCGTAACACTTCGCCGTCACATTTTTCCTTAATGCTTTCACCGTGCTCCGTGCTACTATCTTCCCGCCGTCAGCCGCCTGGATAGCAACCTCGAAGAGTTGTCTCGGAATCAGGTTTTTCAATTTATCTACAACTTTGCGGCCCCAGTCATATCCTTTATCCACATGAACAATCATGGAGAGTGCATCGATAGGATCACCGTTTATCATTATTTCGAGCTTGATCAATTCGGCAGGTTTGTAGTTGATGAAATCATAGTCGAAGGATGCGTAACCCCTGGTCTGGCTTTTCAACCGGTCATAAAAGTCGAACACAACTTCCGCCAACGGAAAATCATAAGTAAGGTTCACGCGTGTTTTTTCAAGATATTCCTGGTTTATGAAAGCTCCACGTCGGTCACGAGCCAGTTTCATCACCGCGCCTATGTGATCCGTAGGAGTGATAATCTGTCCCCGTACAATCGGTTCCTCAATATGATCTATCCTGCCACGATCCGGAAAATCGACAGGGTTGGACAGCCAAGATTCAGTACCATTATTTTCAACAACCTTGTAACGTACACTCGGTACAGTGGAAATTAGGTTCAGGTCGAACTCTCTCTCGAGCCTCTCCTGGATAATTTCCATGTGAAGCAGCCCTAAAAATCCGCAGCGAAATCCAAATCCAAGCGCCGTAGATGTTTCGGGATCATATCTAAGAGATGCGTCATTCAACGACAGTTTTGTCAAAGCTTCGCGTAAATTTTCATAGTTCTCATGATCAGCTGGAAACATCCCGCTGAATACCATGGATTTCGGTTCCCGGTATCCGGGTAGAGATTCCAGTTTATCTCTAAGTAAATAATCTACAACTGTATCGCCTACACGAGTATCTCGTATTTCCTTACAACCTGTAACAAGATAACCGACTTCTCCCACGGATAATTTTTTACGGGGAATCTTATCGAGGCGCAGTATTCCGATGTCCTCAGCGGTATAACGTTTTCTTGTCTGATGAAAGAAAACCTCCTTGCCGGGAGTTATTTCACCGTCAACCACACGGATAAAAGTGATGGCTCCACGGTAGTTGTCGTACATGGAGTCAAAAATAAGAGCCCTGAACGGCGCATCGGGGTCACCACCAGGAGGTGGAACACGTTTTACTATCTCTTCAAGCAACTCTCCGATTCCGATTCCCTCTTTCGCCGAAACCAGCAGAATATCATCAATGTCGCATCCGATTAACTCCACAAGCTGGCGAGAAGCCATCTCAACTTGAGCTGAGGGAAGGTCAATCTTATTTATTACCGGGAGAATTTCAAGATTTGAGTCAATTGCCAGGTAAAGGTTTGCAATAGTCTGCGCTTCGACTCCCTGTGCGGCATCGACTATCAGCAGGGCGCCTTCCGCAGCCGCTAGGCTGCGACTGACTTCATAGGAGAAATCCACATGACCCGGTGTATCGACAAGATTGAGGATATATGTTATACCGTCGCTGGCTGTATATTCCATCGTTATAGCGTGCGACTTAATTGTAATACCTCTTTCCTGCTCGAGTTCCATGGAATCGAGTACCTGCGCATGCATCTGTTTGGGGTCGAGAGTTTTTGTCTCCTCTAGCATCCTGTCGGCTAATGTCGATTTGCCGTGATCGATATGAGCTATTATACAGAAATTGCGGATTTTTTTTGGATCAGTCATTGTTTTCTTTAATAACAGATGAATAACGCCGATTCGTTTTTAGTTCTTATAATATATTGAAATAATGAAGATCGGGTTTATATTGTCGCATATTATCAAGCAGGATAAATCTAACTCCTGCATTGTTTGGTAATAATCCTGATTTTTTTCTGCCGATTAAGGTATTATGAAAAAACAGATAGTGAAAGAGGCTATTAACGATATCCTCTGTAACTTCAGCAAATTTGACATTTTTATCTTCTTCGCATAAAGAATACTGTTAGTTCCTATTTGTTCAAGTCCCTCTAAAGAGATGAAAGTCTTGCGAGAAGCGTTATAAAAACCTGATATTAAGTAAATAGTTAAAATATTAAGGGTCCGTTGCCGGAGCTGAGGCACGGGATAAACACGGAGATTACTCATGACGAAAAAGATTTTTCTTATTGCTCTTATGGGATTGTTTCTCGCGGCACCAATGTTTGCCGGAGTTATGGTCCAAAATATTGCTGCCCGGGATTGGCGAATTATCCCAATCGCACAGGGTGAACTTGACGAAGATTTAACATTGTATGAGTTTGATTTTGAGGAAGGCGAAGACTGGACTTCTGTTGATCAAACCGCGGTTGGCACTGCCTGGCATACAAGTGATTTTGGCGCATACGATGACGGTACTTCCTGGTGGTGCGGTGATGAAGACATCGAAGGTTACAATAACCACTGGCTGCAGTACCTTGAATCACCGGAACTCGACCTTACAAATGCGGTTGGCGCTGATCTTGCCCTGACCTTTATGATGTACCTTGATTGCGAAGGCACAGGTGAAGAACCAGCCGGATATGATGGTTGGGATGGTGCAAACGCCTGGTATTCAACTGATGGCGGGGATGAATGGAGTGTCCTTGAAGATCCTGATCCGGAATACGGCTCGGAAAGCCTGTACAGTTTCGGCAGCGAGTTCGGTATGGGTCCTGGTATCGCCGGCTGGAACGGCAACATGGATCACGAATGGATGGACGTTGAATTCAGTCTCGAGGATTTCGCTGGGGAAGCAAGCTTTATGGTACGTTTCGCCTTCAGCGCTGATCCGGGATCAGCCACCCCTGATGAAGGTTATCTTAGTTTCTTCATCGATGACATACTAATTTCAGATGATGTCACAGATTATTTGGAAAACAACGCCGAAGACATTGCTGAACCTGATGATTTGACGCCAATTGAGCAAATCGGTAGTGGTAATACCTGGGAATTACAGACTGATGAATATCACAGCGAATCCCACGCATGGCGCATGAGTGTTCAGAATGATCTACTTTGTGGAATCATATCACCCGAAATCGATATTCCTCCACTTGATGAATGGCCTGCAACTTATATGAGCTATTGGGTTTATTGTGATATGCTGGACAATGACGGAGACGGTGACGGCAGTCTCGACGACCTTTATGAGATTCATGCTTCGACAAATGGCGTGGAGTGGACGAGAATAGTATATGACTACGGTTATAACGGTTCAGAGTTAGGTTGGATAGAACGTACAAGCGGCTTATTAGATGGTGGTAATCTGACTGATAAGATCGATTTGAGCGATTATGCGGGTGAAACAATTCAAATCCGAATTACCGGGAAAACTGATGGTGATGATGACGGTGGTGTTGGAGAAGGATTGTTTATAGATGATATCACAATTTTCTCAACTACTGGATTTGAATATGATATTGGAGTTGAACCTCTTTATATCCCATTTCCAGCTACTGTAAACTATCCAGTGCCTGCAACAGTTACTTTTGCGAACAAAGGCAACAACCAACAGGTTTTCAATGCGTACTGGCAATTCAGCGGCGGTAATCCTGCAGGATTCCAGGATATCGACCTTGAGCCGGGTGAATCGATTGTCTTTCCCATGGATCCTGATCCAAATGATGAAACAGACAGCTGGATACCGACGGATGCGGAACAGGTAACATTTTACGCTCGTCAACTTGCAGATCCCGATGATAATGATGTCAATAATTCTTCAAACACGTACATTGTGGATGTTCAGCCGGATGGACATTATGAAATCGGCTATGATGACAGGACTATACCTCGCTATACCTCACGTCTTGAAGTTGGCGAAGGTCCAATGATGCACTTCGATATTCCCGAGGACCTTGTAGAATTCGATATGGATTCTATCAAAATTATGTGGAATGGTGATTTAACTGAGGATGTCGATGTCATAGCGCATGTTTATGATGGCGGTGATGCACCGGGAGATGAGATTTATACCGAAACGTTTACCGTGACAAGTACTGATGTCTATACGAATTGGCATATCATGGATGTGTCAGGTGATGAAGGTCTGCTGGATATGTCCGGTGATTATTGGGTCTGGATTGAATTGACACAAACGATTGACGACGAGGCGTTCCCGCGTGTGGTCATATCACCCAGGCTCTGGGGTGAGGGACATTGTTACGATTACGATGGTACTGAACTGGTGGACGCAGATGCTGACTGGGCTTTCAGGGTTATTGGAAATGCGACATATACAGGCAATGATGTTGAGCAGTCATCTAATCCTGCAACACCTGAAAAATTCTCGTTGGGAGCTGCATATCCTAACCCGTTCAACCCCACGACAACGATCAGGGTTAATGTTGCTCATACCGCAACAATCCATCTCATTGCATATAATCTGATGGGACAGGAAGTCGCGAAAATTGTTGACCGTGAGATGACAGCCGGATCATATAATATGGACTGGGATGCTGATGGTCTCGCTGCCGGCATGTACTTCATCCATATGGAAACAGACGGATTCAGTGCAGTTCAGAAGGTTATGCTTCTGAAATAACATATTGAAGAATTAACGTTTTCGAAAAATATTCATATTCAAAACCCGGGTAGATTTTGCCTGGGTTTTGTCATTTTAAAATATTGATTTTTCAGAACATTCTTTTCGTTGTGGTTAATGCGTACTAAAATTAATCATTTAGATTTACCCATTGAGTATTGCCATGATTCATAATGACCAAGAGCATCATGCAGCATGAAAATCGACTCGCAATACATTAACAACATGAGCTTACATAATGACTCTTTTATTTTTTCAGTTTTTATATATCGTTAGAACCTGAACTATTTTAAGGTTATATTCATAAAATGTAATTTTTGAGATAAGGGGAAATTATGTTCTCAAGTAGAAATCTGAGATTGCTGTTTTTTGCTTTTCATTTGGTTGGTTTTATCATGACAGTTGGAGCGGCTGACGTATCCGCTGATGGTAAAACGGACAAATATTCGTATGAAGATTTTGAAAAACCTGGGGCTTGCCGAGCCTGTCATCTGGATATTTTCCGCCAGTGGGAACAGTCAATGATGAGTCAGGCCTATACACATCATTGGGACGAAGTAGAGTACTTCAAACTCGCAGTTGCTCATGGCAAAGCAGATCCTGATTTTGAAACCACTCACGAAGGATGCAATGGCTGTCATACGCCTATGGCATACCTCTCCGGTGATGTCCCGCCACCCCGCCCAGGAGAAAGCCGTGCTGATGAATCCGTTTCCTGTGACATTTGTCATACTCTCACAGGATTTGAAGGAGATATTCCCTTTAACTTCAACTGGAAAATTGATCCAGGCAGCAAAAAGCGCGGACCTCGTAAGGCAGATGAAGCAAAAAATTCTCCTCACCATGAGATGGTTTTCACCGACTTTGTCCACACCGCTGAATTTTGTGGAACTTGCCATAACGAGAAAGACGATTTCGGTATGTGGGTTAAGTCAACTCATCTTGAATGGAAAGAAGGTCCTTACTCGAAACAGGGGGTAATCTGCCAGGACTGCCACATGACATACAGCCCCGGACGGTCAGCTATGATGGGAAATGAACATCCTGACGTGGCACAGCATCTGTTCCACGGTGCACATGACCCCGGCAAGGTAGCAGGAACAATTGAACTAAGGATTCACCCGGACATCCGTGAAGCTGAACCAGGTGAACCTGTGAAATTTACCCTCGCATTGTTTAATGGTAAAACCGGACACAAGTTTCCTACTGGATCAGTGGAAGACCGTATAGTATGGGTACATGTAGAAGCAAAAGATGCTAAAGGAAATGTTTATCATTTACCCGTTGACAAGAAAGGATTCGATGGCGAAGACATGACAATCGCAGCGGATGTACTGGCTTATCAGGACATGGGGCCTATACTTGGGAAAAGTAGTTTCGCCGGCGTTCAGCGTGACGGGGTGCCTGTTGGTGACCGAATATTCCGGATGCCATACCTCGATCCGCAAGGCAGAATGACCATTATGCAATGGAACACCAAATCGTTCGGGCCAGACTACCGTATAGGGCCACGCGAAACTAAGCTGGAAACATACACTTTTGAACTTCCACAGGATGCTGAGCCAGGCAAGATGACAGTAACTGCCACCATGTATTATGCCCTTTTGGTAAAACCAGTGGCAGAATTGCTGGGAGCAGAAGAAGAAGCCATACCTATGGTGGTTAACATTCACAGTACTACTATTGAGGTATTAGATTAAGCCTTTTAATATCAAGGATGTTAGATTTTAAAATTATGGATTGAAAAGGAGGAGGAGATGAAGAAGTTTATTGTTATAGCTATACTTGCAGGATTCTTTGTGATCCTGGTTACGGATCAAGCAAACTCAATACCGGCATTCGCCAGAAAATACAGGATGTCGTGTACAACCTGTCACAACCCATTTCCAAGACTGAAAGATTATGGAGATGAATTCGCTGGAAACGGTTTTATGTTGGAGGACCAGGAATCACCTCGATATTACGTGGATACCGGAGACATGAACCTAAGTTTGATTCGTGATCTGCCGGTAGCCTTACGGGTTGAGTCTTATGCTATCATGGATGAAACCAACAATAAAGACTTGGATTTTCGTACGCCGTACAAGATTAAATTCTTGTCTGGAGGATCGTTAAGCGACCATGTTTCGTACTATATGTATTTCTACTTTGACGAGCGAGGTGTTGTTGAGGGGCTTGATGATGCCTTCATTATGTTCAATAACCTGATAGGACAAGACCTCGATCTATACGTCGGTCAATTTTCACTGTCTGATCCCATGCTAAAAAGTGAATTGAAGCTTACGTATGAGGCTTACGCACCATACAAAGCAAAGATTGGTGATTCCAATATAAAACTGTCATATGACCGTGGTCTGATGGCAACCTGGGGACTGCCGATAAATACCGGGACAGGTGTGACTGCGATGGTTGTCAATGGAAACGGTATAGGTGCAGCGAATCCTGACCACAGCTTTGATTCCGATGCTAACAAGGTTTTTGCCGGACATTTGAGCCAGGATATTTTCGGGATTGCCGGACTTGGGATTTTCGGTCTTTATGGTAATGAAGATGGAGACACAACTGTATTTGCCAACGAAGTCAATGTAATCGGAGTTGACCTTGGCTTCAGCCTGGGGCCTGTAGATATCAGTGGGCAATGGCTCCAGCGCAGCGATAGCGATCCACAATTCGCAGGAAATCCCACGGATGATATTGTCACTAACGGTATTATCGCTGAAGCAGTACTCTGGCCCCATGGCGATCACAGTAAATGGTATGCTGCCGGATTATATAATCAGACAACATCTGACCTGGTAACTGCTGAGTACCAGAGTGCCACGGGGCATATCGGATATCTCGTTCGCACTAACGTCCGTCTCGGTCTGGAGGGGACCTACGACCTTGATAACGAAAAAATGATTCTCGGATTCGGAATTAATGCCGCTTTCTAAACTGATGTCTGTTGCAACAATGAAGCATTCCGAAAACGATAAAAGGCACAATACTTCTTTTTATTTTAAATGTGGGTCTAATACCTCGAAGCTTGCTTCGTTCAAATTAGATTGTCGGGACTTGGGTTCGTTGGAAGTCCCGGAAAATCCTTTTAATGCCCCGCTGCTTGCCGCGGGGTAGTTTACTGGATCACTGAAACATTAGATGTATCGGTGCACTTGGTTTCACAGTGCGTCATCTTGTTGAGTTCATGATTTTATGTCAGAAGATTATTATATTCAAGTATGTACTCAATGGAATTCGATGTATTATTTCTCTAGCAATGAAGCAAATGTGCAGAGTTTTAATGAAAATGGAGTTTGTCCAGAGTATTCATGAAAGTTTGAGTCCTGATTTCTACTGGATGATTTTGCATCATTCTTTAGATAGACGCTGAAATGTACGAAATTTATTTCCGATTTTATGGTGAACTCAATGATTTGTTGCCGGAAAAACTCAGGCAGCATGAGTTCAGGATAAAAATTACCGCTCGCGCCTCAATCAAGGATGCGGTGGAAGCGAGAGGTGTTCCGCATACGGAAGTCACTTTGCTGCTTCTGAACGGAAATGTTTCAGGTTGGGAAAAGGTGCTGGAAAGTGGTGACAGGATATCGGCATTTCCCAATGGATACAATCTTGACCTGGAAAAGATATCACCGATTTTTTCTCATCCAGCACAACCAATTCGTTTTGCTCTCGACATTCACTTGAGGAAATTGGCATACTACCTGCGCATGCTCGGATTTGATACTTATTACAGGAATGAGGAAATTTCCGAATCAGACCTGGTTGCTATCTCAATTAATGAGGGAAGAGTGATCCTGACAATGGGTCGCAAACTCTTAATGAGAAAAAATCTAAAATACGGTCGAGTAGTGAGGAATAATATTCCACGTTTACAAGTTGTTGAAATCCTTAAAAGGTATAAATGCATTGATATGATTAAACCTTTCACTCGTTGTATGCTCTGTAATGTTTGGCTTGAAGTGGTGCAAGGTGAAGATGTTGAAGATATCATACCCGAACGTGTCTGGCAACGATATCTGGCTGAAAGGTTCAAATTTAGAAGGTGTGATGGGTGTAAACGAGTTTATTGGCAGGGAACACACTTTGATTCAATGCAAAGCCTGATCGAAGAATGGAAACTTTATTGCATCTAAATACTTAACTTAAGGAATTTCCGACTCTTGACAGTAAGAACTCAGCCTTGCAAAAAGCCTGATTCATAAATATATTACTTTTGAACGCGAAGTGCCTTAACATAGTACACGGCGGGAATGAATATCGATAACGGGTAGTTTGATAAGTCGTGGATCCCCATCATGAAACTGAGAAATAGATTATTCTATACACGGATTGACTTGTTTCTGTGGATTCTAAAAGCGGATGAGTTTGTCGGAGCCGAACTATGATCTCGCCGACCAATTCTTCCGTTGTTTTTTTGACAAATCATTCGTATTTATATGATTCGCAACACGGAATTGTAAACAATTTGTTAAGATTTTCACTTTCTTTGACTTGCGATTTTAATAAACTGTTCATAACAACAGAAACATTGATTCATTTAGAAATACCTTAGGGGAGGTTCAGGTAATATGCCAGCTTTTGACAAAATCATTGTGCCCGCCGATGGAGAGGCGATCACTATTAAGGGCAACGAAAGAATTATCCCGGATAATCCGATTATTCCGTTTATTGAAGGTGATGGTATTGGTCGAGATATCTGGAAAGCGTGTAACAGGGTATTTGACGCCGCAGTAGAAAAAGCTTATGGCGGTAAGAGAAAAGTTCATTGGATGGAGACATACGCCGGTGAAAAAGCGGTAAGCACGTATGGTGGCGATACATGGATGCCTGAAGAGACATTTGATGCGATCAGACATTATTTGATAGCTATTAAAGGTCCATTGACTACGCCGGTCGGTGGTGGATTTCGCAGCTTAAACGTTACGTTGAGGCAGGTGTTGAATCTTTATGCCTGTGTCCGTCCTGTACGTTTCATGGAAGGTGTGCCGAGTCCATCAAAACGAGCAGCAGAGATGGATATGATCATATTCCGTGAAAATACCGAAGATGTGTACTCCGGCGTGGAATTTGAAAGTAATTCTGAGGCAGCTCGCAGATTAATTAAGATACTCAAAGAAGAATATGGCAAAACACAAATCCGTGATGATGCCGGAATTGGTATTAAGCCTATGAGCCCAACTGGAACCAAACAATTGGGGCGCAAAGCCTTTGATTGGGCGATAGCGAAAAATCTTCCCAGTATTACCTTCATGCACAAGGGTAATATAATGAAATATACTGAAGGTGCATTTAAAAACTGGGGATATGAACTCGCAATTGAAGAATATCGTGATCACATCATAACGGAAGCCGAGCTATGGGATGAAACGGTAGCGGAAGATGGCGTAACTCCAATAGAAAAACCCGGTGCATTTGCTGATTTGAGAGGTGGAAAACCGACTGGTGATCCTAACGGCAGAATTGTTGTCAAGGACAGGATAGCCGACAGCATGTTCCAGCAGATTCAAACTCGCCCGGGCGAATACTCAGTTGTTGTGACTCCAAATTTGAACGGAGATTATATATCAGACGCAGGCGCAGCAATGGTCGGTGGATTGGGTTTAGCGCCAGGAGCGAACATCGGCGATCATATCGGATTGTTCGAAGCGACACATGGCACTGCTCCCAAGTATGCAGATAAAGATGTTATTAATCCTTCATCACTCATGCTCTCCGGAGCCATGATGTTTGATTACATGGAATGGGATGAAGCGGCTAATACTGTTCGTAATGCCATTCAGAAAACGATTACACAAAAGCAAGTAACTTACGATCTGCATCGGCAAATGGAAGGCGCAACCAAGCTTAAAACTTCTGAATATGCGTCAGCCATAATTGAAAATATGTGATAAATCAGTACTTATAGATACGTTAGATCGTAAGTGAAGAGGCGATCTGACGGAAAGAATTAGTTGTAAATATCAAGGTATTTGAATCCTTTCAGACATAAGGATTCATATTCCGTTCAAAATTACTCTTCAACAGGTAATGGAATAATTGATGACAAAGTATTCGTCTTCAATTTACGAGCCTTCTTGCGGCTCATATTAAACTATCCATAACTTTTCTATCTAAGACTATATGCTTTTATTTGGATGGAGGTGCATATGCGTGGTAGGTATATTTTTGTTCTGTTTGTATTAGTACTGTGTGCTGGATTTCTTTTGCCGGGGATAGTTTTTGCACAGGCGACCACAGGAAAAATTGCAGGTAAAGTAACTGACAAATCCAGTGATGAACCAATTATTAATGCAAATGTAGTAATTGAAGGATCGTCGCAAGGCGCTGCCACTGATCTCGATGGTTATTTTGTCATTATTGCGGTCCGACCTGGAAGACACACCATTAAAGTCACATCGATCGGCTACCATCCATATTCTATTGAAGATGTATTTGTCAAGACCGATGGTACGACAGATATTGAAATAGAAATGACACAATCTACCATGAAACTGGAAGAAGTCATTCTTGTCTATAAGAAACCACAGGTAGATATCAAAACGGTATCGTCAGTGCATGTTATCTCCGCTGATGATATCCGTTCAAGCGCCGTTGAAGATGTAACGGCTTTGATTACATCGCTGCCAGGAATTAAGCTGGATGAAGAGGGCAAGATTCACATCCGCGGTGGACGTGAAACAGAGGCTCGCTTCGTTGTAGATGGCATGGACAGTCGCGACCCTATCACCGGTGAAATACTTCCTCTCAATCTTTCCGCTATGAATATTCAGGAAATTTCCATTCTTACCGGTGGAATGTCTGCTGAATACGGACAGGCTACTTCCGGAGTCATTACTATCACCACCCCTGAAGGGGACATTGATTCATATAACGGTGCTGTGGAATGGTTTACAGACCGGTACCTTGATAATTCTTCATTTAACCAGGATCGAACGAACGCTGCATTTGGCGGACCCGTACCGTTTACAAAAAGTCTTGGCGGGCGTCCACTGACGTTTTATCTGACCACTAATACAAATCTTTCTGATACATATACCCCACTGGGAGTTACATACGACCCGGAAAATTATGTGGGACTCGGCATGGATATGCCCCGCCGCCAGTTTAATGATTGGTCTGGAAGCCTGAAGATGGCGTATGACATGGGCAGGGGCAGGAAAATGTCTCTTTATATGAATGAGCGGTCACGTCTCTGGGACTTGTTCCCACAAGGTTTTTCAGGTGTTCCCGGATCATACACATGGCAATATAAATACAATCTTGCATACCGCCCTCAAGCTATGGATCGCAGAAGCAGCGCAATTGTTGATTTTGCAAACCAGGTCAGCGCAAAAACGGTTTTTAATGTTTCCCTCGGGAGACAGGTATTGAACGCTTCAATCTCACCAGGCATAAAAAATCCAGGCGAGTTTACTCTTATCGATGAGATAGAGGAGAATTATACCGGTCAGATCAACGATAGTGATCAGAATAACAATGGCGTCTGGGATCAGGATGCTGATAACGACGGAGTAGTGCATAGCGATATTTACGATGAACTCGGCTTCGATCAGGATGGTAACAATTTCCGTGATGGTTTTTTTGATTCCAATCGAAATTACATATATGAAGGTGGCGGAGAAGGTTACGAAGACTTGAATATGAATGGAAAGTGGGATCGTGGAGAGGATTGGATCGATCTAAATGGCAATGGTATATATGACTACGCTGAACCGTGGACTGACCGGTCTGATCCGGTTACAGGAATAAATAATACAGGTGTCTGGGATCCGTGGGATCCGTATGTCGATCTAAACAGCAATGGAGTCTGGGACCCCGCTGAGCCGCAATTACAGGAGCAGGATCTTAACCTGAACGGACGTTGGGATGGTGAAAGATTCCAGGACTCAAACGGCAACAAGATATTCGACAGGTGGGAACCCTTTGATGATGAAAACGGAAACTTCGCCTGGGATGATGGAGAGCGCTACACCGATTTTAATGGGGATGGTAAGCAAAATGACGGTGAGGGTTATGATGATATCAACATGAATGGTCATATGGACAGAATTGATCTTGTTGATAATGATGACGAGGATACTGATGAACCCTTCTGGGATGGTGATTTTTATTACGATACAGGTGAACCTTTCATCGACCTTCCGGACCCGGTGACAGGACTTTACAATGGTCGCTGGGATGTTGATGAGCAATTCTGGGACTTGCCTTCTTCAAATAGTGGTTTGTTGTTCGGTACCGAAGGTTCTTTTTTCCGGCAGGGACAATTGGGGACAGCGACACTTAATGGTGTATATGATGCTCCAAACGGTTTTTTTGATGAATATGAACTCTTTACTGCACCGAGTGGAGATGTCCAGAGACCTGTCAGCTATACGTGGGATTTGGATACGCATGGAGCCGAATGGGTATATGATGACTTTATGAAGTTTTATCCTAATAAGAGTACCTGGACTAACCGAACCCTGCACGATCAGGATTTGAGCGTAAGAAGATTTGATGCACCGAACTTCGTATATGACGAAGGACAAGAAAAATATATAGATTACAACGGTAATGGAACTTGGAACGGGCAGGATCTGTTTCTGAATCCGGGACGATGGGATAATGCTGCTGTATGGCAGAAACGTCGAACTGAAGAGTATTCCTTCAAAGCATCCTGGCAAAGCCAGGTTCACAAATTTCATGATATGAAGGCAGGTGTTGAGGCAAAATATCGTATAATGAGTCAGCAGTATATTTCAAGCCCGGATCAGGAATATACCGGCGAGGCTGAGTTAAGTCCGGACCAACCATGGGCAGATCGCGGTTCGGTTCGTGACTTCTGGACATATAGACCCTGGTCTGGTGCAATGTATATACAGGATAAAATGGAATTTGAGGGATTGATTGTTCAATCGGGTATGAGAAGTGACTTCGTTATTCATGATAAAAAAGTTGTTGATGAACAAAAACGCAGGTTTGATGAGGGAGAACCGGGCGCTATCGAAGCGGAACGTTATCATTTCCAGTTTGCACCGCGTCTTGGCATCAGTCATCCCATAACAGCCCAATCAAAACTTTACTTTAATTATGGTCACTTTTACCAGACTCCGGCTTTCAGCTATTTCTATCAATCCACAACAACCAATATTGATGCTGGTACTGTCGGAAATCCAAACCTGAAATTTGAAAAAACAGTAACTTATGAATTGGGTGTTCATACACAGATCACGAACACCGTTTCATTCCAGATAGCTGGATATTATCGAGATATGTATGACTTGATTTCAACTGTTGCAGAAAAAACAGGTCCCATCACCATTTACAGGTATATCAACCTTGATTACGGTCGTGCCAGGGGAATGGAAATCAAGATCGATAAAAACTTCGCCGACCATTACCAATTTAATTTGAACTATGACTTCTCTTACGCTTATGGCAAGGCGTCAGGTGCAAATGATGAATTCGAGCGCCGCTCTTTGAATGTGCCTGTAAATTATGATGAACATCCCTTGGGCTGGGATGAGACCCATCGTGTTACGCTTAATGGCGCTGTAATGTACGGGAAAAAGGAATATCCCTACCTCTTCGGATTTAGAGTGCTTGATTACTGGTTATTATCAGTTCAATGGCAATTTGGTTCAGGTCGTCCTTATTCGCCGTCACAATACAGCACTGGTATCAACCCGAATTTGATCCTGGAGAATTCAGCAAGAATGCCCTGGACGGAAACCACTACAGTTCGCTTCGAAAAGTACTTTGATATAGCAGGTGTTAAGACAATCTGGGGAATTACAGTAAACAATGTCTGGGATAAGAGAAACTGGAATTCAATCTACACTCAAACGGGGAGTCCAATATATGCGATTCACCCGTTAAATCCAGATTATAATCCTTTTGTTGACCGGTCGGAATTCGATGCTAACCCAAGGAATTACAGTCCGGGTCGTCAGATATTTTTTAAAGTTGGGATGGAATTCTAATTAGGAGTCAGGGGCATGAAATCCCTTAAACGCATTTTTATTCTGGTATTATTGCCGATTTTTTTCCTACTGTTTTCTGGTTGTGAAGAAGAAAAACCAAAAAATGAAGATTTGCGACCTTCGTTGGAGGGTTTACGTACGGCTGATATTACTGCGGGATCATATATTATGACAGGAGATGTCATAATAGATGATGGAGAAAATATTTCCATTGATGCTGGCGTTAATATCTTTGTGCAGGACAATTACAAGTTCCTGGTGAAAGGCAAATTATCCGCCAGTGGTAGTGAAGATAACATGATTCATTTTACCACTGACAGATCACCCCGGGAAAAAGGGGATTGGAAAGGAATATGGTTTGTAGGCGCTGATGAAGGCTCAATTCTGGAATATGTTCAGATATCATTCGCTAACAAATATGATATTAATGAAGACACATCAAGGTCGTATGAAAGCGGTGCCTCTCAGATCGATACCATTCTTCACAGGGGGGCAATCACAATTCGTGACTGTTCACCCACCATCAGGCGATGCATTATTGATAATGCAGGTTATGACGGTATTCATATCGTTGGCGAATCCAACCCGAAGATACTTTATAATACAATAGCGTTGAATGCTTTTAATGGTATTCGTATCGAACCGGACTGGACGATTGGACCGGAAGAGTATTTTACCGGTGATCTTGAGATTAAGAACAATATAATTGTAGAAAATGATGATGCCGGAATAAGGATGCCAAGCGGGGGAGAACAGTTCATATTTGATGGGATGATAGAATATAATGATATATGGAATAATACCTCATTGAATTACCTGCCGACCGCAATTACAGATAAAGTCAGTTCTGAAGTACATTTGGATCCGCAATTTGTAGATATACAGGAAGGAGACTTCGAACTGCATCCATGCAGCGGTGCTATTGATAAAGGCAACCCTGATGATGGTTCTGATCTTGATGGGACACGTCCTGATCTTGGAGTATTTCCGATATATCAAGATGCGAACCACCTCGCCAATTCTCTGAGCGGCAGTCGTCTCCACCTGACGACGGATAATTATCCAGAATATTTTGTTACTTGTGATGTAGTGGTAGAAGAGGGTGATGAGCTGATTATTGATCCTGGAGTCAGGATACGATTTGTTGAGACTTTCTCTTTCATCATTCGCGGGAAAATTACGGCAATTGGATCATCATCAAATCCCATCGTTTTTACCAGTGATCAGGAAAATCCTGAAAGAGGTGACTGGAAGAACATTTTCTTTGACGGAGCATCATCCGAAAGCCGTATGGAGCATGTAATAATTGA
>Ga0075120_10001583_pt1 | contig 17608 bp, 12 predicted proteins | sample AntAceMetag02UKL_FD_69792 | JGI IMG/M metagenome (GOLD analysis project Ga0075120, IMG submission 69792) | Saline lake microbial communities from Ace Lake, Antarctica - Antarctic Ace Lake Metagenome 02UKL | ecosystem: Environmental > Aquatic > Non-marine Saline and Alkaline > Saline | place... | reverse complement strand
TTCCGACGTTCAAAAACCGAAATGTCTGATTTCTCTTCCAGTTTTGAACCGGAATACAGCATTTGATAATTTAACCCAAAATTATTAAATTGTGATTGCCCTCTAAAACCAACCGTAAAAATCTCTTTTTGAGTGTCTCTAATATTAATATCTCGTCTTAATCTACCATCTTGTACCGTATCTGGCGCAATATATGTTCCTCGGCTAAATCGATAACGTGTTCGGTTTCTTATGTCATTGTCCTTTCTTTTGCTATACATTACATTTAGAAACAAATGTGAACCGTGTTTGATTTTATAATCGATTGTGGAGAATAAACCGGTACGAATCCGGTTGGCATTCAGATTTACATATTTTAAATCATCATCGCCAACTACCCATGCATTATAAGGACTCTCCATATTTCCTGTCTCAATTTCTTTCCAGCTATATATTTCAATCCCATCGCGGGTATTCGAAGTATTATAAAAACTAGCTCCTGCAACTAATCCCAATCTACCATCTTTATAAATATCGTTAGAAAAGAACCTTTGACTGTATGAAAAATTAATTAATGAAGGCATTTTATTGGATAGACTCGCATACCCTGTGCCTATATCAGCTTTAAAAATAGCCGAAGTATAACGGGCAACCATAGGAACAAGATTGATTATTCCGGCAATCGAATTCCCATTCATATCAGGTGTAACCGATTTTATAACTTCCATTGAAGAGATCTGGCTTACCGGAAGAATATCAAGTTGCTCAGCCCTGTTTCCATTTTCTTGCGAACTTGAAATAGGCTCCTGGTTGATTGTAACCATAGCATAATTCGATGGTGTACCCCTCAACTGAACAGTAGATCCTTCACCCCTGTCGCGACTAATGTTAATACCTGAAACCCGTTGTAGTGCCTCTGCAATATTCATATCAGGGAAACGGCCAATAAGTTCTGATGAAACAATATTTCGAATACCATCAGATGTGAGTTGTTGGTTTAATGCCTTTAGTTGCCCTCCTGAGCTTCCTGTTACTGTTACACTCTCCAGGTCAAGCCCTCTTTTAAGCCCAATAAGGAATCGGGTTTTTCCCCTAATGAGGTTGACAATGGTGTCGACTTTCTCAAACCCGATATAGCTAATAATAATCCTGGCCGGACCAGTTTTTACTTTTTCGATGGCAAACTCACCATTCAAATTTGTACTTGATCCGGTGTTCGTTCCTTCAAGAACAAAGGATGCGCCAGGTAAGGGATCAAATGTTTCAGCATCATAAATTTTGCCTGAAATGCTGGTCTCCAACTCCTTCCGTTTAGCATACTGCCGATTTTTTTCTTTATACAATAAAATATGGCGACCAACTTGCCTGATTTTTAATAATTCGTCCAATTCCAGTTGTTCGGAAAAAATATCTACTAATATTGCCTCTAATGTAAGCGAATTATAATCCCTTTTTATAATAAAATTCTGGTCAATATCATCTGTGCTGTATACAAATAAAAAAGAAGATTGTAACTCAATGTTGGTAATTACTTCACCTAATGTTTTTCCTTTTGAATGAAGGCTCAGACGAAATGTTTTCAGACTTTTAACCTGAGAAAAAGCCTTTCTGTCAGTTATAATTGCAAAACAAAATAAACAAATTAGTATTTTAATAAATTTTATGCTCAAACTGAAATGATTAACTTAATTCACCAGAGAAATCAATTGAAATTTTTACTTTAGCCTTTAAAAATAGTATAATTGGTAAAAGATTCAACTGAAATAGGTGATTTATTTGAAAGGATTATTGAAAATGATGATCAGGTTGCATTTGAGATCCTTTTTCGAAAATACTATGAGGTACTTTGTAATTATTCTTTTAGATTTCTTGAAAATAAAAGTTTCGCAGAAGAGGCTGTTTCAGAAGTTTTTGTAAAACTATGGACAAAAAGAAAAGAGATTTCAATTCGTAAATCACCTCAGTCTTTTTTATACACAAGCGTAAAAAATAAATCGATAGATATTCTTCGCAAAAATGCAAATAGACAAGACTTTGTTCAGTACGATGTTCAATTAATGTCTGCCAATTATTCGCCAGAAGAGGAAATGCAATATAAGGAATTGGCTGTGGCTATTAAGAAGTGTATTGAGAAACTCCCTCCACAGTGTAAAAATATATTTTTATTGAGTAGAGACAGTCAAATGACTTATCAGGAAATAGCCAATAAATTGGGAATAAGCATAAAAACCGTTAAAACACAAATGTACAGGGCACTAAAAAAAATGAAATCACTGTTAAACGATGAAAAATTCAAAATATTCTTGTTTTTTTTAACTTAGTGTCAGGTGCAGATAATTTTTAAACGTCATAATAACAGACATGGCAGAATTGGATAAAAATATAACCCTTCTTATTATAGCCCGGCTTAATGGGACAGCTAACCATTCGGAATTATCTGAACTGAACAAATGGTTAAAGTCGGATCCATCGAACAAGGAAAAATATTCTGAAGTAAAAGCGATAATGCGCAAAAAGCCAATAAGTTATTCGAATGAAGAAATCGGATTAGCTTTTTTGAAAGTGAATAAAATAATTGCCTCGCAAAAGAATAATAGCATTAAAGAACCTGTAAAATTGAAAAGAAATTTTCCTTATAAAACAATAGTTGGAATTGCTGCTTCTATTTTACTGGTAATTTTTCTTTATCCGCGCGTTGGTGAATATCTACAAAATCGAAATTCTGTTGAAATAATTACAAAAGATTGCCCAATGGGGCAAAAATTACATCTTTCTTTATCTGAAGGAACAGAGGTATGGCTTAATTCTGACAGTCGCATTACTTTTCCGAAACTATTTGTTGGAGATAACAGAAGCGTTAGCCTTGAAGGAGAAGCTTTCTTTAATGTTACAAAAAATAAGCAAAAACCTTTTATTGTAAATACATCCAATTCAACGATTGAAGTTTTGGGGACATCTTTTAATGTAAAGAACCAGAATAACAATAACATTACAGAAACAACAGTAGTTTCAGGAATTGTTATGGTGAGTTCTTCTTTGAATAATCAATCTGTTTCTTTGTTAGAAAACCAATATGCTTCTGTAGATTCTAGCGGTGATTTGTTTAAAAAGGATAATATAAATAAAGAATCAATAGTTGATTGGAAGGATAATAACCTATTCTTTAATAACGTACAGCTTTCTGAAGTATTTCAGGAGATAGAACCATGGTTTGATATTGAGATTGTAGTGAAGGACGAAGCATTGAATCAGAAAAGATTAAGAGCAAAATTTTCAAATCCATCACTAAATCAATTTTTGGAATATATCTCAAGTACAATGGATGTTGACTATCAGGTTGATGGGAAAAAGGTTACCATTCAAAAAAAATAAATGAACTACCTCGTTAGCTTTGCTGCGAGGTAGTTCATTTTGTTTATGATGAGTCAGAATCGGATTTTTTCAAAATTGCACCTGTTGTCGTTTATGGCATTTTAATCCCTATTTTTTCCTGCCTTTTCCCAACAGAAACCCGGATGAAGAAATAGCTAAACGTGAGCACAAAATAAATAGCCGCCTGGATGTAAAGTTGGAGGAGTTCGGTTTTTACTTCACCAAGTCCGGCTCCCATGGTACGTAAACGTAAATAAGCCGGAATAACTGTTGTGCTTGGGAAAATTTTTGAAAATGTAACAATCCACCCCGGCATGGCAGAAATCGGCCACGAAAGTCCGCTTAGAAACAAAACAATCGGCGATAAAAATACCATAAATACAATCGCCGATTCTCGGTGTTTAAATAGTGTTGAAATGCCAATTCCGAGAAAGATAACACTCAGTAAATAGGGAAACAGCAGCATGGTAACATCCATCATATTTCCCTTGTCGGGGTAATGAAACCAATGATGAACAAGTACTACCGCAAAAGCAATGTTTAAAATTGAAATAAATAAATAAGCCCCTGTTTTTCCCGCAAGATAGGGGAGGATTTCCTTCCGGCGTTTGATTCCTTGTAATAAGAAAGGTGAATTCTTCGATTCGGAAAACGAACCTCCTAAAACACCCATGCCAATTAAAAGCGTTTGCTGAATAATAATCAGAATAAGTCCCGGCATAATAAAACTACCGTATGCAGAGGAAGGATTATACAAAATATGTGTTTGAGCCGGGAGTGGCTCCATGCTTATTTTTGCTTGTTCTATTGATTTTCCTTCGGCCATGTATCGCATAACAGAGACAGCTCCGCTAAAATAAGCGTTGGAATAAGTCGTGGCAAGTATTTCGTTTTTGTATTTTAGAAAATAGCTGGCATCGGCATAAACGGCAATGTTTGATTGTTCGCCCGATAGAATTTCTTTTTCAAATCCTTTGGGAATAAGAATAACGCCGGTGATTTTATTCTCCATAAAAAGGTCTTCTGCTTTTTGTAAATTTTCAGGTTTGTACGAAATGTTTAGTTCAGCAGAAGCGTCAATCATTGTAGCGTATTTCCGGCTTGTGGATGAATGATCCAAATCTACAAATGCAACGGGCAAGTCAGTCAATGTTTCGTTGAAATAACCGATGGAATAAATTACCGGGTAAATTATCATGGCGCCAATCAGAATGAGCAAAGCGCCTTTATCAGTAAAAATATCTTTTAATTCATCCCAAAAGTGAATAGCGATTAGTTCGAAGCTGTTTATTTTATCTTGGTTTTTATACATTATTAAATCAATTAAAAATTCGGTGTTTTACTGGCGTCTATTTCAATATAATTGTTATCCCGTCGATAGGAGAGGTCTGTTTAATCGAAGGGATTTCTTCTCGTTCCTAGTCTAAATGACAGTTGATTTTTAATTGCCACTTCTAACTTCGAGTTTCCTGCTTCCTCCTTCCTTACCTTTTTCCCCAATATTTTGAATCACTCAGATGCCGTTTATATACTGGCAGAAAACAAAATGCCAGCACCTGAAAAATCAGAATATAGCAAATGTAAACAAGCGCCTCTTTAATAGGCGCTCCACGTAACGATTGCGAAATAACCAGTTTTTCCCACCATGTAAACGGGAATAACGTGGCAAATATTTGAGCAATTTTGGGCATGGCTTCCAGCGGAAATGTTAATCCGGAAAATGTAATTCCCATCATTGAATAAGCACTGCCAAACGACATGGCCAATCGCAGATTACTGGTAACTCCAATAAATATCAGCCCCAATAATTGGTAGGTGATAATTGTAACAAATTGCCCGAGGAAAATAATCAGGAAATTTCCATTTAAGGGCATTCCCCCTACTTCATATAATAGGAAGTTGATGAACATGGCAAAACCCGAAAAAATGACAGTATAAGGAAACATTTTCCCGGCTAAAGCCAGTCGAACACTGTTATTGCTTGCTTCCAGCAGATCTTTACCTGTTCCTCGTTTTAATTCATTTCCCAGTGTATAAATCGAACTCAGGAAAACAAACAAATAAAGCATTACATACAACATGGCGGAATTTAGAAAATATGCATAATTCGTAAATGGATTAAAAAGTACGTGTTTCTGAAGGTTCACAGGTACAATGCGTGTCATGGCTTGTTGCTCATTTTTCCCACTCATCAATAATTTTTTTAGCTGAATGCCACCTGAAACAGTTTTTATGGTGGTAAGCACCGAACGTTGTATCAATCCTGCTTTTAATACGTTGGTTCCGTTTATGTACACCGGAATTGGAGCTTCTATTCCCTGAAAAACGGATTTTTCCATTTCGTTAGGAAATAAAACAATGGCTTCAACCACTCCTTTTTCCAGCATTTCCTTTGCCTCGAACACATTGGGAGTGCGCAAAACAACGGCTGTTTCTGAAGAGGCATTTAATGCATTTTCAATTTTTATTGAAAGCGAAGAATTATCGCAATCGACAACTGCAATAGGTAGTTCTTTTACGGCTCCTTGCTGAAAAATAAAAAAGAGCAAGCCGATTCCAATCAGGGGGCCGAAGAATAACAAAAACCGATATGCGGGATTGTGTTTTATCTTTTCAATTTCGCGCCTTATAACTGTAAACAGGGGAGTGTTTTTCTCCAACATTTTTTTTAATTTAGTGTAACAACGGCAGTCATCCCTGGGCGCAGACCGTCGATTTTTGCTGCCGGACGACCTTCTATTTCAAATGATTTTAAATCGAATTCACCAGAAGTTTTTGTGGCATTCCAACGTGCAAAATCTCCGGTTGGACTGATGTAATTTACTCTAAAATCGTATGCTCTGTTTTCCAATCCCGGAATAGTTGCTTTAAAAGTGCTTCCAATTTTAAATTGAGCAAGGTAATCCTCGCGAATATATAGGGTCACCCAAATGTCTTCCAGGTTTAATAGGGTAACTACCGGAAAACCAGTTGGTACCAATTCGCCCTCTTCCACATTTATTCCTGATACTTCACCGTCGGAAATGGAATTAATGGTGGTTTCGTTTAAATACGATTGTACTTGTTGAATGGCTGCATCTGCCCGTTGAACGAGTGCGTGTGCGGCATCTTTATCTTCTTTCCGTGCACCTTTCTCGGCTTTGTTCCAAATTGCTTTCGCCGCATTTGCAGTTTCGCGGGCGGCCTTCATTTTTGTTTCGGTTTCATCGCGTTGTTGTTCGGGAACTACCCCCTCTTTATACAGATTTTCAATTCGGGCAAATGTTTTTTCGCCAAATTGTGCGGCAGCTTCGGCTTTAATATACATACTATATGCGGCAGTAATATCTTCGGTTTGTGCGCCATTTTGTGCTTTTCTACTTTGTGCGCTTGCAGCCGAACGGGCGGCAGTTGCTTCTGCAAGTTTGGCGTCAATCTCAGGACTGGAAATGGAAAAAATAAAATCTCCCTTTTTTACTTTTTGCCCTTTTATTACAGCAACTTCTTGTATTCTTCCCGGAATTTTGGAAGCAATTTTATATTGTTTTGCTTCAACTTCGCCCTGTAAAATAACGGGTTCTTTTTTTAATAAAACAATAAAAGTGTATGCCATAAAAGCGGTGATTGCGGTCAGTACAGCAATGGTGGCTAATGTTTTCTTATTCATTTTGATCTATTTTTTATTCGGTAATTTATTCATTAATCGTATTCTCTCCTGCACAAAATGCCATATATTGTTCAGGTACTCCGGCAGTTTGTAAAAGTTTTGCCAAGGTAACGTCATAGTCGTAAAAAACTTTCAAGCGAAGTGCTTGAACTTGTGCAACTTTTGTGAAGGCATCCACAACAGATGTAGAAGTGGTCAATCCTTCATTAAAAGCTTTTTCATTGCTTGAAGCGTATTCCTTCGCAAGTTCAAGTGTGCTTTCCAATTCGCTTTTTTGTTCCATTTGCATTTGTAATTCTTGGTACAGTTTAGTGAGGTAGGCCTTTAAATCGGCCTCTGCTTTTTGATTGGCAAAGTTAATCTGACTGCGCATGGTTTCACTTGCTTTTAGTTGATTTGCCCTGCCCAATCCTTCAAAAACAGACCATTTCATTCCAATTCCAACCATCCAATCTGGCATGTAGGGTGAAAGTTTTTTTTCAGCCAGGTTGTAGGTTCCAATCATGGCAACTGTGGGTAAATAATTTCCTTTATCTACTTTGTGTTTAATATTGATTAATTCACTTTTTCCTTGAATTTGTTTGATTTGTGGATTATCATTGTTGGCTTGTAACACCCAGAACGAAACATCGGAAAGTTCTTTATTAATAAATAACTGACTTGCCGGTTGTACTATTGCTGCCGAATCGAAAGCCAACGTTGCATCCAAACCCGCACGAATAATTTTTATGTTTCGTTCCGCTTGTTTCACTTCACGCTCGGCTTCGTTGCGCGAGACGTTAGCATGCAAAAGCTCCACTTTGGCAATAATACCGTTGTCGAACAGTTTTTGAGCGTCGGAAAAGTGGTGGTCAACGGCAGTTAACATTTGCTGGCGTACTTCTAAAATCTGAATTCCTAAAGAAAGTCCATAATAACGAGTAGCAAGTTCCGATAGTAACTCACCTTGGGTTTCACGTAATTCTTCCCGACTGATAGAGATATTTACGGCGGCAGCATCGTTTGCACCTTTAATTTTTCCACCCGTAAATAGTGGCCACATTACATCGGCCGAAACTGTAGCAAAGTTTTTTTCTTGAATAACCTCATCCCAATTCGCATTGGCAATTTCCTGTCCTCCTTCCAATAATTGTTCCCGCACGGCTGCGGTGCTAATGTTGTCGGGTAAAATAGGAAGGATTGTATTTGTAGTGGGGTCTGGATTAGGAACTCCACTAAATTCGCCGTAAGTTCCAAGTGTACTATAAAGTGGCGTAATGGCATCTTTTACTGGGTTTAAATCGAGGTGAAGCATTTCCGACATGGAAACAGCATTTGCACTTAACGAAACCTGTGGCATATATAAACCCCGTTTTACTTTTAATTCGTACTCCTTTTGTTTGATTTGCTGTTTCGCTTGTTGAAGTGCCGGATTTTGTTCGGTCATTATTTTTAATGCATCTTCGAAAGTCAACAACTGGATATTCTCTTGACCTTTGGCAGCAATAATCCCAAACAGCACCAACAAAACGGTATTGAAAAATTGTTTTTTGATTCCCATTTTTTATTTTATCTTAAAGTTTTTTTGGTTAAATATATCAGGTGATCTTCATCTTTCTTTTTGAAGTTTAGTGGTTTGGAGGAATTTTTAAAAAGTTGATTGATGTATTGGATAGTATTAATAATAACTATTAAATACAGGTCCGATTGGTTTATTTTTTCATCTAGCTGGCCAGAAGATTGACCATCGAAAATTAGCACATTAATTATTTTGAAGATGTCGTCGTGTATTTCTTTGTCGATTACAAAACTATAATCGTTGATTAATACATAAAGAAATTTGAGTTTAATCGGTTCTGAATTCGCCATGCTAAAGAAATGACGAATCATTTTTTCAACTATATTTTCAAAGGTGGATCCGTTGCTGGTTAATTCCTCAAATTTACTGACAATTTCCTGGTAAACATCCTGAAGTAGTGTATTCACCATCTCGTATTTCTTTTTGTAATGCATATAAAAATATCCGGAGGCTACATCTGCATCTTTTGCTATTAAGGAGGCAGAAGCCCCACCGAATCCGCGTTCAACCACCAACTTCATAGTTGATTGTTTTAGCCTGTTAATTTTATTCTGGTCTGTAATCCGTGCCATTTTGTTTATATTAATAAATGAACGTTCATTCATTTAATGATGGCGCAAATGTATAAATGTTTTTAATTATCATTTCTGTTTTTGATTTAATTTAAGACTAATTTAATCTGGAAAAAGCTTTCTAATACAATTAACATTTAATTTATATTGAGGATTTATTTTGAGTATTTTAAATGGTGAATCAAAAAAAGTTGTACTATTGAACCGTAATAGTCTAAAAGTCTATATTATGAAACACGATGTAAAAGAAAGTATAGTAGTTGCTGCACAGAAAATATTTCAGCGCTTTGGTTTCAGGAAAACAACCATGGATGAAATTGCCTACGCTGCACGTAAAAGTAAAAGTTCCTTGTATTACTATTTTAAAAGTAAAGAGGAAGTTTTTCAGGCTGTGGTAGAAAAAGAGGCTATTGTTTTACGAAATGAAATTACCTCGAAAGTGAGTGAATGTAGTTCTTCCATGGATAAATTGCGTGTGTATATTTTTGTGCGGATGGATGGATTTAAAAACTGGGGTAATTTTTATGAGGCATTAAAAGATGATTACCTCTCGAATCTTGATTTTATCGAAAAAATTCGCGTAAAATATGACAAAAACGAAATTGATTCCATAACACAAATTATTCAGGAAGGTATTGAAAATAAAGAATTTAAAAATTTGAATGCTGCATTAACTGCAAAAACAGTAGTTATTGCAATGAAAGGGCTGGAAGGGCCTTTGTTATTAGAGAAGGAAACAGTGAATAATTTTAAGCAACAAATTAACGATATGCTGGAAATACTGTTTTACGGGATTTGCGCTTAAATTTTTTTTCTTCGAAGTTCGACTAAAATGCAAAAAACGTCGAAACGACCAGTTGTTTTTAAGTGAGTTCTAAATATTAAATATATTGGGTATTCTAATTCATATTTTTGGAAAAAGGGGTAAATGGGTTCTTCCTCTTTTTACAAATCCAAAAAATAATAATTTTTAGAATCTACCGTAGGATTAATAAACAATAATATGAGGTTTTTCAATCAAATTATTTGCAGCTTTTTAAAGCGAGAGTAATAAATACTTAGAAGAAATCAGCCATTCAGAGGTCGCTTTTCAGTTTTTGCTCCTATTGATATGATTTAAAGTTCTTTATGTTTGAAGCAAAAAATAAATATAAAGAAATCGATTGTGTTAGTAGTATTAAAAATTGCATTTGCGGTAGCGGTTTTTGGGTTGTTTCTTTCATTAGTTATTTAGCTAAAATGTGAGAATAAATTAGTGATTTAAAATCGTTTAATACTAAAATAATTAAAACAATTAGAAATGAAACAGAAACAATTTAAAAATGTAACCCGGCACGCAAATGGAATTGTGTCGAATTTGACAGAAAAAGGAATGAATTCATTAAAAATGAAAAGAATTTCGAAATTAGGGATGGTAATTGTGTTGCTTTTAGGAATTTCAAGCACTTCTTTTGCCCAATTTAATTGGGGTGTGAAAGCAGGATTGAATGCTTCTACGCAATCTGAGATTGGAAAAATTACCGATGATAACGGATTAAAAGCAGGATTTAATTTTGGGGTGATTGCCAGGTATCAGATGAACGATTGGATGGCTTTAAAATCGGGAATTGATTACCAGGGGAAAGGATTAAAATGTGATTTGAAGGATTCTGATTCGGAATTAAGGGATAATCTTCAGTACTTGATTCTGCCAGTAAAAGCAGAGTTTTCAGCAAGCGAAAAAGCAGGTTTTAAAAATGGTCAGCGTTTGTTTTTTGCAACTGGGCCCTATTTTGGTTATTTGTTAGATGCAGAAGAAACGATTCAAGAACAGACAACGGATTTAGAAGATTTAAATGACTTCGATTTTGGGTGGTCATTCGAAATTGGGATGGAGTTTCCGGTCTTAAAAAATAAGGCTTTACAGGTTTCGATGAATTATGACATGGGAATAAGTGAAATCTCTAATGATTCGGACATTCAAAATAAGTCGGCTTCCTTAAATCTTGGATTTTTATTTTAGAAACTACAATGCTTTGAATTTAACAGCAAGCTGTGAGAACTTAATAAGTAGTCTGTTTTTGGCAACAAAGTGAAATAATCTTGGTACTAAAACTACTCGGGATTCTATAATTGCTTTATGCAAATTACAAATTTTGTTTTTCTTGATATCACTCTTCGTCAACTTACGGAGAGTGATATCTTACTCAACAATTAAAAATGGTCTCTCGTGCTGAATTTACTTTAGCATCTCCTTATCAGGTAAACATCGTACCTAAACAAAAGAAATAATCCTTACAAATGTCTCGTTTTTTTTACTTTTTGAAGTAGACTCACTATTGGATTTAAATGAGTTGTGCTCAATTCAAATTATAACATATTACGCTATAAAATAAATCGCATGAAATCGTTTAACTTTTTTGCAACAACTTTTATTAAAGACAAAATAATTTTTACATTCCTGTTTATTGTAGCTTCAATTTCCATTTTTGCGCAGGTTCCGGAAATTCCATCAAAACCCAAAATCGGTTTGGTTTTAAGTGGGGGCGGTGCAAAAGGATTAGCGCATATTGGTGTTTTGAAAGCACTTGAGGAAGCTGGAATTACACCCGATTATATTACCGGAACAAGTATGGGAAGTATTATTGGAAGTTTGTATGCCATTGGATATTCGGCAGATGAACTATCTCTGATAAACAGCGAATTGGATTGGGAAAAATTACTTTCTGATGAAATATCGCTTGATAAAATTTTAATGGAAGAAAAGAGTGAATCAAAAAAATATTTACTTAAAATTCCTATAAAAGATAAAAAAATTGATCTTCCGGGTGGCTTGATTGAAGGGCAGCAATTGGAAAACTATCTTTCAAAACTTTATTGGCCATTAACTGACCATGAAAATTTTGATAGTCTTCCGATACCCTTTCATTGTATGTCTGTTGATTTAATTAGCGGACATACCATTGAACATAAATCAGGAGATTTATTTTCTGCAGTTCGGGCAAGTATGTCAGTACCCAGTATTTTTACACCGGTAAGTATGGATTCAATGTTACTGGTTGACGGTGGAGTAGCACGTAATTTTGCAGTGCAGGAAGTGATCGATATGGGAGCAGATATTGTAATTGGCGTGCATGTGGGATTTGAAAATAAGATAACAAAGAAGGACTTATCTTCTTTGACTGATGTTTTAATTCGGGCAACTGTTTTGTCTGATGTGCACGATGCAAAAATTCAAATTCCAAAGGTTGACATTTTAGTGGTTCCTGATTTAAAAGGTTTGGGTTCCAGTGATTTTGGAAGTGCGTTACAGATTGAATTATACGGTGAAGAAGCAGGCAGAGAACATCTTGCTGAGTTTAAAGTGTTGGCCGATAGTTTAAACTTGCAGTATCATCCTGCTTCTAAAATTAATCAGCCTGAAAAAATTTTGATAAGCGATATTCAAATTGAAAACCTGCAACATCTCTCTGCAGATTTTGTAACAATTAAATCCGGAATTGAAAAAGGAAAATACTTATCGAACCGTGATATTCAAAAGGCTGTTGAATTTTTGTATGGGACACAGTATTTTACAAAAGTGACTTACTCACTACAAAAAAAACAGGTAGGTTATATTTTGGTATTTAATGTTAAAGAAAAACCACGAGCATTTTTCAAATTGGCACCAACATTCGATAATGAAATTGGTACAGGAGTAGTAACGAATCTCACATTAAGAAACTTTTTGGTTCCGTCATCCCGGATATTATTATCATTAAATGTGGCTGAAAATCCTGGAGCTAAATTTGAACTAAATAAGCTTTTAGGTAAAAACCAACGATTTACCCATCAATATTTTTTAAATGCAAATAATTCAAAACTACCCTATTATAACAGAGGAGATGAGATGGGCAATTACAAACAATCGCATTTTGATGGTGGCTCAGGAATAAATTATTCATTTGGGTTAAACCGACAAGTTGGTATTAGAGGTTTTTATGAATTTAACGGAATAGCTCCAAATGCTGATTTAGCAGCTATTCAGGCAGAAGCAAACTTTGAAAGTTATAAAACCAACGAGTTAGGTTATCGTTTAAATTATTCGCATAATACAACAGATGACCTTTATTTTCCAAAGTCGGGAATAAAATTTAATATCCTTTTCAATCATATATTAAATTCGAATGTACACTTAAAGAGCAATAATATTGAAAATTTTAACGAAGATTTAGCTCGTTTACAACAAGATCCATTTTTTACTCTATGTTTTGATTATAACTGGTACAAAACTATTAGTAAAAAAATTACCTTAAATCTTGGCTCAGCAATAGGACTAAATTCAGATGATGCTGGTTTGTCAGGTTTTTTTTGGTTGGGTGGTGCCCAAATCAACGACCATTTTAATTTCCAACCGTTTGCCGGATTTAATTATGGTGAAATTCTTACAAAAAACTTCGCATTGGGAGAAGCTAATGTTGATTTTGAGATAATTTCAGGGCTTTATTTATTTGCTACGACGAACTTGGGTACATTTGCCCCAAGTTTCGACGATTTATTTTCTTTTATTACCGAATCTTCTTTTAATGATTATTGCATGGGATTTAGCACCGGACTTAAATATGATTCGTTATTTGGCCCAATAAAGCTTGCCATTGCCGATAATAATAAAGATGATAAAACCCGAGTCTATTTTAGTGTGGGCTTTCCATTTTAATGGGTAAAAAAAACAGAACAAGTGGTATTATTTGCTCTGTTTTTTCTTAAAAATTGTATAAAAACTCAACACGAATTCTATTCCTCATTTGTCATCGAATAGGGATAACTTTCTTTTTTAGTTCCCCGCTTTTTATTTGGTGAGTTCGTCATCGAGAAATTAATTTCACCACCATTTGTAATGGTTGAATGTTTGATGAAATTTTTGTCGTAAGATGTTCCATTCAAAAGAATTTCATCAACATAAATATTTTCGGCAGAGTTATTTGTTGAATGAATTACAAATTCATTTCCCGATTCGAGTTGAAGTGAAATTTTGTCGAAAAGGGGAGCGCCAAAAACATACTCGTCGGTTCCCGGGCAAACCGGATAAAATCCTATGGCGCTAAAAACGTACCATGCCGATGTTTGTCCGTTGTCTTCGTCGCCACAATAACCGTCGGCTTGCGAAGAGTACAATTTGTTTAAAACTTCCCGTGTCCATTTTTGAGTTTTCCAGGGTGCACCTGCATAATTGTACAAATAAATCATGTGTTGAATGGGTTGGTTACCGTGTGCGTAATTTCCCATTCCGGCAATTTGCATTTCCCTTATTTCGTGAATTACAGCGCCGTAATACGATTCGTCGAAAATTGGAGGAACAACAAATATAGAATCTAGCATTCCAACAAATTCTTTGTTTCCACCCATCAAATTTTTCAATCCTTCAATGTCTTGAAAAACACTCCATGTGTAGTGCCAGCTGTTTCCTTCGGTAAACGCATCGCCCCATTTATATGGGCTAAATGGAGACTGGAATTCCCCATTTTCATTTTTGCCACGCATCAAATTTACTTCCGGATCGAAAACATTGCGGTAGTTTCTTGCCCTTTTTTTGAAAAGGTCGATTTCCTCTTGCGGCTTTTTTAATTTCTGAGCCAATTTCCAAACGCAGTAATCGGCATAAGCATATTCTAAAGTTCGTGCAGTGTTTTCCCTGATTCCAACATCATAAGGGACGTAACCTAATTTATTGTATTCTTCTGCGCCCAAACGACCAACCGAAGTAACATCTTCATTATAACCTTCAGTATTTTTTAGGATGGCTTCGTACAATGTTTCAATGTCGTAACCACGAATTCCTTTTAAATACGAATCTGCAATTAACGATGCCGAGTTGGAACCTATCATACAACCTCGGTGACCTGGGCTAGCCCATTCCGGCAACCAGCCACTTTCTTTGTAGGTGTTTACCAAACCCGCCATAATTTGCGAATTCAACTCTGGATACATCAAGGTAAAAAATGGAAAAACGGCACGGAAGGTGTCCCAAAATCCATTGTCGGTGTATAGATAACCGGGAAGTACTTCACCGTTATACGGACTGTAATGAACGATTTCGTTTTGTTTATTAAATTCATAAAACTTTCGGGGAAATAATAAAGTTCGATAAAGACTTGAATAAAAAGTTTTGCGCTGTTCTTCCGTTCCACCTTCTATTTTAATTTTTTCCAATTCTTTTTCCCAAATCGTTTCGCCTTCATTTTTAATTTCAGCGAAAGTTTTATCTCCAACTTCACGATTTAAATTCAATTCGGCTTGTTCCAAACTGATAAACGATGATGCAACTTTAACATTTACCTGTTCGCTTTTTTTAGTTTTGAATCCAATAATTCCACCCACATGAAAACCTTCAGCTTCTTTGGAATCAGACAATTTATCTTCGGCCCATGTTTTTGTAATTTCAAAATCTTTGTCGAAAAGAGCAACAAAATGATTGCGAAAATTGGCAGGCACACCACCGTGATTATTCTGGCAATATCCAATTATTTTTCGTTCTTCAGGAATAATTTTTACCATCGAACCTCCATCAAATCCATCTAACAGTAAATACGAATTGTCGTTTTCAGGAAAAGTAAAACGAAAAGATGCAGCACGATCAGTAGGAGTTACTTCGGCAGTAACATCATAATCGGCCAAATAAACTTTGTAATAATGAGGCTTAGTTGTTTCTGCTTTGTGCGAAAACCACGAAGCGCGTTCATCTTCCTTGTATTTTAATTCTCCGGTAACTGCCATAAAAGAAAATGCAGCGTAATCATTAATCCATGGACTTGGTTGGTGAGTTTGTTTTATGCCACGAATTTTTGTCGCATCGTAAGTATATCCCCATCCGTTTCCCATTTTTCCTGTTTGGGGTGTCCAGAAGTTCATTCCCCACGGTCGGGCAATTGCCGGATAGGTGTTTCCATTAGATAACGAATGGTTTGAGTCTGTTCCCATTAGTGGGTTTACCAGGTCGGTTAATTTTTCGGAATTTTTGGTTGTAGAGATGCCAAGCATCGCGTCTTTTCCTGGATTATTACACCCGAATAGAATCAACAGGATAAAAATGATGGATGTGTATTTCATGGAATTTATATTTGTTATTTTTGTAGAGACGTGATAAATCGCGTCTCTACAAAAAGTATTCGTGTCTCTACGGAAAATGAACTTAAATTATTGTCGATTTACAATTCGCGAATTTTAATGTTTCTAAACCAAACTGGATAACCATGATCCTGCAAACCAATATATCCTTCTTTGTCAATTCCTTCTGTCCATCCCTCGAAATTTTTGAATTTGCTGTTTTTTACCATTTCATCCCATTCTGGAGTCCAATGTGTATAAGACACCACTTTCTTGCCATTCATACTTACAGTAACTTTTCCATCTTTTACTTTAATAAGACATGTATTCCATTTTCCTGTTGGATTAATTGTTGCTGGATCAGCGGGAAGCAAGTCGTATAATGAACCAGCCAGATGGTTGTCTTTTTTATTGTCCGTTGCATCCACATTATCAAGTACTTGTATTTCAGGGGCCGCATAATAAATGGGTTTTCCAGGTACTTCACGTACGTTGTAGAAAATGCCAGAGTTGGCCATTTTGCTTGCTTTCCAATCAATAGAAAATTCGAAGTTTTTGAATTTTTTTCCCGGATATAGAATATCTCCATTAGCACCTTGCCCTGGTTTTTTCCCTTTGCCGGTAAATACTTTCATTGCATCCTCTTCAATAATCCAGTTTGCTGGCATTTCAGTACCATTGCATTGGCGCCAGCCATCAAAGTTTTTTCCGTTAAACATTAGTGTCCAACCTTCCTTTTTTTCTGTTTTAGAGAGTTTGTTTACTTTTTGTGCAAAGGATGGAACAGTTATTAACAGTGCTGCAAAAATCAATAAAGTCAAAATTAAATTCTTTTTCATGATGTAATTTTTTACACACCTACTAAGGTGTAGATTATTAATATTATTAAATGATTCAGGTAATAATTTTGGTCAAAGATAATTATTTTGACGTTGTGAATCCAAAAAATAAAATAAAACCAGCTTCATATTCGGTATTTCTCATTTTTACCATTGTTGGTTTGTTTTTCACCTTCCATTGTAATAATTTACAGTATATATTTGAATATTATTTAATAAGACAAGAAAGACAAATAATGAAAGTAGCAGTAACAACGGCAAGCGGAAATTTAGGTGGAGAAATAATTAAGGTTTTGGTTAAAGAAATTGGTGCAGAGAATGTAATTGGAATTGTCCGAACTCTTGAAAAGGCAGAACATTTAGGTGTTGAAATAAAAAGAGGAGATTACAACAACAAGGAAGATTTTAACAAAGCTCTAAAAGGGGTAGATGTGGTTTTGTTGGTTTCAGGAATGGACCACCCTGATAATCGAATTGGGCAACACCGAAATGTAATTAATGCAGCAAAAGTTTGTGGAGTTAAAAAGATAGTTTATACGAGCATAATTGGGAAAGATGGCTCATCTACTTTTGATGCAAT
>Ga0075120_10001576_pt1 | contig 17632 bp, 15 predicted proteins | sample AntAceMetag02UKL_FD_69792 | JGI IMG/M metagenome (GOLD analysis project Ga0075120, IMG submission 69792) | Saline lake microbial communities from Ace Lake, Antarctica - Antarctic Ace Lake Metagenome 02UKL | ecosystem: Environmental > Aquatic > Non-marine Saline and Alkaline > Saline | place... | reverse complement strand
CAACCATCGCCCTAGAAAAGTGCTTGGATTTAGATCCCCGTATGAAGTATTCTTCGGGGTGAAAAAACGCTACACCAAAACACCATTAGCTGTTGCACTTCGAACTTGAATCCGCGAGATATTGCTTGATAAGCGTATTAAAATTATTAGACTTTGAGCTTTGCACGTAACCATTCATAACCGTAATAAAACGTAAAGTCAATAGTACGCGATAATCATATAAAAGGCCATGGCAAACACCTCTCATAAGTAGGATAACGATTGTAGAAAAACAACATTAATCATTACTCAGGAGGTGAACCATGAACCATTTTGTAGGAATCGATTTGCATTTAAACAACAGCTATATTGCAGTTATTGATACAGATAATAATAGAATCTTTAAGAAAAAAACTTGTCTGCGGCGTTGCGTTTGTCATGTGTCACTGCGGCGTACAAAACGTACGCTCATTTCCCCTGACTGCACGCGCCTTGCATCCAAACAGATAGCATTATGGATCGGGGCATTCAGGCGTTTTACAGGGCAATTTTTTTATTGCCAAGCGTTTTTTTTCCACCTACACTGAAATAGCTTTACAATTGTTTCTCAAATACCGATATGTTGCAAATATAGGTAATTCTACAGGAGACCGAATATGGACATATCCGAACTGCTGATTTTTGCGGTAAAACAGAATGCAAGCGATGTGCATTTGAGTGCAGGTGAGCCCGTTATGCTGCGCATTCATGGTGAGCTGCGTAAGCTCGAAATGAATGCACTTCCGCACGATGAAGTCCATCGCATGATCTACGATATTCTTAATGACCAACAGCGTAAAATGTTTGAAGAGCATAAGGAGCTCGATTTTTCTCTCGCGCTGGGAGAATACGGGCGTTTTCGCGTTAACTGTTTTTTTCAGAGCCGCGGTCAGGCCGCCGTGTTCAGGGCGATTCCCAATAAGATATACAGTTTTGAGGAACTGGGCTTACCGAAGGTCTGCATGCAGATCGCCAAGTATCGCAAGGGCCTTGTGCTGGTAACCGGCCCGACCGGCTGCGGCAAGTCAACCACGCTGGCCGCGATAATTGACTATATTAATACTGAACGTAAGGAACATATTGTTACCATTGAAGATCCGATTGAATTTGTGCATTCAGCCAAAAACTGTCTGGTCAATCAGCGTGAACTGGGTGCCCATACCCACAGTTATACAAATGCCTTGCGCGCCGTGCTGCGCGAAGATCCCGACGTTATTCTGGTGGGTGAAATGCGCGATCTCGAGACGATTCAGCTGGCATTGACGGCTGCTGAAACCGGGCACCTTGTCTTTGCCACGCTGCACACCACCAACGCGCCCAAAACTGTTGATCGAATTATCGATGTGTTCCCGTCCGCGCAGCAGGAACAGATCAGGACCATGTTTTCCGAAACTATTCAGGCCATTATAGCCCAGCGGTTGTTCCGGCGCAGGGATGGTAACGGTCGCGTGCCGGCTTTGGAAGTTTTGATCGGCATACCTGCGGTGCGTAATCTGATCAGGGAAAACAAAGTTTCACAGATTCCCTCTTCAATGCAGACCGGCCAGAAATTCGGGATGCAAACCATGGAGGCGGCCATCCACGAGTTGATCAACAAGCGTGTTATTGACCCGCAGGATGCCGAAGGCCTGCTGGAAGAACAAAGTCTATAATGTAAGGGGGATGCGTCGTGACTGTTAAGGATTTGCTGGTTATCATGATAAAAGCAAAAGCATCGGATCTGTACCTGACCGTTGACAGTCCTCCGATGTTTCGCGTTGAAGGCGTTACCCGTGCTTATGGCGACACCCAGATGACCTCACATGAGTGTGAGGAAATCGCAATGTCGCTTATGAATGAGCGCCAGAAGGCTAAATTTTCCGAGACCTTGGAGATGAACCTGGGACTTTACTATCCTGAAATCGGGCGGTTCCGGGTTAACATTTTCAACCAGAAGGGTTTCATCGCTGTTGTTTTTAGGCAAATCAAACTTGAAATTGAAACAATTGACGATTTGAAACTGCCGCAGGTTTTGAAGCGTCTTGCAGTCATAAAGCGCGGACTGGTGCTGGTTGTGGGAGGAACCGGTACCGGTAAATCCACGACCCTGGCCGCCATGATAGAAGAGCGTAACCGCACAACAACCGGACACATTATTACTGTTGAAGATCCCATAGAATTTATGTATCCCCACCGTAAATGCATTGTTTCGCAGCGTGAAATCGGCATTGATACGTTGACCTATACCGAGGCCCTGAAAAACGCCATGCGTCAGGCTCCGGATGTGATCCTGATCGGTGAGATCAGGGACCGCGAAACTATGGAATCAGCGGTTACCTTTTCGGAAACCGGGCACCTGTGCCTTTCAACACTGCACGCGAATAACGCCAATCAGGCTATTGAGCGTATCATGAACTTTTTTCCGCCCGAAAAGCATGAGCAGGTTTATTTTCAACTCTCGTTGAACATGCGTGCCATTATTTCTCAGCGCCTCATTCCGGGCGTGGACGCAAAACGTGTTGCCGTGGTTGAAATCCTTCTTGATAGCCCGCGGGTTAAAGACCTGATTATGAAACGCCAGATTGGTCTTCTAAAAGAGTGCATGGCTGAAAGCACCAAGGAAAATATGCAGACCTTTGATCAGAATATTTTTGACTTTTTTATTGAGGGTAAGATTAGCTATGAGAATGCTATTGTGTATGCCGACAGTGCCAATGATCTGCGGCTGCGCATTAAGATTGATGACGTCAGCTCTGCTTCTGCCAAGGCGCGTGAAGGTCAGGCTGATCTGAATGATAGCTTCCATATAAAATCGGATGGCAACAGATCGGACTAAATCCGGCCGTGCGCAGCAGTGCAGCACTCTGCGTCACCTAACTTGAAAGGAGAACATTGTTTCATGCAAAAAGGACCTTATGTTGAGGATATTCGCGAAAAACAGTCGGTTGAAGGACTGTTTTTGGTTCGCGATAAGAACAATGGCATCACCAAAAACGGCAAGCCCTATATCGCGCTTAATCTGTCTGATAAGACCGGTGTGATTAAAGCTCGTGTGTGGGACAATGCCGAGAAACTTGATCCCGGTTTTGATCAGGGTGATGTTGCCTACCTCAAGAGCCATTCGGTTCTTTATCAGGGTGAAATGCAGCTGAATATTCATGCGATCAATCGCGTCGGCTCCGTTGATGCTGATCCGCGTGATTTCATGTCTACATCTCTCCTTGATCCGGAACAGTGCTGCGCCGATATTCAGGCCTTTATTGCCAGCGTTAACGACCCACATTTGCACCGCTTGCTGGAGCTGATTTTTGAGGATGAACGAATAGCGGCGGCATTCAAGCTGGCCCCGGCAGCCAAAAGCATCCACCATGACTGTCTGGGCGGTTTGATTGAGCATACATTGAGTGTGACCCGCATTGTCGATTTGCTGGCGGGTCACTACGACACGGTGAATCGGGATCTACTGCTGACCGGCGCTATTCTGCATGATATCGGAAAAATTCATGAATTGAGTTATGAACGCGGTTTTGACTACACGGACGAAGGCCGTCTGATAGGTCACATTGTGCTGGGCATGGAGCTGATCACCGATACGATCAGGCTGTTGCCCGATTTCCCCGCGCAGAAAGCCATGCTGATCAAGCATATGATTCTCAGTCATCACGGACAGCTTGAATTCGGCTCTCCCAAGCGGCCCAAATTACCCGAGGCCCTGTTGTTGAGTTATGCTGATGATATTGACGCGAAAATGTGTACCTTTACGCAATTCATTAAAAAAGAACAACGGCCGGAAACGAACTGGACCGGTTACCACAGGCTCTTCAACCGCTATCTCTATACCGGAGCGCTGGCTGAGCAGGAATTGCCGACGCCGGGCGCGGAAAACGGAAAACCGCCAAAAGATGCATGAGCTGGTTTGCCTATGCGTTGCTGTGCGCGTTGTTTCTGGCAACTGCGGACGTCTGCGCAAAGAAGGCTCTTGGTCAGGTAGATGAATATCTTGTAGCCTGGGGCCGACTTTTATGCGCGGCCCCGCTGTTCGTGCCGATTGCACCCTGGCGGGATGTTGCAACCCTCGACTCTCAGTTTTGGATAATTGTTCTTCTCCTGCTTCCCTTTGAGATTACCGCTATTTTTCTGTACAACCGCGCCATAAAGATCTCAGACCTTTCAATTACGACCCCCTTTCTTGGGCTGACCCCGTTGTTTCTGGCGGGCACGGCTTTTCTTGTTCTTGGTGAACGGGTGAGTTATTCCGGGCTCACCGGCATTGTGCTGATTGTCATCGGCGCCTATGTTCTCAATGTTAGCCGGTTGCGGCAGGGGCTGCTTGCACCCATAGCAGCTATTGCGCGTGAGCCGGGTTCGCGTCTGATGGTGATTGTGGCCCTCTTGTACAGTATTACCGCGTTGCTGGGGAAAATGGCCGCGCAGCGTGCAGGTCCACTGCTGTTTGCCGCAATCTACACAGTTATTGTTGTGCTTGTCCTTACTCCCGCAGTATTGCGCAACTCTCGCCCCGCCTTGTTGCGCAAGGCATTTCGTAATCCCTGGTTTCTGGCGATGGGGCCTTGCTATGGCTTGATGATGCTGTGTCATCTCAACGCGATTGTGCTGGTTGAGGCATCCTACATGATCTCGGTAAAGCGCTGCAGTCTGTTATTTGGTATTGTGTACGGCAGGTTAATTTTTAAGGAGGCCGGTTTCCGGGAGCGTATAAGCGGAGGGCTTGTTATGATTGCCGGGATCCTTTGTATCGCCTTGCTGTAGGGGGGGCAGGCTGCTCTGAAACGTCCATCTGCTTCGTTGCACTTGTCACTTGTCATTGCAGCGTACGGAAAAGTACGCCTCATTCCTCATGACCTCGCCCGTCTCGTATCTGAACATTTCTGAACAGCCTGTATGTAATGTATGTTGATCCTGTCATTTCGAAGGAGCGGGTTTCTGGAGGGACGCGCTTCTGCGCGTCCGCTCGATTGTTTAATGCGGCCACGACAAAGCGTGGCCTTCCAAGATCTCTCCCTGTGGTCGAGATGACAGGTAATCAGTTTTTCTGTTTTTAGGTTTTAAAACCCGTTGCAGCGCAGCCGAGCAAAGTGTACGAGCGCGGAAAAAGGGTGGCAAGCTGTTTGAGTCCCGCGAGAAGCGGGGCGAGTGCGTTTGTGTACTTCGCGAGGGCAGCCGTAGGCCAAGCTGCTGGGCGGCTTTTCTTTTGGTTCTTTGCTTTGGACCGAACAAAGAAAAGAACACTTTTTTTGTCTTAAAATTTCCCATATTGTTCGACAGGGTCCGTGTGCGGCCTGTATATGTTGACATGTAAAAGGCATTGATTTATAGTATTTGATCTGTTTTGGCTACGTTAGATCGGTATGAATATTCAGGAAAGGAATGGGCATGAAAATTTTAAAAATTGACCACATCGGAATTGCCGTCAACAGTATGGATGATGGTAAAAAATTCTGGAATGAGATTTTGGAACTTGATTTTAGCGGCGAGGAAACTGTCGAGGCTCAGAAAGTGAAAACGGGATTTTTCCCGGTCGGCGAAAGTGAAGTTGAGCTGCTGGAATCAACTGCACCTGATGGCCCGGTGGCTAAGTATATCGAGAAGAAAGGCCCCGGCATGCAACATATTGCTTTTGTGGTCGAGGATGTTGAGGCGGCCCTGGCTGAACTGAAGGAAAAGGGCGTTGCCCTGATTGATCAGGTACCGCGCATTGGGGCCGGCGGTAAGCAGATCGCCTTCCTTCATCCCAAGGCAACCGGCGGTGTGCTGGTTGAACTGTGCCAGTGTGTTGACCACTGACGGATTGATTGATTCGTATTGTATAAAAGAAATTCTTTTTGAGAGCCGCACACAAGGGTACAATTTCTTGTGGGCGCGGTAAGGAGTTGATTATGGCAGACCATACAGAAAAGAAAAAATGGGAAGAACTGGCGACAAAGGAACTGCGCAAAAAGCCGCTTGATTCCCTGACCAGTACGACACCTGAGGGAATTGATGTTAAGCCGCTGTACACGGCTGAAGATCTTGAGGGTATTGAATTTGTCAACACCCTGCCGGGTTTTGACCCCTATGTGCGCGGCGTACGCGCCACCATGTATACGGGCCGTCCCTGGACCATTCGTCAGTATGCCGGTTTTTCGACTGCGCGCGAATCCAATGCCTTTTATAAGCGCAATCTGGCAGCCGGGCAGAAGGGTCTTTCAATTGCCTTTGATCTGGCAACCCATCGCGGCTATGACTCCGATCACGCTCGCGTTGCCGGTGATGTGGGCAAGGCGGGCGTGGCGGTTGACAGCGTCGAGGACATGAAAATCCTGTTTGACGGTATCCCGCTGGACAAGATGTCGGTTTCCATGACCATGAACGGTGCCGTGTTGCCTGTTATGGCATCCTACATCGTCGCGGCCCAGGAGCAGGGCGTGGGACTTGATGTTCTGGCCGGAACCATTCAAAACGATATCCTGAAGGAATACCTTACGCGCAATACCTATATTTTCCCGCCTGATCCGTCAATGCGCATTGTGTCAGACATTATCGGGTACTGCTCGGATAACATGCCTAAGTACAATACCGTCAGTATCAGCGGCTATCACATGATGGAGGCCGGGGCCAACTCGGTATTGCAGACCGCGTTTACTATTGCCGATGGCATTGAATACGTCAAGGCCGCGATTGCCTCGGGCATGGATGTTGATACGTTTGCTGGCCGCCTGTCGTTTTTCTTCGGCATCGGCCAGAATTTTTTCATGGACATTGCCATGCTGCGCGCTGCGCGTTTTCTGTGGGCTGATCTGATGAAACAGTTTAATCCCAAAAACCAGAAATCCCTGATGCTGCGCACGCACTGTCAGACATCGGGTTGGAGCCTCACGCAGCAGGATCCCTACAACAATATTATTCGTACCACGCTGGAAGCGCTTTCAGCTGTTTTGGGCGGAACTCAGTCGCTGCACACCAATTCATTTGACGAGGCTGTCGGGCTGCCTACTGATTTTTCAGCCCGTATCGCCCGCAATACCCAAATCATCCTGCAGCAGGAAACCTCAATCTGCAATACAGTCGATCCTCTGGGTGGTTCATACTATATTGAATCCCTGACGAATTCGATTGTGCAGGAAGCCCGCAAGATCATCAGCGAGGTTGATGAAATGGGCGGTATGGCCAAGGCCATCGCTGCTGGCATGCCCAAGATGCGCATTGAGGAATCCTCAGCGCGTAAGCAGGCCCGAATTGATCAGGGCAAGGATGTCATCGTGGGTGTTAACAAGTATCAGGTCGAGGAAGACCGTGAACTGGACGTGCTTGAGGTTTCATCAACTGTGCGCGAGGAACAGGTTGCGCGTCTGAAGGAAATTCGCGCGTCTCGTGATGATGCCGAAGTGAAGCGAGCCCTTGCGGCTGTTACCAACTGTGCTGCAGCTGATGGAAACCTGCTTGAGGTTTGTATCCCGGCTATGCGCGCACGGGCAACTGTTGGTGAAGTGTCTGATGCAATTGAGAAGGTTTTCGGACGCTACGTTGCAACCACGCAGTGCATTTCCGGAGCGTTCGCCGCAGAATACGGCGAGAGTGAAGTCATTGAGTCTGTTCGCAAACGCACGGCCGAATTTGCTGAAAAGCATGGCCGTCGTCCCCGGATACTGGTAACCAAGATGGGCCAGGACGGCCATGACCGTGGTTATAAACTGATCTCCAGCGCATATGCCGATCTCGGGTTTGATGTTGACATCAGTCCGATGTTTCAAACACCGGCTGAAGCGGCCCGCATGGCTATTGAGAATGATGTGCATGTTGTGGGTGTTTCCAGCCTGGCGGCTGGGCATAAGTATCTTGTGCCCGAGGTTCGGCGCGAACTGGATGAGCAGGGCAGCAAGGAAATATACGTGGTTGTGGGCGGTATTATCCCACCAAAAGACTATGATCTGTTGCTCGCTTCAGGCGCGGCCGCAATTTTTGGGCCTGGCACACCGGTTATTGAGTCAGCCAATAAGGTGCTCAATATTCTGGAAGCGCTGTAACAGTCTGTTTGGCATATTCCTCACCGGGCGCTCCGCTGTGTGGAGGGGCGCTTCGGTTTTTAAACGCTCAAACGCAGGCGGCGCATCCTGTGCCTCATGAATGCGCCTGGAAACGCACCTATGGCGCTTAAAAATCCCAGCTATTATATTGACGGCGTGTTGGGGCGCGACCGTCGAATTCTTGCTAAAACCATCACCTTGCTTGAAAGTGCTCGCACAGATCATCAGGAACTGGCCCGCGAGGTTTTGGATTCGTTGCTGCCGCACACGGGACGGGCTATCAGGCTCGGTATCACGGGTGTGCCGGGAGCAGGCAAAAGTACCTTTATCGAAAGTTTTGGCCGCTACGTAATTGAGCAGGATAAAACCCTTGCAGTGCTGGCAATTGATCCCAGTAGCCGCCGTAGCGGCGGCAGTGTGTTGGCCGACAAAACCCGCATGGAGCAGTTGTCCATGAATCCGGCGGCCTTTATCCGGCCATCTCCGGCAGGAATAACGTTGGGGGGGGTGGCCCGTAAAACCCGTGAAAGCATGCTGGTTTGCGAGGCGGCTGGTTTTGATGTCGTGATTGTTGAAACCGTCGGGGTCGGGCAGTCCGAAACGTCTGTTGCCGGTATGGTTGATTTTTTCCTGGTGTTGATGATTTCTGGTGCGGGTGATGAGATTCAGGGCATTAAAAAAGGTTTGATGGAACTTGCTGACGCGGTCGCGATCAATAAGGCTGATGGTGGTAATATTCAGGCTGCCGAGCGCGCCCGGCGTGAATACCTCTCTGCTCTGCATTTGCTGAAGCCTGCCTCAGCTGTGTGGTCTCCTCCGGTTTTGACCTGTAGCGCGCTGACAATGCAGGATATTGATACGGTTTGGGAGACTGTGATTGATCATCGCCAACGGCTTTCTGAAACAGATGAGTTTCAGGAAAAACGCCGCTCCCAGGCGGTTGACTGGATGTGGACCATGGTGGAAGAGGGCCTGCGTGAACAGTTCCATGCGCATGCCGGGGTTCGTGAACTTTTGCCTGAAGTGATTGCCAGAGTTTCCCGTGGGGAACTGGCACCCGGTGCTGCTGCGCGGGAACTTCTGGACTCCTGCCGAAAGTAACAACGGGCCGCCCAAAAACGTTCATCTGCTGCGTTACGCTCATCATTCGTTATTACGGTGTATGAAAAACTACGTCTTGTTTCTCATGATATCGCGCGCCTTGCATCTAAGTTTTTTGTGGAGTGACGTGATTCTGCGCGTCTGAAGTGCTAGGGAAAAGTACGTGTTCGATAACGGGAAGTAAAAGCGTTCCTTTTTTGGAGAATCCCACCATGGATATGATAGGCAGCGCAACCCTTACCGATGTTTTTGAGCGCACCTGCCGCGCATTCCCCCAAAAAGAATTTGTTGTCTTTGAGAATCGGCAGGGTAGTGTTGAGTCCGTTACCTATGATCATGCCGAGTCACTGGTTAAACGCTATGCCTCCATCCTTGCCAGCCACGGTATAGTCCGGGGCGAGCGTGTGCTGGTGCATATGCACAATTGCCCGGCCTGGATTTTTATTTGGTTGGCTTGCGCCAGACTCGGGGCTGTCATGGTTCCGCTCAATGTTCTTTCCGGTGATTTTGAACTTGATTACTGTATTGAACATTCTCGCGGCGCGGCGGTTGTAACAGAGCCTGATTTTTTCGAGCGCTTTGTTGAACTGCGCACACAGCATCCCTGCCTGCGCACTATTTTCCTTGTGCGGACGTCTTCAGCGCAGCCGGGCGCGGTTGTTATTGATGCCGAGTTGGATGATGCACCGCAGAAATGTGGCTCGGAGAGTATCAGCAATGACGATGACCTGATGTTGCTGTTTACCTCCGGCACCACGTCGCGGCCCAAGGCAGTGCAGCTCACGCATGCCAACGCAGTTTTTGCCGGCATGTTCGGCGCCGAGTGGTGGAAGGTAATTTCGGATGACCGGCATATGCTGGTGCTGCCCCTGTTCCACGTGAATGCTCAGTTTATTTCTGTCATGCCAATACTCACAGCCGGGGCAACCCTGATCATGTGCGAGGCGTTCAGCGCATCGCGCTACATGGAGCAGGTTCGCCGCCATCGGGCCACCACCACTAGCTTGGTTGCCACCATGCTCACCATGATTATGAACCAGCCCGCGCATGCGCTTGACGCGCTTAATGATCTGCGCCTTGTTATGTATGCCATCGGCTTGCCGCGCGAGACACTTACCGCCTTTCAGGAGCGCTTTAACGCGCCCCTGTGTGAATTGTGGGGCATGAGTGAAACACTCGGTGCGACCACCATCAATCCGCTTGACGGCGATATGCGGCTCAACTGTATCGGTATAGCGCGCACGGAAAATCAGGTAAAAATCGTGGATGACGATGGTCGTGACTTGTTGCCCGGCACTGTGGGAGAGATGGTGGTGCGCGGCATTCCGGGCCGCACGATCATGAAAGGCTATTATAATGATGCGGCCGCAACTGCTGCAACCATTCGCGACAACTGGCTGTACACCGGTGATAATGCCCGCATGGATGAACAGGGCTATTTTTATTTCATCGACCGCAAGAAAGACATGATCAAGCGTGCCGGAGAAAACGTGGCAGCTTGTGAGGTTGAATATGTTATCAGCCTGCATCCTGCGGTGCAGGAGGTTGCGGTGGTGGGCGTGCCGGATGCAATCCGGGAGGAGGCTCTGCTGGCGTTTGTTATTGTCCGGCCGGACGTCCGTTGCAGCGCACAGGAGATTATTGACTGGTGCGCCGGCAAACTGGCCGATTTCAAAGTGCCCGGTTCGGTTCGTTTCGTGCCGGATTTTCCGCGCACGTCGCTTGGCAAGGTGCAGAAAAATATTTTAAAGCAGCAGGCCCCGAGCGATCCTTCTACAGGCGTATAAACGCTGATCCGCTATTTCTTCTTCTTTGTCTTTTTTTGTCCTAAAAATCCTGACCAGTGCGGATGCTTTGAGTCTGTTTCACTATTAGTGATCTGGCGGATATCAGAACCGTCAGGCGTCATGGTAAAGAGTTCCCAGTGGCCTTTGCGAAAGTCCTGAAAGCAGATCAGGCTGCTGTCGGGTGCCCAGGTTGAGCGCTTATCTTTGGCAGGATTATTGGTAAGGCGTGTTTGTTCAGAGCCGTCTGCGCGCATGCGATATAGCTCGAAGTTTCCATCGCGATAGCTTTGAAAGGTAATATACTTGCCATCGGGTGAAAAAACAGCAACCTTATCGTGGACAAGATTGTTGCTGAGGTTGGTCAGCCCGGTGCCATCGATATTTATGCTGTATATTTCTGATTGAATTTTCGACCCCTTTGCAATTCCTCCAAGCTGAAAGACTATTTTTTCCCCGTCCGGCGAGCAGCTCGGATGGCTTACATGCAGTTTCTGGTTGGTAAGCTGTGTGCGCTGCGTCCCATCCGGCAGCATGGAAAACAATTGTGCCTTGGCCGTGCCCTGCGTGCTGATGAAATATATTTTGCTGCTGTCATGAGCCCATGTCGAGTGGCGGTCCATCGTGTTGTTGTGGGTAAGTTGGCGTTTGTCGCTGCCGTCGGCATTCATGATGAAAATTTCATATTCCCCGTCACGGTTACTGATGAAGGTAATACGGGTTCCATCGGGAGACCAGGCCGGCTCCCAGTTTTTTGCCTTTGTATCGGTAAGTTGGCGCTGATCGCTGCCGTCCGGCTTCATACTATAAAGGTTTGTGTATTGCTTGGGGCCATGGGCATAGACGATTCGTGTTGTTGCGTTTATGTCGGGCAAGCTTTTGGCTTGTGCCGAAGCTGCCAGAAAAAAAACAAAGAAAAGTATAACTAAATATTTCTTATTAGTACCCATGCTGCAATCCCCTTTTTTAATATTTTAAGGCTGTTTTTTAATTATAAAATTATAAGACAGGCGCGGTTGTGTGTCAATCAAAGAGGTGCTATCGCGGGGTTGCGGACAGGAAGGCACCATGCTATATAAACACCCACGGGCGCATGACCCGGCAGGAACGTAAACCCAACAGAAAGGAATGCGACATGAAAAAAACACACGGACTGATTGTGCTGGGTGTTATTGCGTCATTTATTGTCGTTGCGGGATTTGCCGGCCAGGGCTGGTGTGCAGACCATCCGACGGCGGTAACGCCGAAGGCTGAAGTGCCAAAAGTTGAACAGCCTAAAGCCGAATACACAAGGGCTAAAAACCCGCAGGCCGAAATGCCAAATGAGCATCCTTCTGTTGAGCACCCCAAGGCCGAAATGCCAAAAGTTGAACACCCAAAGGCTGAGCATCCGACTTCAGAGCATCCACGATGAATGTTAAACACGTAATGCGTCATTGGATAGGGTGCGTGGCAGGCAGTAGCTTGCTGGTGTTGCTTGTTGTGGTTGTTGTTTTTACAGCCTGTAGCCGGTCATCGGATGATACAGAAGGTGAGTCCTCTCCTCCGCTTGCCTTCACTGCCGACATTCAGGCCGGCATTGAGAGCTACATAGACGAGCAAATTCGTCTGGGCGGCGGGTACTTTAATTTACCGTACAAAGACGCTGCGCTTCGACTCAAATTGGTTAAGGTGCATACCGAATATCTTGCTAACCTTGGTCCCGGCATTTATTTTGCCTGTGTTGATCTGGCGGACGTGAGTGGGGATGTCTACGATGTTGACTTTTTCCTGGCGGGAGACCCCGGCTCCATGACGGTGACGGAGACGACCGTCCATAAGATAAACGGCCAGCCCTATTACGCCTGGGAGCAGAAAAAAGACGGAACCTGGCAGCGTATCCCTATAGAGCGCGCATCAGATGGCCATTTTGGCGTCATCCGTGAGCGCGACAGTTTTGAATTCAAGTACTGGGCTGAGTTACCGGTGCTGACCTCACCTGCTCGTATGTGGCTGCCTCTGCCTGAGACGGACAGGTTTCAGACGGTTGAAATCGTATCGTTACAGGTGCCCGGCAAACAGAATATCGTGCATGACCGGGTATACGGCAATCGTGTTTTGGTGCTGGATTTGAGCCCTGAAGACAGTGGCAAAACGATTGATATTCGTTTCGGGGTACGGCGCCTCGAAAAGGCGGCCTATGCAGCGCCGAAACCCGACAAAAGGTATCTGCAGGCCAACAGGCTTGGTCCGATTACCGGGGAGATGCGCACAGCGGCGCGCAAGGCTGTTGCCGGCAAAAAAGGAGATCTTGTGCGGGCACGGGCGCTTTATGATCATGTGATCGACCAGATGCGCTACATAAAAACCGGCGATGGCTGGGGCAAGGGCGATGCTACTTATGCCTGCAGCGTTCTTACCGGCAATTGCACGGATTTTCACGCCTACTTTATCTCTCTGGCCCGGTCAATCGGTATTCCTGCGCGTTTTATTATCGGAGCGGGTATCCCTTCCGAGCGCAACGAAGGCGGTGTGGACGGCTATCACTGCTGGGCGGAGTTTTACGCCGAGGGCAAATGGTGGCCTGTTGATATCAGCGAAGCCGATAAGTATTCGGCTCTTGCAACATATTATTTCGGTCATCATCCGGCCAATCGCTTCGCGTTAAGCCACGGCCGCGATCTTGAGATTGACCCGCTTCCGGCATCAGGGCCGATTAATTTCCTGGCCTATCCCCTGCTGGAGTCAGACGGGAAAGCGCTTAGGGCAAAGGTTCTGTTTTCATTTAAAAGAATGGCCCGGCACTAGGTCGTCGCACTCCCCTGCGAATAGGTTTTTTTGCCTGGATGCCCTTGACAGGGGGCATCCAGTTACTTTGAATGCATCATAGAAGGAGCTGGAAAACGATATGGGCAACATCGCAACACGTTATGAAAAGTCTGCGCTGGACAGGGGCTATACCAACCGGTTGCTCAGTGTTGACCTCACCTCGGAAAAAATAACCGCGCAACATATCCCGGATGATACGCGCCGCATGTTCGTAGGTGGTCGTGGTTACTGCCTCAAGCTGGTCTATGACGGCACAACAGACGCCACCCGCTATGACAGTCCTGAAAATGTGCTTGCGCTTGCGGGTGGACCCCTGTGCGGTGAAACCGGTTTTGCGGGAACGGGCAAGTTCATCGTCGGTACGATCTCGCCGCTTACCGGCACTTTCTGCGATTCCAACGCCGGTGGGCACTTTTTCCCTCTGGTCAAGTTGGCCGGGTTTGATGCCATTGCCGTGACCGGAAAGAGTAGTTGCAACGTGTTGCTGGTAATCGACGGTGACGCCTGCACAGTGAGCCTCGTTGAGGCACCTGCTGTTGAGACGTCCCTTGTTGAACCTGAAAAAATAATTGAACAGTGGACCGGAGAGGGCAAGCCCACAGGGGTTGCGTTTGTGACCTCCGGGATCGGGGCAAAAAATACGTCTATCGGCTGCATCAACAGTATTTATTATGATGTGCGGCGAAAGCGCTGCCGCGCCAAGCAGGCGGGCCGCGGGGGCACCGGAACCGTAATGCGGGACAAGGGACTGTGGGGCATCGTGGTGAAATGTAACACCCCTCTGTCGCATGGCAACCGCCCCGCTGACCGCAAGCGCGTGCAGGAGGTCGGCAGCAAGCTGCGCCGTGTGGTGAGTGAGGTCGACGCCAAGGCTATGAGCCTCGGTACCCAGGGCACGACCAGTCTTATTGATATGATGAACGGTTTTCACCTGCTGCCGGTCAATAACTTCCAGTACGGCATTGACGAGCGCGCACGTGAGATAAGCGGGGATGTCTTCGCTGAAAAATTCTTCAAGCAGAAGGTGCCTGACGGCTGTTTTCCGGGATGTAACCTGGGCTGTACCAAAGGGTGTGAGAGCCTGACCTTGAAGACCGGCCCGCAGGCCGGTATGACGGTGAGTGTTGACGGGCCAGAGTACGAAAGCGCGGCAAGCATTACCAACCTGGGCGTTTTTGACGCGCACTGGATTCTTGAGTACTCATGGTACTGCGACGAATACGGGCTGGATACAATCAGTGCCGGCGTTATCATGAGTTTTTTGTTCGAGGCCTACGAGCGCGGTCTGCTCACGGCAGGTGATACCGACGGGCTTGAACTCAAATGGGACAGCCCTGAGATGGTCATGAAATTTCTGCATCGCATGGCACGCCCTCAAGGGGAATTTGCCGCAGCAGCAGGCCGGGGAATCCGGCATATGAAGGGCTGGATCGCGGAGCGGGCTTCGCAGCATCTCGGCCGCTCAAAAAGCGAGATACTGGAAACCCTGTCGCTCTTTGCCATGGAGTGTAAGGGGCTTGAGTTTTCCATGTACATAACCAAAGAGTCCCTGGCGCAGCAGGGTGGCTATGGATTTGCCCTCAAAGGCGCGCAGCATGATGAGGCCTGGCTCATCGCCATCGACCAGCTCAACAAGGAACTGCCCACCTTTAAGCATAAGGCAACGGCGCTTCTGTGGTTCCCGCTTATGCGTACCTGGTTTAACATAATGGGTCTGTGCAAGCTGCCCTGGATAGATGTGCGCCATCCTGAGGCCAAAAATACCGACGATCCGGCTAAGAACATGCCGACCGTGGAGTATTATATCGAGTTTGTGAACGCAACCCTGGGCACTGAAAAAACGCTTGAGGACCTGCTGCTTGATTCCGAGCGCTGCTATCTTTTGCATAAGCTCATCAACCTGCGGCAGGGATTTGGCACGCGCGAGCACGACCGCATACCGCTGCGGGCCATGTCCCCTGTGTTTTTGAATGAATTTACATCCCGCAGGGATTACTACCGCGAGTATCTCAAAAATGAGGTCGGTATCAGTCTGGACGGCAAAAGCGATGATCAGCTTTTACACGAGTTGCATGATTATCGCCGCGGCCAGTACGAAAAGCTTGCCGACGAGGTCTACGAGGAAAAGGGCTATGACAGTCAGGGGATTCCCACTGATGAAACCCTTGCGCGGCTTGGACTCGACGGGAAGGACTTTCATTCTATCGTGAAGGCCGCCCGTGAGCGGGTTATGAGTTAGCTGAAGATATATTCTGTTCTGTAACAGACAAAACCGGGAAGGACGTATGTGTCCATCCCGGTTTTTGTGTTGTCATATGTCTGAATACTGCGAGCGTATCCGGTGCCGGTATTTAGGGTGCAATGCCAAATAAGGGTTGCACCTTTGGGGGCAGATCCTGCGCATCTATCTTTTTACCCTTCATTTTCAAGGCACCGAATATTTGTGTTTCGCCGTTGGCGGGATTTTTATCTATGGGTTGCCAGTAGGACATGGCAAGCGATTTCATTTTCGCGCTTTTCACTGTGCCGTTTTGCACCTTAAATTGAACGCTCATAGTACCGCTGGAATAAACCGGCATACCATCTGAGTCTACATAAATTACAACCATGCCCGGGACTTTCATGAGCAGGTTCTTCTCTGTTTCAATAATTGCTGCAGCTGTCGTAGACCAGTCATCAATCGATGCGATGTAAAAAGCTAAAATCATCACACCGTGCGCACGATCACACCACGCATAAAGACGTATTGTGTCTAATGTGTGCTTGGACTCGTCGTATACGAGTCCAGCAGCGGGGGCGCTGTCCGTATCAGCTTCAAACCCCTTACCATTGGCTTGTATTTCAAGATAAATGTTTTCCGGCGCAGCAGCTGCACTTCCAGTTAGAAGCATCCCCGCGCCTACAATAACTGCCAACAGTATTGTGATTTTTTCTGTTCTCATAAATCCTCCTCCTTTGTAAGAAAATGAATGAAACAGTGCCCATAATATTTATATAAAAACCACAGATATATTAATAAAGCAAGGTGCCATACTTGAGTGGCAGTCCAGGGAAGTTGACGTTTTTAATGCTTTTCAACAGGTGTTTGTATATGCTTTAATTTGGTTTTGAAAATCTGGTGATTCAAGCCGTCAGCCCCTTTATAGAGGTGTATCGATATTCACAGTAACGAGGCATGTATGAGAATAGTTTATATTGTGTTACTGGTTTGTATTGTATCTGTTGTTGCGTGCAGTGACAGCAATGAAAAAAGTGCTGAATATGACACGGGATATCGGCCGCAGGTTAAAGTACTCAGAGACCAAACCACAAGGCAGGAGACTCGGCCGGCAGCCGGCAGGAAGGTGGCGAGAAAACGTCAGGAGCAGGCGTCACGGTTTAATAATTCAGAATGGGGGGGGTGGGAAGAACTGACCGAAGAGCAGCGTGAAAAGCAGGTTGAAGAAATATCGGAGCGCCTGGAAGAAATTATTGAGGAGTATTATGAAAACGACGACGCAGAAGAATTTGACTCGGATACGCTGCTGGAAATGTTAAGGGAGGATTTTCCTGAAGAGTTGCAGGATGATATCCCTGAAGAGGTGCTTGAAGAAATAGAGTGGTGGACCGAATAGCAGGTTGCACGTGAGCGGCATGCGGGCTTCCATTATGAATGTCGATGAAGGCGGAACTGTTTTTATTCTGGATGATTCCAACCTGGCTAGCTTGTTTGAATAAATCAACGACTGAAACCTTGGCTTATTTCCAATGTTTCATGCGTTAATATCGTAATAAGCGGAAAATCATTCCATCTATATGGGTGGTGGATTCAAGTTTGAAGTGCAACTTTTATAGGTGAATTTAAGTGGTGAGCTGCGTTACTATCTAAGCCACTTAAACGACCAAGTAAAAGGAGCACCGATGAAAAAATATAAGCAG
>Ga0075120_10001570_pt1 | contig 17681 bp, 17 predicted proteins | sample AntAceMetag02UKL_FD_69792 | JGI IMG/M metagenome (GOLD analysis project Ga0075120, IMG submission 69792) | Saline lake microbial communities from Ace Lake, Antarctica - Antarctic Ace Lake Metagenome 02UKL | ecosystem: Environmental > Aquatic > Non-marine Saline and Alkaline > Saline | place... | reverse complement strand
CGCGACCTCATCCCCGCCGTTGCGCAGGAAGCACTCGACCTGCTGTTCGACGGACTGATGCTTGAGGTGCACCCTGATCCCTCGGTCGCTCTCAGTGATGCGGAGCAGCAGTTCACCCCCGAACAGTTCTTCGATCTGGTCGGAAAACTCAAGCTGTCGCACGAGCAGAGCGATAGCGCCGCTTTCGCCGCCCGCATGAGTGAGCTGCGCGAAACCGTGGACGGGCTCGACAGCCAGCTTCTCGAAGTGCTCAGCCAGCGCATGAACATTGTTCGCAAAATGGGTGCGCTGAAAACCGAGCAGAACGTCTCCACCTTCCAACCGCACCGCTGGCAGGAGATTGTCGCCGACCGCATCGCAAAAGGAACCGGGCTCGACCTCTCCGAAGACTTCGTCCTGCAACTCATGCAGTCCATCCACGAAGAAGCCATTCGCCAGCAGGAAATCCGCCGAGTCGACGGCGCGGAATAATTCCATTTTCCAATGTTTGGAGAAATTGGTGGGTGAAGGCTCCTTGTCCCGCCACCCGCCCGCAACGCTGGAGCGTAGCGACGGCGGGCAGGTAGCCTTTAGCGACGGCGGAAGACTTCCTCCAAATATGGGAAGCTTCGTCGCCAGAGGCCTCTGCCTTTGATAGCTACGGCATGATAAGATGGAGGTCAGGAAACACTAGGATTCCTGCGGAAAAGTGGAAGTCAGCAGGTGAGTTTGGATAAAAAGGAAATTGCATAGTAGTTTGCTCACCTTTAGAATATGGGCAGATAAATTGGAAGGTGGATGCAATGGAAAACGAAGAGTCTGAAATTCCCGACCTTGAAAAACAGGACTGGCTGGCCTCTCTCGATGAATTGCTGGCTAGCGCCGGACCAGAGCGGGTCAAAGATATTCTGCACGACCTGCAGGTGAGGGCGCATCGCTTAGGTGTTCGGCTTCCGTTCTCCGCCAACACGCCTTATATCAATACCATTCCCCGCGCCGATCAGGCCGTCTATCCCGGCGACCGCGAAATGGAGCGGCGAATCAAAAGTCTGATCCGCTGGAACGCCATGGCGATGGTGGTACGCGCGAACCGCGAAGAAGACGGGATTGGTGGACATATCTCCACCTATCAGTCGATCGCCACTCTTTACGAAGTAGGGTTCAACCACTTCTTCCGCGGCCAGACCGATTCTTTTCCCGGAGACCTCGTCTACTTCCAGGGCCACTCTTCGCCCGGCGTCTATGCGCGCGCCTTTCTCGAAGGAAGACTTTCCGTCGACCGCATGTCGAACTTCCGCCACGAGCTACACGACACCCCCGGACTCTCTTCGTATCCCCATCCGTGGCTCATGCCCGACTTCTGGCAGTTCCCGACTGTCTCGATGGGGCTTGGTCCGATCACCGCCATTTATCACGCCCGTTTCATTCACTATTTGGAAGACCGTGGCCTGCGTGAGCCGGCTGGCCAGCGCGTCTGGGCCTTCCTCGGCGACGGCGAAACCGACGAACCCGAAACGCTCGGGGCGATCACATTGGCTGCTCGTGAAAAACTCGACAACCTCACCTTTGTCGTCAACTGCAACCTCCAGCGGCTCGATGGCCCAGTGCGCGGGAACGGAAAAATAATTCAGGAACTCGAAGCCGCCTTCCGCGGTGCGGGTTGGAATGTCATCAAAGTGGTCTGGGGCAATGACTGGGATCCGCTTCTTGAGAACGACGATACGGGCGCACTCACCCGTCGCCTTGGCGAAATTGTGGATGGGCAGTATCAGAAATTCACTGTCGAAGAGGCCTCCTACATTCGCGAAAAGATTTTCGGCGACGATCCCGAACTTCAGAAAATTAGTGAGCAACTTTCGGATAGCGATCTCAAACGGATCCGCCGCGGCGGTCACGACCCGGAAAAAGTCTACACCGCGTATAAAGCCGCCACCGAAATGAAAGGCCGCCCCACCGTCGTCCTCGCCAAAACGGTCAAAGGCTACGGCCTCGGCGCCGCGGGCGAAGGGCAAAACATCACCCACTCGCAGAAAAAACTCGGCGAAGAGTCCCTCCGGGAATTCCGCACCCGCTTCGGAATTCCAATTTCGGATGAGGATCTCAACGAGGTTCCGTTCTATCGACCGGCAGAAGACTCTCCGGAAATGAAATACTTGAAGGAACGCCGTGGCGCGCTCGGCGGACATGTGCCCGCTCGCCGCACCGATTTTGAGCCGCTTGAAATGCCCGCCGACAAAATCTTTCAGGAATTCGACGGCGGCTCCGACCGACCGGTTTCCACCACCATGGTCTTTGTCCGTCTGCTCGGAAAAATTCTGAAGGATTCCAACATCGGAAAACTCATTGTGCCGATTGTCCCTGACGAAGCGCGTACCTTTGGGATGGACGCGTTGTTCCGCCAGTGCGGCATCTACTCCCACGCGGGTCAGCTCTACGAACCGGTCGATGCCGACAACCTTCTGTACTACAAAGAAGCCAAGGACGGGCAGATTCTCGAAGAGGGAATCACCGAAGCGGGCGGGTTCTCCTCGTTCCTCGCCGCCGGAACCGCCTATGCCAACCACGGCATCAACACCATTCCGTTCTTCATCTACTACTCCATGTTCGGTTTCCAGCGCATCGCCGATTTGGCGTGGCTAGCGGGCGACGCCCGTTGTAAAGGCTTCCTCCTGGGGGCCACTGCCGGACGCACCACGCTCGCCGGCGAAGGCCTTCAGCATCAGGATGGACAGAGTCACATCACCGCATTGACCATTCCCAACCTGATCGCCTACGACCCCGCCTTTGCCTACGAACTGGCGGCCATCATTAAAGATGGGATCCGTCGTATGTATGTGGACAATGAACAGGTCTACTACTACATCAGCGTCATGAACGAAAACTACGAGCAGCCCGCCATGCCGGAAGGCGCGGAAGAGGGCATCCTCAAAGGAATGTATAAGTTCCAAGGTTCGGAAAAAGCGCAGGCCCAGATTCTGGGGTCCGGAGCGATTTTGACTGAAGCCATTCAAGCCGCCGACCTGCTCAAAAAAGACTACGGGGTTGAAACCAACGTCTGGTCGGTCACTAGCTACAAAAACCTGTTGAACGACGCACTTGATGCAGATCGCGAAAAAAGCCGAAACGGCAATGTGGTGAAACCCTATGTTTTCCAATGTTTGGAAAACGAGACGGGGCCGGTCATCGCCGCGTCCGACTACATGAAAGTGCTTCCGGCCTCCATCGCCAACTGGGTGCCCGGCGAACTCGTTCCGCTCGGCACCGACGGCTATGGCCGCAGTGACGGGCGCGACGCGCTCCGCGCACACTTTGAGGTCGATGCCAAAAGCATCGCGCACGCCGTACTCGTTTCGCTGGGCATGGATGCCTCGAAACTGGGATTGCCCACAGACAAACCGAACCCGGTAGGAGAATAATCATGGCCACCGAATTTAAACTTCCTGAACTGGGCGAAAATATTGAAGCGGGCGACATCACCAATCTGCTTGTCAGCGTCGGCGACAGCGTTGTTGCGGGACAATCCGTATTCGAAATTGAAGCGGGCAAAGCCACCATGGAAATCCCGTCGCCGTTGACCGGAACCGTTTCCGCATTGCATGTGGCACAGGGCGACAGCGCATCCGTTGGTCAGCTCGTTATGGAATTGACGGTTGACGATTTACAATTGGCAGATTCAGCTCCAGAACCTGTCGTTGAAGAGTCGGCTCCTGTTGTTGAGGACGCACCAGCGCTTGTTGTTGAAAAAAAATCTGTTCCTGTACCAGCACCTGAGCCGATTGCTCCAATCGAAAATCATCAATCGTTAATCGACAATTCGGGAGCGACGAAGGCGCTTTCGGTTTCCGCGGCTCCTGCCGTTCGTCGTTTGGCGCGAGAACTGGGGGTCGATATTCACCGAGTTCCGCCGACCGGTCCAGCCGGCTACATCACGGCCGACGATGTGAAAATCTTTGCGAAAGAATCGCTCGAAGGAGCCCCGTCCACCGGGACGACGCGGGTCGAAAAAATGTCGGCCATCCGCAAAGCCACCATGAAACATATGTCGCACTGTTGGGCCACCATCCCGCATGTCACCCAGCATGACACCGCCGACATTACCCAGCTCGAAGAGCTCCGCAAACGCTTCGCTCCCAAAGCAGAGGCCGTGGGCGCCAAGCTCACCATGACCGCGATGATCATCAAAGTGATCGCCTCCGCGCTCAAAGTGCATCCAAAATTCAACTGCACCATTGATCCCGAGAAGACCGAAATTATCTATAAAGATTTCTACAACATCGGCATCGCCATGGATACGCCCAAAGGGCTGCTCGTCCCCGTCATCGCGGACGGCGACAAAAAGAACATGGTCGAACTGGCGCAGGAACTGGGTGCGCTGGCCGCAAAGGCGCGCAACGGAAAATTGACGGCGGCCGATCTCAAAGGCGGAACCTTTACCTTCACTAACCTCGGTGGAATCGGTGGGTCGTTCTTTACCCCGATCGTCAACTCCCCCGAAGTGGCAATCCTCGGTACGGGCCGTGCCTATTGGGAGCCCGGCATCGAAGATGGGCAGAAACACTTCCGTTTGCCGCTCTCGCTCTCCTACGACCACCGCATCATCGACGGCGCCGACGGCGCCCGCTTCCTCAAGTGGATCGTCGACGCCATGGAGGAGCCGCTCCTCCTCTCCCTCGAAGGGTAGGCTGCGACGATTTTCATCGGCACAAAGGACCGTCTTTCGCGAGGCGGTCTTTTTCGTTTGAAGCGGAATGTGTAGACGCGACGTCCTCGTCGCGTTGCTTTAGTTCGGCTGAACGCGACGGGGACGTCGCGTCTACATTAAACCGCCTCGCAACCGGATCATTTCGGTACATATATCACTATGTGATATATCGCAATACGATATATGCATCCTCAAGGAATGAGTTCCAAGTGTTGGAAAACTCAATTTTCCTCAAGCCTACGGCCTCAGGTCTAACGCCTTATTCCCCGCCTTCGCAGAGGCGGTAGAGGGCGAGGAGTTCGTTGGGGTCGATGCGGTAGGCGGAGCCGAGGCCTTCGAAGAAGCCGTGGGCGGAAATCAGGTGAGCATCGAGCGGGGTAAATTTCAATAGGTCTTCGCCGTCGGCGTCTTTGACGGTGATGATGGCTTTGTGGCAGGAGGTGCCGCAGGCAAAGGGGCAGGAGATCTGTCCGAGGGTTTCGTCGGAGCGGACGCTGATTTTTCCGTCGTACATGGGGACGCGGCTTTCCCATCCGCCGTCGCCGGTGACGTGTAGTTTTTCCAGAAAGTCGCCGAGCTGTTCAACGGTAAAGCCTTCGGCTTCGACGACGCCGGTGTCGGCGGCGACGATGTCGGCGATCGGTCGGTTATCGGTTCCAAGGAAGCCTTCGACGGAGATGTGTCCGGGTTCGAGGCGTTCGCGGATGGGCTGGTCAGCAGGATTTTCTTTCATAGCTTTGCTCCCGGTGTTTTATGTAGGGCAAGCGTCCCGCTTGCTTAAACGAGCGAGATGCTCGTTCTACTTTCTGATTAAAATTTGTCGTAGGCGATGGCGTCGTTGGGCATGCCGTTGGCGGTGAGCGCGGCGATGGAGGCGTCGATCATTCCAGGGGAGCCACAGAGGTAGGCTTCCATCTGGGTGAGGTCGGGGCAGAGACGTTTCATGACGTCGGTGACGAGTCCGGTTTCGCCTTCCCAGTTGTCTTCGGGGAAGGCCTCGCTGAGGCAAGGGACGAATCTAAAGTTGGGCAGTACTTTTTCAAAGGCGGCCATTTGCTCGAGGCAGATGAGGTCGCGTTTGGCGCGGGCACCGAAGAAGTAGGTGACGTTGCGGGTGATGCCTTCGTTTTTGATGTGGGCGAGCATGCTGAGGAACGGAGCCATGCCGGAGCCGCCTGCGATGAAGATCATGTCTTTATCGGTGTCGGAGAGGAAGAAGTCGCCATAGGGGCCATTGAGGGTAACGGCCTGTTTTTCTTTCATGTGCTCGAAGACGTAGGTGGTGCAGATGCCGCTGGGGACGAGACGGATGCAGAGATCGACGTGGGTTTTGTCGAGCGGGTCGGTGGCGATGGAATAGGCGCGGTAGACCGGTTCGGGCGTCTTTTTGTATTTCGGGGTTTCGATCTGCATGTACTGGCCGGGGATGATGTTGACTTCGTCGCCGGCGGGCAGGGCGATACGTAGGAGTTTGATGTCGTGGTTGAGGTCGGTGATGGATTCGACCTTTCCTTTGTACTCGCAGATGTTGAAGAGCTCTTCGGGAATTTCGAGTTCCATGTCTTCATGGACTTTGAGCTGACAGCAGAGCCGGACGTTGTCTTTTATCTCGTCGGCGGTGAGGTGCGGCTCTTCGGTCGGCAGGACGGGCGGGCCGCCGGCAGTGACTTTGAGTTTGCACAGTCCGCAGCTTCCCTGTCCGCCGCAGGCGGAGGGGATAAAGAGTCCGGCGGAGTTGAGCGAGCCGAGCAGCGTGTCGCCCCCTTCAACCTCTTCTTCGCGCGCGCCTTTGTTGATGATGAGTTTGCAGATGCCGTAGTCATTGAGATAGCGGTCCGCAATCACCAATAGGACGGCGAGTACTCCGCAGATGGCAACCAAACTTCCGACAGCTATAAAAAAGGTAGTCATGATGTCCTCACAAAGTTGTTCGTCCAGAAACTTGAAACTTGAAATTGGAAACGTGAGACGGGGGATTTGATCTATCTAACGGGTCACTTTCTAGTTTCAGGTTTCTCATTTCAAATTTCGATGTTTACTTAATCATTCCGCTGAAGGCGACGAAGGCGAGGGCGATGATGCCCGAAATAATGAGGGTGATGCCCGCCCCGCGTAGACCCGGTGGAATCTTGTCTTCTTTGATCTGCTCGCGAATCCCCGCCATGAGCACGATGGCCAGTAACCAGCCGATTCCACTGCCGAGCCCGAAGATGAGCGATTCCCAGAAGCCGAAGCCCTGTTTGTTGAGCATGAACAGCGAGACCCCGAGGATGGCGCAGTTGACGGTGATCAGCGGCAGAAAGATGCCGAGCGAAAAGTAGAGCGAGGGCGAAAACCGTTCGATGATCATTTCCACCAATTGCACGAACGCGGCAATGACGACGATGAAGACGATGTATTCAAGGAATACAATGTCCAGCGGCACCATGACGTAGGTGTGCAATAGATAGTTGATGGCGGCGGTGAAGGTGGTGACGAAGACGACGGCGAAGCCGAGGCCGACGCTGGTTTTCATCTGGCGGGAAATCGCCAAAAACGAACACATGCCGAGGAAGCGGGCCAGTAGAATGTTTTCGGTGAAGGCGGCCGCCAGAAAGATGACGAGCAGGTGCGCCAGCACGTTCGGTTCGCTTACAACAGGTTGAAGGGCGGCTAAAATCATTTCTTGTCTCCCTGTTTCTTAAGCACGTAGGAATTTCCAAACCACGCCATGAGCGCCAGCATGAAAAAGGCCCCGGGCGGCATGACCATGATGGTCCACTGATACCACCAAATTTCTTTGCCCGGCAGCTCATAGCCCATCAGCGTTCCGAAGCCGAGGGCTTCCCGGAAAAAGGCGATGGCGATGAGAATGATGCTGTAGCCGAGTCCTGCGCCAATGCCGTCGAGCAACGAGGGCCAGGCCGGGTTTTTCGAGGCGAACGCTTCCGCGCGGCCCATGATGATGCAGTTGGTAATGATGAGCCCGACATACGGGCCGATGGTTTTGTGAATGTCAGGGAACTGCGCGCGGATGAACGTGTCCACGATAATCACATACGCCGCGATGATGAGCACCTGCACCATCATGCGCACCTGTTTGGGGATATAGTTCCGGAGCAGAGAGATGGTCAGGCTCGATAGCCCGGCGGTGAAGACGAGCCCGCCGCACATCAGCAATGTATTTTTGAGCAGGTTGGTGACGGCCAGCGTTGAGCAGATGCCGAGCATCTGACGGAAGACCGGGTTTTCGTTCCAAAGGTTGGAAATCAGCGCTTTACCGCCAGCTGTATCTTTAAAACTCATAGTGCTCTCCAAGAATGTAGAGCAAGCGTCCTCGCTTGCTTTATGCCTCTGGCAGGATTTGCCGTGGTGGGAAACGAGCGAGACGCTCGTTCTACTTTGAAATATCCATTCGCGGTCATTTACGGTTTAACTCATTTCGGTTTTGGACACAGCGTCCGAATTCGGCGACGGCGGCGTTGAGCATGCGCTCCATGGCCAGCGAGGTTTGCGTTGCTCCCGTGATGGCGTCAAAGGTTCGTCCGTACTGCTTGGTTCCCGGCTCGGGTTGGCTTCCTGCGGTGCCCATATAAATATAGTTGTTGCCCGGCGCGGGTGCGGTGATGTCCAGCCCGTCCGCGAACGGTTTTACAAAGAAGGGTTCTTCGATGCGTGCTCCGAGGCCTGGGGTTTCAACCTGGGTGATCACTTTGAGGCCGACGGTTTTCTTTAGCGTGGAGTCGACGGCGATGTAGCCGCTGATTTTGTCCCAGAAGCCAATGCCGGAAAAGGGGAAGCCATAGGCGACCAGCTCGGTTTGCTTCGCATCGGCGTAGGCCTTGAGCAAAGAAATCGTGGTTCCGGTCTGCGGGTCGGTGAGGGTTTCGCGTTGATCAATCTGTGTTTGAACAATCTCGTTGATCTCTTCTTTCGAGAGCGTTTTCACGTCGCCGAGACCGAAGAGCTCAACGAGCGCCTTCTGTTCAATAAAGCGTTTGTTTTTGGCCACCGTTTCGCGGGAACTTAAATTCAAGCCGGTGACACCTGCACCGTAGAGCGCGGCGATAACGACCATAAAGAGAACTGTTTTGACCCGTTTCATCAGGCCTCTACTTTCTGTTTGGCGGCGGCTGCTTTCGCCTTTTGTTTTTTGACGCGTGCTTTGTAGATCATCTCCAGCGTGGGGGCCAAGGTGTTGCCGAGCAGGATGGCGAAGGCCACCGCGCCCGTAAAGACCGCTTTCCAGCGCAGGAAGACAATCATGAGCCCGATGAAGATTCCGTAGATCCACTGTGCCTTTTTATTATTCGGCGCGGTGATCGGGTCGGTGACCATAAAGAAGGCGGCGTAGAGCATGGCGCCGGAGCAGAGCGTCCAGAGCACAGGCGGTACCGAGTCGCCCCCCGGCAGGAGGCGGAAGATGACGGTCGCGGCGATCGCGCCGATCAGCGTGCTGACGGTGAGACGCCACTGAGCGGTTTTGGTGTAGAGCAGATAGCCGCCGCCGAGCAGGACGAGTAGGGCGGAGACTTCGCCGATGGATCCGGCGACCAGCGCGCGTTGTACGCCATCGGCGCCGGTGAAGAGTTCGCCAATGTTGCCGGTGATCAGATCCCAGAGGCTGGTTTCGTAGCCGAAGTCGCGGCGTGACCACATGGGTGTTGCCGCCGAGACCGCATCGACCCCATCGAGCTGGATGCGCGCACCCCAGCGGGCGAACCCTGCGGGGATGCCGTTCCAGACGGGTGTAAACTGGTTGGTCATATCGGTTGGAAAGCAGACATACAGGAAGCCGCGGCCGACGATGGCCGGATTAAAGACATTGCGGGGAAATCCGCCGAAGACCTCTTTGCCGAACAGGATGGCGACGAACATGCCGACACCGGCCTGCCAGAAAGGAATGGTTGGCGGCATGGAGAGTCCGAGCAAAAGCGCGGTGACAAAGACCGCTTCGCTGACGGTGTCGTTGCGCTTTTTGGACATCATATATTCTGTGGCCACCCCGACCAAAGCCACCCAGACAACCATCGCTAGCGAGCGCCAACCAAAGAAATAGATGGCTCCGACCAGTGCAGGCATCAGGGCAATCATCACCTTGCGCATCATGGCTTGTTTCTTTAGCCAAGGCTTTTTCTTTTTGGGGGGTGCGGTAGGCATAGTTGAAGCTCTCCGTTTATGAGTGGCAGGCGCATCCGTTCTCATGCGGCCAGGTTGCGCTAAGTCCCTTTCCAAAAAGGGAGGGATCGTAATCCATGGAAGAACTGCGGAAGCGATCCGCAATCTCTGGGTTCAGATAAAAGGTCAGTCCGCTGTGTTCGAAGGTTTCCTGATCAGGGCGCGCCTGTTCGACAGGATTCAGAATGGGGGTGCTTCCGCGACAGGTGCCGATGTAGCCTTCCACCGAAAAACCGGCAGCTTCTTTAGGCAAGAGATGCACTAATCGTTTTTCAGCTGATTCCGATAAATTCATAAGCCACCTTTTATACCCGAGTGGATTTGTCATGAAAAGCGCAATTAGTAAAAACAACTCTTCTTTTAACAGGAACAACCCTTTTTCCAATGCTTGGAAGCCTCGGCCTGTCCGCCGACGCGGAGCGAGGCTTGAGCTTGCGAAAGCAGTGACTAAAAGGAACGGCAACCCTTGGCGAAGGCCGGAAGCTACGGCAGGCATATGTTTTTTCCGCTCCCTTTCGGAATGCATCAGGTCCGAACCTTGGAAAAATTAGACGAACGGTTTGAGCGCTATTTCGATGGCGGCGCGTTTTTCGGCGAGAAGCTTTTCATCTTTGGCTTCGATAACGAGGCGCAGATAAGACTCCGTGTTGGACGTGCGCACATTGAACCACCAGTTGGCGAATTCGACGCGTACGCCGTCGAAGTCGTGAATCGCTTCGGGTTTTTCGTCGGCAGTGAATTTTGAAACGAGCGCGGCGATGGCGCCGTCCTTATCCTCGATGTGAAAGTTGAGTTCGCCGGAGTTGGCGTATCGCATGAGGCCGTCGATGCAGCTGGAGAAGGGTTTGCCGTCCGCTTTCAGTTTGGCTGCAACGCTGAGGACGATCAGGGCGGTCAGAATTCCGGAGTCGCAGTTAAAGAAGTCGCGGAAGTAGTAATGGCCCGCCAGCTCGCCGCCGACAATGCATCCGAGTTCGCGCATTTTCATTTTGGCGAACGAGTGACCGACTTTCCACATGTGCGGCTCGCCGCCCAGTTCGATAATCCGTTCAGTGACGGCTTTGGAGGTGCGGATGTCGTGCAGGACGCGGCCTTTTTCTTCGGCGAGATAATATTCGGCAAGCACGCCAGTGATCAGGTCGGGCTGAACGAAGCGGCCCTGTTCGTCGACGAACATGACGCGGTCAGCATCGCCGTCAAAGATGAGGCCGATGTCGAGTCGGTTGTGAGTTACAAGCTGTTTGAGTTCGGCGCAGTTTTTCTCTTCGAGCGGATTGGGCGGATGGTTGGGGAATGTGCCGTCGATTTCGTCGTAGATGTACTTGGGTTTGGTTCCGAGCAGATCTTTGATGAGCAGGCCGGCCATGCCGTTGGAGCAGTCGACCCCGATTTTCAGTTTGGAAAGATCGGGCAGATATTGCCGCAGAAAATCAAGATAGTCGCCGCGCACATCGATTTTGGAAACGGTTCCGGGTTTGTCGGCAGGAACGATCTCACCGGTTGCGCACATTTGTTCCAAGTCGGAGAGGCCGGTGGAGTAGTCGACGGGCAGGGCTCCGGTCTTGCAGACCTTGATGCCGTTGTATTCCGGCGGGTTGTGCGAGGCGGTAATCATCACAGCGGCATCAAAGCCCATCGTAGCCGTTGAAAAATAGATGGTTGGCGTTGTGCACTGTCCGATCGAAACCACGTCCGCGCCGCTGGCAATGACCCCCTCGCAAAATGCTTCGAACACTTCGGGCGAGCTGGCGCGGTCATCGCGCCCGACTAAAACGGACTTCGCATTCAACAGTTTCGGCAGGAAGAATCCGATTTTCCAAACATCGGAAGAATCAAAGTCGCCCCGAATAAGTCGAGGGCGCTCTCGATACTTCGGAGCGCGTCCATAGACCCCGCGGATATCATATGCCTTAAATGCATTCATAGAGGACAGTTATAAGTTCTCCGTTATCGGTTATCAGTAAAAACCGCTTTAAAAAATAGATGCCTGCGCTTTTACGCGAAACCATACCTTGCAATGTATGGTTCAGTATCGAGAGGCTTGAATAATTACTTTCGATAGCGCTGATGCCAGATGACCCGCTGGTTTTGCGTTGTGATATCGACTGTCCTTGAAGACAACATAACCCCGTGCCTCCAGTTTCCGAATATGCCGGGCGACGGCGGAAGAGGACATTCGCGACTTTTGAACCAATTCTTCGACAGAGGAGGGGGCTGTCGCAATTCGCTGAATCAGCTCAATACGCCGCTGGTGAGTACATCCCGTTGCCTGCCGGATGATGGACGGATACGGAATTCCAACGGAAAGGCTTTTCTTTAATGCGGCCTGCAACGGAAGGATGTGCGGCGGCGCATATTCTGATCCGAAGCTGTAGTGAACCGTCAAACCGGTCCGGTGTGCGGAAATCAGATACTCATCGCACAAACGTTTCAGTTGTATGCTGGTCGCTGAAGGGGTAAGTCCAATCTCCGCGGCTAGATCTTTAACGCATTGCGAGGGGTCTTTTAGAATCAGTTGCAGAAGATGAAGGCGGTTCTCATTTGCAATCACACGACACGTCGTCCAGAGCCAGTATATTGAATTTCCCATAGGTATATCTCCTTGCAGAAAACCATACCTTGCAAGGTATGGTTTAATCAATAAGAGAAAGTAACAGGCCAGACTGTTTCAGCTGACTTTGATCCAGAAGAAGCTGGGTAGGCGGTTGGTGTGATCGGCCGGGTGAGTGAGGGTGGCGAACGGCCAGAGTTCTCCGCGAAACCATACCTTGCAAGGTATGGTTTCGATAACCGCCATTCCGTATGATTAGAATGAAGAAAGGAGCGTGTTGGCATGGTCGTCGCGCCCGACCAGCACCGTATTGGCGTTCAGCAGTTTCGGCCGAAAGAAGCCGACCTTTTCTACACCGGCTGCGTTGACGTCGCGCCCAGTTTTGCCTTTCCAATGTTTGGAAAAAAACGGACGAAAAGTTCCAGTGTCTGGAAACGGTTGCGACGGAGCGCAACCCTCCCAGAGGGCGCTGCTCTGTCAGCGCCGCGTAGTTGCTCAGTTGAGGCGGGCGATGGCGTCGATTTCGATGAATACGCCTTTGGGGAGGGCGGCGACCTGCACGGTTGAGCGGGCGGGGGCGTTCTCTTCGTCGAAGTATTCGCCATAGATGGCGTTGACGGTTGCGAAGGTGTTGAGGTCGGTTAGAAAGAGGGTGGTTTTGACCACGTTTTCGAGCTCTGCGCCGGCCTCTTCAATCACGGCTCTGAGGTTGGAAAGAACCCGGTGGGCCTGCGCTTCGATGGTTTCGGGGATTTCGCCTGTAGCGGGGTCGACGGGGATTTGGCCCGAACAGTAGAGCGTTTCGTTTGCCTCAACGGCCTGCGAATAGGGGCCGATCGGTGCGGGTGCTTTGTCGGTGCAGATGATGTCTTTTTTCATGCGACCCCTTGGGTTAGTTCCGCTAGCTGTTTGAGTTTCGCGGCGGCGGCACCGGAGTCGATCGACTCGGCGGCGACAGTGAGTCCCTCTTCCAAATCGGCGGCTTTTCCGGCGGTCACCAGTGCGGCGGCGGAGTTCAAAAGAAGAATATCGCGCTTCGGTCCTTTTTCGCCCGCGAAGAGTGCGCGGATGATGGCCGCATTTTCGGCCGGTTCGCCGCCGACGAGATCTTCGGTTTTCGCAAGCGGAATGCCGAGATCTTCGGGATTCAGTACAAAGTGATTCACCGTGCCGTCTTTGACTTCCCAGACCTGGGTGGTGGTCGTTGTTGTGATTTCGTCGAGGCCGTCGTCGCCGTGCACAACAAAGAGATGTTTCATGTCGAGCTGGCTGAGCGCGGTCGCCAGTTCCGCGGCCAGTTCAGCAGAAAAGACGCCAATTACGCCGTATTTTGCAGAGGCGGGGTTGCAGACCGGGCCGAGAATGTTGAAGAGGGTTCGCACGCCCAGTTCCTTGCGCGGGCCGATCGCGTATTTCATCGCCGGGTGCAGGCTGGGGGCAAAGAGAAAGGCGATCCCGACCTCGTTCAGGCATTTTTCCATGCTCTCGACTGTAGCGGTCAGATCAACGCCCAGTTCATCGAGGACGTTGGCGCTGCCGCATTTGCTCGAAACCCCGCGGTTGCCGTGTTTGGCGACGGTCACGCCTGCGCCGGCGATCACAAAGGCCGAGGCGGTGGAAATGTTAAAGGTGTGTGCGCCGTCGCCTCCGGTTCCGACAATATCGACGGTGATCTCAGAAGGACTTTTGACCGGTGTGAGTTTTTCGCGCATGGCCTGCGCGGCCCCAGCGATCACATCGGGTGTTTCGCCCTGAATGCGCAGGGCGGTCAAAAAGGCGCCGATTTGTGCGTCGGTTGCATCGCCGCTCATGATATCGGTGAGGGCGGCGTAGGCTTCGTCGCGGCTGAGTGTTTTGCCGTCGATCAGGCGTTGAATGGCTTGCTGGATCATCTTTTTTTCTCCCTGTAGTCTCTGCGTGATTGACACCCTAATGGAGCAATCATACGCTGTCTAACCAATTTCAATCCAAGGAAAATGTAATGTCACATACACCGTTTGCTTGTACCAGTCCATCTGATGAAAAGGCGATGCTTGATGCCGTGGATGCCGATTCGTTTGACGATCTTTTTTCGGCCATTCCGCCGGAGTTGCAGGCCGATTCGTTTGACGTCCCGCCGGGTCTGTCCGAGATGGAAATGATGCAGCACATTCGCAAACTTGCCCGCAAAAACTCCAGCGATTTGACCAACTTCTGCGGCGCGGGCTTCTATGACCACTTTATACCCGCCGCGGTGAATTCGATCACGTCGCGCGGCGAATTTTTCACCGCCTATACGCCCTACCAGCCCGAAGCCGCGCAGGGAACCTTGCAGGCCGCCTACGAATATCAGACCGCCATCGCCCGCCTCACGGGCATGGAGGTCTCCAATGCCTCGCTGTACGACGGCGGCACCGCGCTCTTCGAAGGAATGATGATGGCGCTGCGCATCACCAAGCGCAATCGCGTACTGGTCGACGAAGGCGTCAGCCCGATCTACCGCACCATGCTCCAGAGCTATACCAAAAACTTAAACATCGAGTATGTGGAGGTTCCAATCTCCAGTGAAGGCGTCGCGGACCGTGCGGCCTTCAAAGCTGCGCTCACCGACGAGGTCGGTGCCGTGCTGATTCAAAATCCCAACTTTTTTGGATGCATTGATGATCTGACCGACCTAATTGAAGAGGTTCATGCGGTCAAAGCGATCTCTGTGCTCTCGGCCTATCCGGTTTCGCTCGGCCTCATTAAAACGCCCGGCGAAATGGGCGCGGACATTGTGACGGGTGAGGGACAGAGTCTCGGCCTGCCGCTTTCGTTTGGCGGCCCGTATCTCGGTGTTATGGCGACGCGCAAAAAGCTGGTCCGCAATATGCCCGGCCGTATCGTTGGCGCGACGCAGGACAAACAGGGCCGCCGCGGATTCGTACTGACGCTTCAGGCGCGCGAACAGCATATCCGTCGCGAAAAAGCCGCGTCGAACATCTGCACCAACGTACAGCTTTGCGCGCTTCGCGCCGTGGTCTATCTATCCTTACTCGGCAAGCAGGGCTTTGTCGATGTCGCGCGTCAGTGCATGGATCGCGCGGGCTACGCCTGGACCCGCCTGAAAGCCATCGAAGGCGTCGAGCCGTTATTTGATCGCCCCTTCTTTAACGAGTTCGCGCTCAAACTCCCCAAAGACGCCAGCGAGGTCGTCAGCGATTTGATCGAAGAGGGCATCGCCGCCGGCTTCCCTGCCGGGCGCTACTACGACGGGATGGAAAACGTTCTCTTGTTTGCCTTCACCGAAAAACGAACGAAGAAGGAAATCGATATTTTAGCCGCGAAACTGGAGGCGGTGCTATGAAGCTGATTTATGAATTGAGTTCAAAGGGGCGGGGTGGCGTGCGGATTCCGGAGGATCGCATTTCGGTCGGCGAAATTATTCCGTCGGAGCTGCTGCGCGGGGATCTGGCGGAACTGCCGGAAGTGTCGGAGAGCGAAGTGGTGCGTCACTACACCCGCCTGTCGCGTCTTAACTATTCGGTCGATACAGAGTTTTATCCGCTCGGTTCCTGCACCATGAAGCATAACCCGCGCGCTTGCGAGGCCGCCGCGTCGATGCCCGAGCTGTGCGAAACCCATCCGCTCTGGCCGCAACTTCGCCACGGCGGACTGCTGACGCAGGGGTCGCTTCAGATTCTTTACAACACCGAGCGTCTGCTCTCCGAGATCACGGGTCTGGCCGAGTTTACCCTTCAGCCGCTGGCCGGTTCGCACGGCGAGCTGACCGCGATTATGATGATGGCGGCCTATCACCGCGACCGCGGAAATAAGAAGACCCACATTATCATTCCCGACTCGGCGCACGGAACCAATCCGGCCAGCGCGGCGCTCGGTGGCTACGGAGTCGTCACTGTGGAGTCCGATGAAGACGGCGTGATGGATTTGGAGAAATTCAAAGAGGCGCTTAATGACGAAACAGCGGGGGTGATGCTGACTTCTCCGAATACGCTGGGTGTTTTTAATCCGAAGATTAAGGAGATTACTGAAGCGACGCATGCGGTCGATGGGCTGATGTATTATGACGGAGCGAACTTCAATGCCATCATGGGCCGCATCAAACCCGGTGACCTGGGCTTTGATCTGTGTCATCTCAATCTGCACAAATCGTTTTCGACGCCGCACGGCGGCGGCGGCCCCGGCTCTGGCCCGGTGGGTGTTTGTGAAAAACTTCGTTCTTATTTGCCGATTTCGCGCGTGGCGAAGACCAAGGACGGTCTCTATACGCTGGATTACGAGCATCCGAAGAGCATCGGGTACATCGCACCATTTTACGGAAATTTTTCCATTCTGGTTCGGGCGTATGCGTACATGCTGATGCTTGGAAAAGATGGATTGCGCGGAACCAGTAATCGCGCCGTGCTCAACGCCAACTACCTGCTCGAAAAACTGCGCGGTTCATTCGCGGCGGCTTCAGATGGACGTTGTGTGCACGAATGTGTCTTCAGTGGCAAAACACTGGGCGAGGGAGTTCACACGCTCGATTTGGCTAAAGCATTGCTCGACCGTGGGGTGCATGCCCCGACGGTTTATTTCCCGCTCAACGTGCCGGAAGCCATCATGATTGAGCCGACCGAAACCGAGACCAAAGAGACGCTCGACGAGTTTGTGGACATGATGAACGAGATCGCGGAGCTTTCCAAAACCGATCCGGAGGTGCTGAAAGCCGCACCGGTCACCACGCCGGTTGGACGTCTCGACGAAGTTGCCGCCGCCAAAAATATGGATCTGGTGTACGTGCAACCTGCGGTTGCGGAGTAGTGGAGTGAAGGGCTCTATTCATCAGTAACTAAACTGGGGAAATTTGATCAGAATAATTAGGGACAGAATAATACTGAACAGGATCAGGGGCCCTCATTTGGGAAATCATTCTGTCCGTAATTATTCTGATTAAATATATTTTTGCTGCACTAGTTTTCTGTGGTTAAAAAATGGAGCTGAAAATGATTAAGCATATTGTTGTCTGGCCGATGAAAGAGGAGACCACCGCTGAACAGAAGGCGGAGATCAAAGCACGCCTTGAAGGGCTGACCCAAATCATTCCGGAGCTGAAGGTGATGGAAATCGGCATCGATGACGGTAGTGGAACGATGTCGCTAACTTCCGAATTTTCCTCACAGGAAGATTTGGACATTTATCAGGCTCATCTGGCGCATCAGGACGTGGTCGCCTTCGTCAAACCCCTCGTTGTCGGACGGGCTGTCTGCGACTACGAGATTTAATCTTCCAACGTGTGTTCGGCAATCTGATTGGCATCGGTTCGTTTGTCGC
>Ga0075120_10001566_pt1 | contig 17701 bp, 19 predicted proteins | sample AntAceMetag02UKL_FD_69792 | JGI IMG/M metagenome (GOLD analysis project Ga0075120, IMG submission 69792) | Saline lake microbial communities from Ace Lake, Antarctica - Antarctic Ace Lake Metagenome 02UKL | ecosystem: Environmental > Aquatic > Non-marine Saline and Alkaline > Saline | place... | reverse complement strand
GGAGAAATGATTTATTGGTTTAATCAACAGTTTTCCGCTATGAATAGAAATCCGCCAGAAAAACTATGGTTGTATCAGTACTTTAAAAATGATTCAATCTGGTTCGTCTATCAAATTTTTTGGCAATGCATTCTAGTCATCACCATTATTAGCTCGGCCTACCTCTTCACTCAGTGGCTTGAATGATGCTGACAGCAGATGTAGCTTAATCTGTTCACTTCACTTTTTGGCTTAATTTGCTATTATATTGATAGTTCAACAATTAATTGGGTTTAATATGTCAAATAGACACTTTCAAACGAAATTATTGATGGCTGAATTTGTCACCCATGATGTTAAACGCCTTATTGTTGAAAAACCCCATAATTACGTATTTGAGCCTGGTCAAGCGACCCTAATCACGATTGATGATCCTCTCTGGATAGATCAACCACGACCGTTTACTTTTACTTCTCTGAATGATGATCTGGTTTTAGAATTTATCATTAAAAATTATTCAACCGACACCTACTGCGATCATCATGGCATGACCGAAGCCTTACATCAGCTTAAGCCTGGAGCCGATTTATTAATTGGCGAGCCATGGGGCACAATTCAATACAATGGTCCGGGCGTTTTTGTTGCTGGTGGGGTGGGGATTACTCCTTTTATCTCCATTTTTAGGCGGTTGCAACAGCGCAATGCTTTGCAAAATCAAACGTTATTTTTCAGTAATAAAGTCAGTGGTGATGTAATTTTAGAAAAGGAGCTGCGCGATATGTTTAAAAGCAGCCACCAGCAAACTTCAGCCCGAAAACGCTTGGTGTTAACTTTAACTAGAGAAAAGAAGAACAATGGTTTTGAGTTTGGTCGCATTAATCAAGAATTTCTTGATCAGCATCTAGTTGATTTTAAGCAAAAGTTCTATTTATGCGGACCTCCGGCGATGGTCAAGAATTTGCAGTCCAGTTTAAAAAATTTAGGAGCTGATGCGCAAAGTTTAGTGTTCGAAGATCAGTAGTAATTAAGATGGCTCTAAATTTTTATAGCTCGTGATAAACTATCAAGATATGGTCATTGATTGGTTGCTAATTTTACTTAATTTAGTTTTTATAGTTTTATTTATTCGTCAGATAGTGATTGCTATCGTTGCTTTGTGGACTGGTTATTTAAGTGATGTCTCTTTTCATAAGACCAACCAGCGAATTTTAGCTAAGCTATTAGATCGATTAAACCTCAATTCACAAAGCTTAGTTTACGAATTAGGTTGTGGGGAGGGTTCGGTAGCGATTAAGTTTGTTAAAAAATTTAATTGCCAGGTGTTTGCCATAGATAAAAATTTGACTTTAATCTTGGTGGCTAAAATAAGAGCGTGGTTGGCTGGCACCAGCCATCAAATTACTTTTAAAAGAGCTGATTTATTTAAGATTGATGTTAGTCGGGCGGATTTAGTGTACATCTATATGTTGCCGGAAATCAATAAAATTTTAGCTAAAAAGTTTTCTGCTGAGATGAAAACAAAAGCAATTCTAGTTTCTTGGAAATTTCCTTTACTAGATAAAAATTTTAAAGAGATTGATCGAGTTGGTCATAAAAATCAGTTCTTTGTTTATCAGCGAGTTTAATTTAACATGCCGGCTAATCCTTATATTTTTCCAATTTATAAACCCAAAGGCCCTAGTTCTTTTTTTATAATTAAACAATTAAGAGTGATCACTGGGATTAAAAAAATTGGTCACGCTGGAACATTAGATCCACTAGCCGATGGTGTTTTAGTAGTTGGCATTACTCGGGTAGGAACTAAACAACTTGACTCTTTAATCCGCAAAGATAAAGCCTATTCAGCTGAAGTAATTTTAGGAGTCACTACAATCACTCATGATGCCGAAGGTGAAAAAGATGTAGTCAAAGTTGATCAGCCACCCAGTTTGGCTGATATCCAAGCAATTTTACCGCAATTTATTGGTGAAATAACTCAAACACCACCTCGTTTTTCAGCGGTTAAGATTAAAGGCCAGCCGGCTTACAAACGGGCTAGAGCTGGTGAAGAGTTTGAGATCAAGCCAAAACAGGTTTTAATTAAAGGAATTAAGATTCTTGAATATCAATATCCGCGGTTGGTACTAGCTGTTGAAACTGGTTCTGGGGTTTATATTAGAGCTTTAGCCAGAGATTTGGGCAAAATTTTAAAAACTGGAGCTTATTTAGGCGGCCTGACTCGTACGCGAGTGGGCCAGTTTACCTTAGATCAAGCTTTAACAGTTGATGAATTTAAACGATTTTGGTCTAAGCAGCATTTAATTTAAAATATGAGCTTTTTAATCATGACTTGAGCCAAAGCAATAGCACTTTTTTTGCTTTCTACTGTCAATTGATACTGAGTTTTAAATGGTTCTCCCACTAATTCCATTTTAGAATTATCAGCAAATATTTTTAGTTTTTTTAGAGACCCGCCGGTCCAACTATAGCTACCAAAAAATCCGAAAAAACGATCATTAATTTTATCTGTAGTTAAAGCAGCTAATAATCTTTGAATGGGGGGAAAAAGTCCGTCAACATAAGTACAGCTGCCGATGATCAAACCTTGATATTGCCAAATAGAACTAAGTTGTTCAGCTAAAGAAACACGAGCGGCATCGATTATTTTGACTGGCAAGTTAGCTTGTGTAATTTCTGTAGCTATTTTTTCAGCAATTTTTTTAGTGTGTCCATACATTGAGCCGTAAATAATAGTGACACCTAGTTCTGCTTTTAGTTCAGCCCAGTTTTGATAATGGTCAAGAATAATTTGTTTTTTTTCCTGCCAAACTAAACCGTGTGCAGGAGCAATGGTTTTAATGTCTAGGCTAGCTAAATTTTTTAAGACTCGCTTAGTCGGTTTTGTATAGGCTCCAAGGACACTAGCAAAATATCGACGAGCCTCTGTTAGATATTCATCTAAATTATTAATTCTGTCAGCCAATGGTTCTGGCTCAGCTGTCTTAAAACCGCCAAAAATGTCGCTACTAAACAAAATTCCGGTATTTTTTTCAAAAGTGACCATGCTTTCTGGCCAGTGCACCATTGAGGTTTGATAGAACTCAAGCTGATGTTTTCCAAGATTTAAAGTATCACCAGTTCTGATCAATTTAATTTTGTCTTCATCAAGATTGTAAAAGCCAACAGCCATCAAAGCAGTTTTATGATTTCCCACTATTTTAACCTGAGGATAAGCCGCTAAAACTTTTTTGATAGTGCCAGAATGATCTGGCTCCATATGATTAATGACTAGATACTCAAGAGTTCGATTTTGCAATAATTGTTTGAGTTGGGCTAACAAGTCATCACTAAATTTTAGTTCAACCGTATCAACCAGAGTTGGGTGTCGATCAAGAATTAGGTAACAGTTATAGGAAATTCCTTGAGGAATTTCCCACAGCGATTCAAACAAATCGGTTTGAGTGTCGTGAGCACCAAGATAATAAATATTAGAGCTAATAGTAGCGGCGTTCATTATTTTGTGTAAATTTATTACTAACTATTATTCCCACTCCATCGTGGCTGGTGGTTTGGTAGTAATATCATAAGCGACCCGTGAAACATTGGGAACCTCATTCACAATCCGACTTGAAATTTTTTGTAAAACTTCGTAAGGTAGACGGGTCCAACCAGCAGTCATAATGTCGCGACTGTCATAAATTCTTAGACCCACCAACTCAGCATAGGCGCGTCCATCACCTTTGACAGCAGTGGTATTGACTCCAGTCATAATTGGGAAGCTTTGAAAAACTTTTTCAAACCAACTGGTTTCTTTAAGGACGTCAATTACAATTTGATCAGCTTGTTGTTGTTTAGCTAATCTCTTGGCGGTCACTTCACCTATAATTCTAATGGCTTGGCCTGGTCCGGGAAAAGGTTGGCGATTAATTACTTCATCAGGCAAACCGAGCTGTCTGCCTAACTCACGGACTTCATCTTTGTAAAATTCTCGTAGCGGTTCAATGAGTTTTAACTTCATTCGTTCTGGCAAACCGCCAACATTATGATGGCTCTTGATTTTATTAGCGTGTTTAGAACCTTTGCTTTCGATTACATCTGAGTAAATTGTGCCTTGGACCAAAAAATTAACATTTTCTAATTTTTTAGCTTCTTGTTCAAAAATATTGATGTAAAGATTACCAATTATCTTGCGTTTTTTTTCTGGAGCAGTGATTCCTTTGAGAGCAGTGAGAAACTGTTGTCGGCAATTAATAATAATGGGCTCAATTTTTAGATGTTCGCTAAATATTTTTTCAACTTGTCCAGCTGTTCCCAATCTCATTAAGCCGTTGTTACAGTAAATTGGTACTAAGCGATCACCAACAGCTTTGGCAACAATGGCGCTAGCTACACTTGAATCGACTCCTCCAGAAACGGCTGATACAATTTTGCCTTCAGTAGTAGATAATTGTTTTTGAATTTTTTTAATAACTTTATTTACATTTATTTGGTAAGCCTGAGTTTTTTCATGACAAATTTTTTCAACAAAGTTTTTCAATATAATTGAACCATACTCAGTGTGATCAACTTCCGGATGAAATTGAACTCCATAAATTTGTTTTTTTTCATTAACCACAATTGCAGCTTTAATGTCATTGGTTTGAGCTAAATATTTGAAACCAGGGGGTAATTGTTTAACTAAATCGCCATGACTCATCCAAACTTTAAATTTTTTAGCAGGTATATTAGTTAACAGTAAATCTTTTTCAAGAATATTTAATTCAGTTGGTCCGTATTCTTTGTTTCCTTGGACAACTGTTCCTCCAAGTTTTTTGGTTATTAATTGCCAGCCATAACAAATGCCTAGAATTGGTATGTTTAACTTAGCTAAATTAAAATTTACATCAGGACTGTTGACATCGTAAACACTAGCTGGTCCGCCACTTAAAATTAAGCCTTGGATTTTTTTATACCGGCCAGGATCAAAAGTACTGGGGTCAGCCAGCTCAACTTTAACACCTAGTTGGATTAAGCGTCGTTTAATTAAATGGGTAGTTTGGGAACCAAAATCAAGAATAACTAACATAAATGTGGCTGGTAATTAATAAAACCGGCTAATTTATAAATTTGATTTTTGACTCAATGGCGCGAATAGCTGTTAATAGGCGTGACAGGCTTCTATAAAATCTTGACTAAATTTCATTTCTTCAAAGCGCTGTTTAATTTTTTGACTTTCGACACCATTTTTACTCCACTTTTTATTTAACAGCTCCATCATCTCAAACTGTTCAAAAGGAAAAACAATCCAGGTGGCTGTCTCAGCGCCATAAAAATCTGGCTTTAATTTTGAATGAGGTTTGTAAAATAAGGTGGCAGTTTTAATTTCTTTAACTCCGCGAGTTTTAAGATAATCTTGAGTAAAAACTAAGGATTCACCCGTATCAGCCACGTCATCGAAAAGCAGGACAGCCTCACCTTGGACTGAGATAGGAATATCTTGATAGATTTGAGGTCGCTCTAGGCGCTGGTTTAATCCAGAATAGAATTTAACACCAATGCTAGCTACAGTTGGTACTTCTAAGAAATCGACTAAAGAACGAGTCATGGGCCATCCACCTTTAGCTAGAGTGACGATTCGATCAAATTTAGTTTTTTGTTTTTTGATTTGCTGACTCACTGCAAAGGCCAAATGATTCATGTCGTCCCAATTTGGGCAGAGATAATTAACAGGATCATTGGGGAAAGAGACTTGGTGAAATTTATGCATATTAGTCTCGATGATGAATAATGTTGATAATATATAAGAGTTCGGAGTGATGTGCAATGGTGGTTCAGTCAGCTTTGACTCTGACGATAGTAGAATTTATACTGATACTATGTCTCAACCAAACAACAAAAATTCCAACCAAAGATTAGAAGATGAATTTACTCAGGAAATTCGAAATACAATTCCTAAAAAAATAGGTAAGGGTTTAATTAAAGCCACCGGCTCTTGGGTTTTTCTTATTCTTAATCTTATTTTCTTTGCCTGGTGGATGCTTTTAGGCCGACATTATGACCTTTTAACTTTTTGGGTATCTTTAGAGGCAATTGTTTTATCGATTTTAATTTTAATTAATGTTAATCAGGAAAGTTTGAGTGACCGTCGTCGTTCAATTAAAGATTACAAAATTGATTTGTCAGTAGCTCAAAGGGTGAAAAGAGTTGAAGAGGAATTAAAAAAATTGAGAGAGTTGTTAGAACAACAGTCTAGAATTGGATAACTAAATTGTTTAATTAATTTGGTTTTGTTTAGGTTTTCTCCGTTTATTGTTAAAATACAGGAAAATTTGTATCGATTGCTTTTTTCAAATTTCTAAATAATAATTGATAAATTCTTTATAGCTGTTACCAATTATTATCTTTTGATCTTCTTTTATACTGTTTCGAATAATCTAGTTTTTTTTAGAATTGACAAGTTTAAATGCGTGTGTAATAACTGCGTATTATCAATTATGCAGTGGGACTGATCAGCCCACGCAAGATAGGAGATTTTTAATGAATAGAAAAATTATAATAAGTACTTTGATTATCGCGGTCGTCGGTGCCAGTGGCTATGCAGCTTCACGAGCTTTGTTCACTGATACCGAAGGGACGAATGATAGCAGTTTTACAGTTGGCACCTTAGATATGGATGTTGACGGTGAGAATGGCACGGAGTTTGAACGTTTCGACGTGACCAATATTGGAGCTGATGGAACGGTGAATGGTGGTAAGACTTGGACTGTTAATAACACTGGTTCTTTACCAGGCAAATTAACCTTTAGTCTGGCTTCCTTAGAGAATCAGGAAAATGGTTGTAATGAGCCAGAAGCTTTGGCTGATACGACCTGTGATGATCCAGGACCAGACCAAGGTGAATTAGGCAATGCCATTGCGACCATCGTAACTTTAGATGATGCTCAAGTGGTTAGTTCTAATTTGGCTACTGTCAATCAAGATGTGTATGCGACTGATTGGGTGGCTAATGCTGGTGTAGTGACGATTCCCGCTGGTGGTAGTGTCGTCGTCAAAATGAACTGGTCAACTGATCCTCAGGCTTATGGCAATGAGATTCAAAGTGATAGTTTAAGTTTTGATGTGGCTTTTAATTTAGAACAAGTTACGCCCACACCTTAACATTATTTAACATCTCTCTCTCAGAGAGGCGTAGCTTAACGAACTTTTGTTAGGCTTATCTCTGAGAGCTTTGATGCTCTTCTTTATTTAATAATTTTTTTATTTAACAATAATATAGTTGGAGTTCAGCCCACGAACTTTAGAATGATCAATCATGACTCAAAAACGGAGCCGTAAACCTAAAAAATCTTTTTTTCAAATTATAATTTCAATAGTTTTATATTTATTTGTGGCGGTTTTTATTGGTAGCTTCGCTCTCGGAACGTGGTCTGCCAATAATGATAAATTTGACTATCAAACTTATTTAATTCAATCCGGTTCGATGGAACCAACGATTATGACTGGAGATATTATTATTATCCAAGATCAACCTAATTACGTTGAGCGGGATGTGATTACTTTTTTGGATGATGAAAATCGAACTATTACCCATCGAATTTTAGAAATTAAAGGCTCTCAAAGCCAGCCCGATTTTTTGACCAAGGGTGATGCTAATCAAAGTCCTGATCCAGATTTGGTCTCTTTGGCCAAGGTTCAAGGCAAAGTAATTTTTACGATTCCTAAATTAGGCTATCTAGTTAATTTTAGCAAAAGTAAGTGGGGTATTATTCTTATGATTATGGTGCCAGCAGGGTTGATTATTCTTGATGAATTATTAAAAATTGGTCAGGAAGTGGCCGATTAATCGCCGTGCATATCTCTAATCATGCTAGGCAAACGTTGGCCCAAATTTTTATTGATAATAGTAGGTATAATTTTAATTACCACTAAAGTTACAGATGCGGATCTAATTGCTATCGAGTATATCCGTGATCATATTTTTATGGCAACTACTTTGGATTTTTCTCATCGCCAAACAGCTAATGATTTTCCTACTTCGACTTTATTTAATGTGACTGGTTTGATCCCGGGCGGTTTTCAAGTTGAATCAGTTCGGATTAAAAAAGAAGGCGTTTTGAATTTTGATTACCAAATCACGACCGAAGTGAGTGGTACTCAGAGTAGTTTGTGCCGTCAATTAGAGTTAAAAGTTTTTCATAATTGGCAATCAGTTTACAGTGGACAATTACTTGATTTTGCTCTGCATGGCTCAGTTGATGAACTAGGGGCTGATGATTTAGTTTTAGCGATTGTTTCACCTTCTGGCGAAAATGTGAGCGGTAGCTGTGACTTTAATTTTAAAGTTATCACTACGGAAATTGATCCGGCTAAACCACAAATGTTTAGTGATGAAGAGATTTTACAGAATCATATTAGCGCCATTAATTAGTTTGTTAATGTTTGGTTGGTCGTTTTTTTGAGCGATCATGATATTATGAAATTCATGTCATCTTTGTCTGTTTCTAATGATTTACCTATTTTAAAATACCTTTATTATTGTTTAATTTTTTTGTTAATTTTGATTTATTACAGTGCGGCTACTAACTTAAGCTGGCTAGCTAAAGATAATCAAACCTGGCTAGTGATGAGTAGTAATTCGATGACGCCAATTTTAAAAAGAGGCGATTTGATTTTAAGCGAGTCCCAGACTCAGTATGCTGTTGATGAGATTGTTACTTTGCAGAGAGATCCTCTTCTAAAGCCAGTTAATGGTTTGGTGACCCATCGCATTAAGGCTGTTCAACTAATTGGTGAGACTCGCACATATTTAACTAAAGGTGATGCTAATGAAGTTTCTGATGGTTGGATATCAGCTCAACAAGTATTGGGGAAGATGATTAAAGTTGTGCCTAAACTTGGTTATTTAAGTTTAGCTTTACAAACAAGCTGGGGTAAGTTTTTTATAATTTGGTTGCCAGTGTCATTAATTGCTGCTTTTGAGCTAAATAAAATTAAGGCTTCTCTTAGAGCTTAATCGTTTATAATAATTCTTATGCCAAAAGATAAATTTAGTGCTGTTTGGGTATCTCACACCTCGATTAGTGCTTTTAAAAAGTGTCCGCGAGCTTATTACTTAAATAATATTTATCGTGATCCCAAAACTCATCATAAGATGCAGGTAATGAGCCCACCCTTGGCATTAGGTCAAATTGTTCATCAAGTGTTGGAATCTCTATCTGTTTTACCGACAGATCAAAGATTAAAAAAATCTTTGGTAGAACGCTTCGAGCAGGCTTGGAAGAAAGTAAGTGGTCAAAAAGGTGGTTTTTTTGATGATGCCACCGAAGAAAAATATAAAGAACGTGGTCGAGCCATGTTGCGTCAAGTGATGAAAAACCCCGGCCCCATCATCAACTTGGCCATTAAGATTCAACAAGATCTTCCCTTTTACTGGCTGTCAGAAGAAGACAACATTATTTTATGTGGCAAAATTGACTGGTTGGAATATCTGCCAAAAAAAGATGCGGTCCATATCATTGATTTTAAAACCGGCAAAGGTCGAGAAGACGCCAATTCTTTGCAGCTGCCAATTTATCATTTATTAGTAAGTAATGTTCAACATCGAAAAGTGGCTAAAGCGAGCTATTGGTATCTGGAAGCAGGTGATGATTTAATTGAAAAGGAATTGCCGGATTTAAAGATTGCTCATCAAGAAGTGTTGCAAGTTGCTAAAAAAATTAAGCTTGCTCGACAATTAGAACATTTCAAATGCCCTCAAGGCGAAGAAGGATGTTTTGCTTGCCGACCTCTTGAGAAAATTATTAGGGGCGAAGCGATTAAGGTTGGTACCAATGATTACAAACAAGACGTTTTTGTATTTGATAAAAGTTCTATATCTAAAAAAGATAATGCTGTTATTCTTTAGCTGGAGATTTTTTAGAGCTGGCTGACAATGCCCCTAATCTTTGCTCGACCATCGACCAATTAACGATTTCCCAAAAGGATTGAACATAGCTCTTTCTTTTATGGCGATAGTCAATGTAATAAGCATGTTCCCAGACATCTAAAACCATTAAAATGTGGTGAGCTGGTAAAAGGTCGACGTTATGTTTTTCAATTTGAGTGATGAGGAGTCGATCAGCTTCTGGGTGAAAAATTAAAGCGGCCCAACCAGAGCCTTCAACCGAATTGGCCGTTTGCTCGAATTCTTGTTTAAATTTCTTTACACTGCCAAAACTTTGTTCTAATTTTTTTTCCAGGTTTGGGGGCAAAGTTTCCTTTTTATCTGCCGGCTGAAGGTTTTCCCAAAATAATGAGTGCAAGATATGTCCGCCCACATTAAAAGCCAATGATTTAGTCAAACATTTTACCTTCGCGGTTTCATTTTTTTTGCGAGCAGCTTTGATATCTGCTGTCAGCTGATTAGCCTTATTAACATAACCTCGGTGATGTTTTTGATGGTGTAATCTGACTTGTTCTTCAGTTAGGTATGGCCAAAGTTCATCATAGCCATATTTTAGTTTTGGTAGTTGGTAGATTTTTTTTGTTGCCATGAGCAGCCTTTATTTGTCCTAAACAATAACTCACCTGGTTTTGTTAGGCTAATTGATAATTTTTTAGACAAACTAAATGGATTGTTCAGAATTAGAACAATGGAAGCAAATTGGCTGATAATTTTTTAATAGATCAAGCCAAATTTAATAAATTTTATACAATCTAATTGAATTGGAGTCTGGTGTCAAGCAAACAAAAACCGAATAAAAAATTAGGGATTTGTTCAAGCTTTGTGACTCGAGCTGGGATAAAATACCATTATGGCAAAAATTAGGATAAACAAATATTTAGCTCAACTAGGATTAAGTTCTCGTCGTGGAGCTGATGAGCTAATTGCTCAAGGAATCGTTGAAATTAACGATGAAGAAGCAAAGATGGGGCAATCAATTGATCCTGAGCATGATTTGATTAAGGTCAAAGGGAAGTTGATTAACTCTCTGGAAGCTGATTCAGAACCCAAGGAGTATTGGAAAGTGTATAAGCCGGTAGGCGTAGTTTCAACCGCCAACGATCCCAGTGGTCGCCCAGCTGTTACCAGTTTAGTTGAATCTAAAGTTAGATTGTATCCGGTGGGACGCTTGGATCAAGATAGTGAGGGTTTGATTTTACTAACTAACGACGGCGATCTTACTTATCGCCTGACTCACCCCAAGTTTCAAGTGCCTAAAGAATATTTAGTGTGGCTTGAAGGCAAATTAACTGATAGCGATGTCAGGCATTTGCAACGAGGTGTCATGGTTGGTGGTCGTAGGACTAAGCGATCGGTTGCAGAGATAATTTTTAGAGAAACGCGACAAGCTAAGCTTAGAATCGTGATTACTGAAGGTCGTAATCGACAAATTAGAAAAATGATTAGAGCCATTAAATTAAATGTTATTCGTTTAAAAAGAGTCGGACTGGGAACTCTGAAAATAAATAAAATGGAAGCAGGTGAAGCGAAACCCCTAACAGATCAAGAATTAAAGGATTTAAAAAAGACGAGATTTGCTGGATAAATTTTTTTATGAAGAATGGTCGCTTAAAGTTTTTTTCCATTAAAAACTCTGATGCAACAGCTAGTCTATGTTATAATCTGACTAAATTTAGTAGCTATTTAAGGAGAGAAGATGGCTGATATTTTTAAAGTTGATAAATTCCAATTTCCTTATAATTATAAGTTTCCTGGTCAAGCCAGTTCTGAGCGAATTTTATATGTTACTAGAGAGAATCGGCTGCTATTGGTAATTAGAAAGTTATTCGTAGCTATTGTCGGCTTGGTGTTATTTAGTTTGGGAGTTATTTTGACTCAAGCATCCGAGTTAATTTTTGGAGAAATTTTCGGGAGTTTTTTTCAGCTAGGTATGATTTTACTAACCGCAACCTTCGTGGGTTTGGGTTGGTGGTGGATTACCACCACTTGGAAAAAAAGTCTGGCTATAGTCACAACCACTCGTTTAATGAAGTTTATTTATACTACTCCGGTTAGCCGCTATTCATTGGCCTTGCCGCTGGAAATGATTGTTGATACCGGTGCTTTCACCAAAGGCTTTGCTCAAACATTTTTAAAGCTAAGTACCTTTATTGCTCGTTCTAGTGCCAGTAGTTCTGGTGTAGCCACCGCCAACACCAGTCGAGTTAATAGAAAATATTTTTATATTGAAAATATTAAATGTGCCGAAGACTTACAGCATTACGTCAGTAAATTACTATCCGCCTTTAGGAAAAAGCCTGAGAAATTAAACAAGTTCAGACCTTTTATTGCTGAGCTTAAAGGTGAGGTTCGAGCTGAGTTTATCAAAGAGCGTTTTCCGGAGTTTTGGAGCTAGGTTTTATAGGTCAAGATAGACTGTAGTCGCATCTTTTCTCTTTGGGTAATTTTCGCTTATAATGATGGCATGATTCCATTAGCTTCTCGCATTCGCCCCAAATCTTTAGCTGAGTTTATTGGTCAAGAACAATTGGTTGGTGAGGGCAAGCCTTTGCGCCAAGCTATTGAACATGAGCATCTATTTTCGTTTGTTTTATGGGGACCACCGGGAGTGGGTAAAACCACTTTGGCTAAGATTTATGCCAGAGCGTTTAATGCGGATTTAATTGAGTTGTCAGCCGTATCAGCCGGTAAAGGTGATATCCGCGATTTTATTAATAAAAGAGCTTTTTTCGATCAGCCTAAAGTTTTATTTTTAGATGAGATTCATCGGTTTAATAAAGCTCAACAAGATTATTTATTGCCTTATGTTGAACGAGGCGATCTATATTTGATTGGTGCAACTACCGAGAACCCTAGTTTTAGCGTGATTTCACCACTACTGTCGCGATTGAGAGTCTTTACTTTAAAGTCTTTAACCAGTGATCAAATGAAGCAGATTATTGAACGGACAAAATTAAAAATGAGTAATAAAGCTAGAGATTGGGTGATCGCTTTTGCTGACGGCGATGCCAGGCAGGCGTTAAACGTACTTGAAGTCACCGAGCAATTATACAGTAAAATTACAGTCCCAAATTTAAAAAAAGCTTATCAAAACAAACAATTGCGCTACGACAAAGCCGGGGAGGAACATTACAACACTATTAGCGCTTTTATTAAAAGTATGCGAGCCAGCGATGTGGATGCGGCTATCTACTATTTAGCCAGGATGCTTGCTGCCGGTGAAGATCCGTTATTTATTGCTCGACGAATGGTGGTTTTTGCCAGCGAAGATGTGGGCATGGGACAGCCGACGGCCTTGGTGGTGGCTAATGAAGTTTTTAAAGCGGTCCAAGAAGTGGGACTGCCTGAAGGTGAGATTAGTTTGGCTCATGGGGTGACTTATTTAGCTCTAGCTAAGAAAGATCGCCGAGCTTATAATGCGCTACGATCAGCTCAGGCAGATGTGCAAAAACATGGCAATTTACCAATCCCTTTAAAATTACGGAATGCACCAACTAAGCTGATGAAAAAACTTGATTATGGCAAGGGATACGAGATGTATCCAGTTAAAGGTGAGAGCTGTTTGCCGGAAAAAATTCAAAAAAAGAAGTATTTTGAGTAAAGCTGATTTTCAAAGATTGGTGTCTGAGTAGTTTGTAAAATATTAAACAAGTGATTAAATTGGTGCTTGTCAAAGAAGAGGTATTTTGATTTAGTTAATATTTACTTATTAAAAAAAAGGAGAAATTATATGCCGCCAAGGAGTTCGAGAAATTCAACGTTCTATCTACTGGCGAATTTCATGTAACCGAGAGTTTAGATACAGGTATCACTTACTTAATTAGAGCTAGGGGAACCTTCACCGCTGGAGATAATATTATTGCTGATGCTAAATATTCCATTAAACCGCCCGATTCTATCAATTGGACTGACACCGTTCAAAATTACGAAAGTTATGGCTCAGAATTACTTGATCTGCAAATAGACTACAATTCGCCTGATTGGGGAGTATATACCGACGATCACGAATATTGGCTAGTTTACACCGGCAATAGTCAACCTTTGGCTTTTGATATTAATGATATTTATCCGATCAACAATATTGGTTCTCTAGAAGTCACTATCTTCGAATCTGTGCTTAGTGCCGTTACTGCTGCCGATGGTCATTACGAGCTAGACTATTCCGGGATAGAAGGAGAAACAGTTGTTGCCGAAGAAGTCCGAAATGGTTGGGCTCAGACTTTCCCTGCCAAGGGTTATTGCACTTTCACCGAACCAGCTATTGCTGAGAATATAGATTTCGGCAATATGGAAGTACCACCCACTCCAGATCTAGAAAAAATTGTAATTAACGAAGTTTATTATGATGTTGACAGCCAGCATGGGGCAGAGTCTGATCCTCAAAGCGATGAATGGGTTGAGCTTTATAATCCTAATGATGTTGATATTGATTTGAAAAACTGGACTTTAACTGACAATACTACTGAGAGAACTATCATTCATTTTAGCAAATCCATTCCGGCTCATGGTTTTGCTGTCATCGCCAAAGCCGCCCAAACTTGGACTTACTGGACCATTCCTTTGACAGCGGCTAAGTTTCAACTTGGTCAGCAAATTGGTAATGGACTGTCAAATGATGGTGATGCTTTAATTCTAAAAAATCCTGATGGAGACATAATTGATCAAATTAGTTGGGGGGATGATATCTCAATTTTCAATCCTTCAGTTCCTGGCGTAGTAAAAGGACATTCTATTGCTCGCAGTTTGTTAGGCTCTGATACTGATAGTGCTACTGACTGGATCGACCTCACTACTCCAAATCCTGGTACCAATCCCCATAGCCATATCCAAGTTTCACTTAACCAAGAAGATAATAATCTGATTATTGGCTTTACTAATGCCTACGGTTTTGATCAACTCAAATATTCTGTCATATACGACCATATATTTGGCGGTGTCACCGTCCAAGAAGCGGTTATCGGTAAGAAATCTAAACCAAACGATCAAATGACCTTGATTTTACCCATAATTTATTTCGGCACTTGTTCCACTAATGGCTTTGTTTGTACCCCCCATCTCGGAGTCGATCAAGTTGAAATTAATCTAGATTATTTGACTGATGATAATTCTCTAGGTACTTCACAAATCATCTATAATTGGCAGCAATAAAAATATTAATTAACTAGGCAAGACCCCAAAATAATACAGTCATGGTCAAGATTTTCGATGTTGTTAATTATCAAACTGCTAAGAATGAAACTAACTATTACTAACTTTATTAGCCGATTAAGTAAATTATTATTGATCGGTTTAATTTGGTTAATGTTCAGTGTTGCTGAAGTAAAAGCTGACATGCAGGTGGTTTGTCCTAATTCTGATCCAGCACATACTAACACCGGTTCAAGCTGTACGATTACTTCTAGTGAAACTAAACTTTTTTTTGCTGACGATTTATTATTTCCTGGGATGACCCTAAGCCAAAATTTAGTGGTACAAAATTTGGATGTGGACGAGAGCTGTGCTTTGTCCATGACAGTGGAGAACAATCCTCCAGTAGAGACTTATGATTTGGCCAGTGCTTTATGGGCTGCTATTCATGATGCTAGTTATACTTATTTTGGTCAAGAGAGTAGCGGTGAGGCTACTGCCTTAGCCACTTATGCTGATTTATACAATGCCGGATCAATCTCTTTAGGCACAATTTTACCTAGTTATACTAATACTTTTGTTTGGCTGGCGACTTTAGATGGTGAAACTGTGGGTAACGAATATCAAGGCAAAAAAACTGTTTTTGATTTTTCCTTAAATTTTTCTTGCGGAGTAGCGCCGATTTTAACCCATAGTAATGGTGGAGATGCAGGCAGTACTAGCCTGGCTTCACCACCAGTCTGCAATGATCCAGCTCCCAGTAGTGCTCCAGCTAATTTAATTATTGTCAGTGCTGGAACCAATACTGTCACACTAAGTTGGGATCCAGTTAGCCCGGTGACTCATTATGCTTTGATTTTTACTAGAAGTGATGGCGAAATGTATGGGGCTAATGATATCGGGAATGTAACTAGTTATGTAATTAATAATTTGGCTCCCGATGCTTATACTTTTGAAGTGATGGGAGTTAATGGCTGTATGCCAGGTGATAGAGCCAGTGTTGTTGGTACAATTAGAGGAGTTCCTGTGGAAGGGAGACCAGTTGGTCCGGAAGGCGAAATTTTGGGGGTTACCGCAGATGAAGAACTGCCTGGAGATAGAGAAGAACAAATTAACGATATTTTCGGTCAGGTTTCTGGAGTAACCACCTGTACTCAATTGAAATATTTTTTACCTTGGATAATTTTAATCATTCAGGCCATTGCCACTTTGGCTAGTGAATATCTTCAAAAGAGAAAACATATTTTAACTAAGTATTTAGTTGCTCTGACAATTGCTGGTATTTCAATTTTAGTTTTTTACTTACTTAGAGAGTGCGATTGCTATACTCAGCCTTCTTTCCTAGCTTGGATTTGCAAATGGTACTGGCTAGCCGCCCTATTAATTGCCGCTTTAGTTAGACTAGTTGGTTACGGCTTCATTGATGAAGTCGAAACAGAGTAACCAAACTGTCATTTGTAGCGAATTAACAGCCACGTTATATAATGTGGCCTGATGAACCAACCGCTTATTGATCACCACCTTCAACAGACATTGAGGCATTTGTACATCAGTCCGCTAGAACAGTGCAATCTTAATTGTCGGCTATGTTATACACGCAAAACAACCGACCAATTATCTATCCTCCAGATTCAAGACTTTATTAAGCGCTATCAACAGGTACAGGCGTTAGACGCGATTACTTTTTGTGGTGGCGAAGTGTTTTTGCTTGATTGGTTTGTGCCGCTGGTTAATCAGCTAACTACCCAGGGACTATTAATTGAAATTATTACCAATGGTACTATTGATCAGCTGGCTGAGTTTAAACAACCCAATCTAATCAATCTCATTATTTCTCTAGATGGTTTACCCAAGGCCCATGATGCTAATCGGGGCCAAGGTAATTTTGACCGGTCTTTTAAATTTTTTCAACAAGCGCAGAAAATGGATTTTCACACAGAAATTTTTACAGTCGTGAGTCAGCATAATTTTGATCAACTCGCTGAGTTTGAACAATTTTTGCAGGCTAATTCAGATCAGCCCATTGAAGTTACTTATCATCCCCGAAAACCCCTAGCATATTTAGATAATCATCCGCTGGTTAATGAAACCGGACAAATTAAAGGTTTTGAATTTTTAACTGCTGAACAAATCCTACAGCTCGCTCAAACTAGAAAAATTTTTTCTCCGATTGAATTAGGCTGTTATCAATTATCACTCATGAGTACTGGTCAAGTTTATGCTTGCTGTGAGGGAGTTAAACCGATTGGCCAGATTGACGACGACATTAGTGATTTACTTGAAAAATTTAAACAACAAGTGGCTATCCCAACCGCTCTAGATAAACATTCATGCTTGGGCTGTACTTACCCAGATTTTAATTGTGGTGTGGCCAAAATTTACGCTCAATCTAAACAAAAGAATAATCAGGAGGATAGATCGTGATAGCCAAGAACCACCCCTTTTTAGTTAGAGAGCAAGTGATTAGAACCACTCGTCAATTTTTCGAAGATCAAGATTTTCAAGAAATAACTACGCCGGTTTTAAACAAAGCTTTACCCCTCGAACCTAATTTGTATGCTTTTGAGACGAGCTGGCAGACGATGAAAGATAATCAAACTTTGTATCTATCAACCTCGCCGGAAGCAGCTCTAAAAAAAATGTTAGCTTTAGGTTTAGAAAAAGTTTTCGCTATTGGACACTCCTTTCGTAATC
>Ga0075120_10001561_pt1 | contig 17754 bp, 14 predicted proteins | sample AntAceMetag02UKL_FD_69792 | JGI IMG/M metagenome (GOLD analysis project Ga0075120, IMG submission 69792) | Saline lake microbial communities from Ace Lake, Antarctica - Antarctic Ace Lake Metagenome 02UKL | ecosystem: Environmental > Aquatic > Non-marine Saline and Alkaline > Saline | place... | reverse complement strand
TGTTTGAGCGAAGAATGAGCGAGTTCATGGCGGTCAGCGAAAGTAATCTTACGTGTGACCTTCAGGTTAGAGCTTGTAGCAATGTCCATCCAGCGGACGTAAGGCGATCACCCTGGAACGGGTTATGTAAAATTTCTTATGGCAAATATCCAGGGTTTTTTTTAACCTTGACTTTTATCCTGTTAAAAAATAACTAGTTTAAACTAATTTTATATCGTATTTTCAAGGCAGCAGGTGTCGGTAGAGATAAAGCCGATACATCTAATATGGAAAGGATACAAAGAAATTTAATGAGAGGATATATGCGTGTTATTCAAGCTTTGCTGATTCTGTTCATCTTTAGTGGCGCAAGTGGTTATGCCTGGGATAAACAGCCTGACCAGCCTCCTGCCAATGTGGTCATTTCAAAAATTGTTTTTCAAAAACTGGCACAGAACCGGTCTTTTATTGGTACGCTTTATTATGACCGGATCAGCCATGTTTCCACAGAAGTCTCAGGCTTGGTAACTAAAATAGATGTCCGGGCCGGAGATCGGGTTGAAAAAGGGATGCCCCTTGTCAATCTGGATACTGAAATACTTGAAAAAGAAATTTTAATTCACAAAAATCAGATTGACCAGGCCGTCCTCCATATCAGTCATTCAAAAAAAAATTATCAACGAATGGATTCTTTGTATAAAAAAGGCGGGATCAGTGAAAAAGACTATGATGATGCCACCTTTGTTTATCAAGATGCCCTTTTAAAAAAAGTGTCTGCCGAAACAATCTTAGAAAAACTTTTGATTCAAAAACGAAAAAGTGTGATTAATGCACCTTTTGATGGCATTATTCTTGAAAAAAATGTGGATTCAGGAGACTGGGTCCAGCAGGGAAAACAGCTGGCCAGTATAGGGTCTGTCAATGACCTTTTTATACGAGTCCCTGTGGCGGAAACCGTGCTGAAATTTGTTTCTGTTGGCGATCAAGTGCCAGTTATCATCAATGCATACAACATGGAACTTACCGGAACCATAGAAAACCTGTCTCCCATAGCCGATGCAAAAACTAAAAATGTTTTCATAAAAATACGAATTCCCGTGTTAACCAAGGTGGTGCAAAACATGTCGGCCACAGTGTTTATTTCCACGGGCACCAGGCAAAATCTGGCTATGATCCCAAGGGATGCATTATTCAAGTTCCAGGGAACAGATTTTGTTTATACTATTAAAGAAGAAAAAGCGGTCCAACTGCCCGTAAATATCGTGACCTATTTTGGTAACAGCATCGGTGCGGATAATGAACATTTTACAGAAAGCATGCCCGTAATAATTGAAGGTAATGAGCGGTTGCGCCCTGATCAGAGCGTTGTCATTGTTGGAGAAAAATAGTTGGACATTATCCGTTTTTTTATCCATAAACCAGTAACTGTGGCAGTGGGCGTCATCCTCATAGTTATGTTCGGTTTTATTGGGTTTCAAAAACTTCCTGTCCAGCTTACACCTGATGTGGAAACGCCTTTGATTACTGTGAATACTGCCTGGTATGGTGCCACACCCTATGAAATTGAAAAGGAAATTATTGAAAAGCAGGAAAAAGTTTTAAAAGGCCTGCAAGGGCTGACAGAGATGGAGAGTTCCAGTTACAACGGCTTGGGTACCATCACCCTGTCTTTTAAAATCGGAACTAACCTTGATGATGCTCTGCTTAGGGTGTCCAATAAAATGTCTGAAGTGGGTAATTATCCGGAAAATGTCAACAAACCCACCATAGAGTCTTCCGGGGCCAACAGCTCGCCCATTATCTGGATGATCTTAAAGACAACACCAGGCAATACTGAGCCTATCAATCAATTTAAAACGTTTTTTGAAGATAATGTCCGGCAGCATCTGGAACGGGTTAACGGGGTTGGTTCCCTTCTGGTTTTTGGCGGCACGGATACAACCCTGGATGTGATCATTGATGCCCAGAAAATGGCCCGCTATAATGTGTCCATCAACCAGATAATTGCATCCATCCGCAGAGCAAACCAGAATATTTCCGCAGGAATTCTGGGTATGGCCAAGAAAAATTATCGCATCCGGACCATAAGCCAGTTTCAAACCCCTGAGGATGCACTTGATGTGGTCATTTTTGATGATGGAATAAATCGGGTCTACCTTAGGGACGTGGCACAGGTTAAAAAAGGGTATAAAAAAGAAGATGCTTCCGTATTGCATAGTGGCGACCAGGTGGTTGTGGTTGCGGTTCGAAAGGAAAAGGGAGCCAATGTTCTTAGCATGACAGATGCAGTGGAAAAAGCGGTTCATGATTTGAATAAAACCATCCTTGCTGACAACAAGCTGATTTTGAAAATGGTTTATGATCAACGTCCATACATTAATACTGCCACCAACCTGGTTAAACGCAATATCCTCATCGGCAGCCTGCTTGCTACCTGTGTTCTTCTGCTTTTTTTAAGAAGTGTAAGAACCACATTGATCACTGGCATTGCCATTCCCATTTCAGCCATTGGCTGTTTTGTCTTTCTCTGGCTTTTGGGAAGGAACCTGAATGTTGTGAGTATGGCGGGAATTTCATTTGCAGTGGGCATGCTGGTGGATAATTCCATTGTGGTATTGGAAAATATTGACCGGCACCGCAAGACCGGTAAAAGCGCTTTTGATGCTGCCTATGAAGGAACAAAAGAGGTGTGGGGGGCCATTCTTGCTTCCACTGCAACAACTGTGGCTGTTTTTTTACCTGTCATCTTTATCCAGGAAGAAGCTGGGCAGTTGTTCCGGGACATTGCCATTGCTATAACTTCTTCCATTTTTTTAAGCCTCATTGTTTCCATTTCCGTGATTCCAACCCTGTTTAATTTGCTTTACAGGAAAAAGAACAATATCAAAACCGGGTGGCTGCAAAAAAGTGTTGTGGGTTCCTTTCTGGCCAGCGTTGTTTTGAAATTGAGCAACCTGTGCATGAAAAATGCCTTTACCCGGCTGGCAACTATTATTTTGTTTACCAGTCTTTCCATTGGTTTGACCTTCTATCTTTTACCAAGTGCTGAATATCTACCCCAGGGCAACAGAAACCTTATTTTAAATATTCTCATTCCACCGCCTGGCTATTCTGTAGACAAACTAAAAAACATGGGCAAAAATATATACAAAGCAACAGAACCCTATTTCAAGGAAGATGGCAAAGATGGTTTCCCCCAGATTAAAGAGATGTTTTTTGTGGGCGCGGATCGTATCACTCTTTTTGGAGGTATCAGCACCCATGAAACCCGTGCCAAAGAGCTCATACCCCTTTTTAGCCGGGTAATGGGCTCAATTCCCGGGGTCTTTGGTGTCAGCATTCAGGCGGGAATTTTCGAGTCTGGTATTGGAAAAGGCAGAACCGTGGATGTCAATATTTCAGGAGAGGGTATGGATGATATTATCCAGGCCGCATATGCTCTTTTCGGGGCCATAACCGCAAAAATGGAAAACACCCAGGTCCGCCCCGTGCCATCCCTTGAAGCCAGTTACCCTGAAGTAAAAATCATTCCAAATAAGGAAAAACTGGCTGCCAATGGTCTTACAGCAGAAGATTTGGGTGTATATGTCGATATCCTTATGGATGGCCGTAAAATTGAGGAATACCGTCCCGAGGGAATCAAACAGGTTGACCTGGTTCTCAAAGGCCAGCCCTCTTTTGCCGGCTCACCTGAAGATATTTTGAACTCCACCATTGTCAACAGCTTTGGAGATCTGATCCGGGTCAGGGATGTGGCAGGGATCGAATACAGCGAGGGCATGCCCCAGATAAATCACCTGGAGCGCAGCCGTACCATTACCCTTCAGGTTACCCCACCTGCCAACCTGGCCCTGCAGAGCGCCATGGAGCTCATTGAAAATGATATTATCCCTTCTTTGGAAAAGACAGGAAAACTCAAAAATGTCAAAGTGGGCGTGGGCGGCAATGCAGACAAACTTGTGGAGACACGGCAGGCCCTTCAGTGGAACCTTCTTCTGGCTTTGATCATTACCTATCTTCTTATGGCAGCCTTGTTTGAAAATTTTTTATATCCCTTTATCATTCTTTTCACCGTACCCCTGGCTGCGGCCGGCGGTTTTGTGGGGCTTTCTGCGGTTAACATGTTTATTGCTCCCCAGGGCTTTGATGTCTTAAGCATGCTGGGGTTTATTATTTTAATCGGTACTGTGGTAAACAATGCAATCCTAATTGTCCACCAATCATTAAATAATGTCCGCTATAATGGACTCATTGGCAAAGAAGCCGTGGCCGGTGCCGTGAAAACCCGCATCAGACCCATTTTTATGAGTGCCGCAACCAGCCTTCTGGCCATGCTGCCCATGGTATTGTCAACGGGATCGGGCAGCGAGCTGTATCGAGGACTGGGTTCGATTCTGCTTGGCGGTCTTGCCATGTCAACGATTTTTACTCTCTTTGTTATCCCTTCCCTGCTGGTTTTTGTCATTGGTTTTGAAACAGATAAAATCAAGAATCCATAAACAGCTCTCTTGACCTTAAGGGGAAAATTCTTTATCCTGTAAAATAAGATCACCTTTTATTCAAGAGAACTGCTTAAATGAAAAAAACAAATATCTTGATTTTTATTCTGATTGGCTTTTGTATGCTTTTTTCGGGAAACCCGGCTTTTGCTTCTCAAAAAAAGCAAAAAGTCTATATCATTCCTGTTAGCGGGACGGTGGAGCCGGGTATGGCAGCCTATGTCAAGAGAGCCCTGGAAGAGATCAAAGACGAAACAGATGCCATTTTTGTGTTTAAAATGGACACATTCGGTGGCCGGGTGGATGCAGCCCTGGATATTGTGGACACGATTTCCAATGTTCCCAAAGGAAAAACCATTGCGTTTGTGGAAAAAAGAGCCATTTCTGCCGGTGCACTGATAGCATTGTCTTCAAATCTGTTGTTCATGAAGGAAAATACCATCATCGGAGATTGTGCCCCCATCATCCAGACCCAGAAAGGCCAGGAAATGGCCGGAGAAAAAGTTCAGACCGTTCTTCGGGCAAAATTTCGTGCTCTGGCAAAAAAAAATAACTATCCCGTTGTGCTGGCAGAATCCATGGTCACCATTGATATGGAAGTCTATAAGGTGGAGATGGACGGCCGGAAAAGCTTTATGGATAAAAAAGCCTATGATGACCTGACAGAAGATGAGAAAAAAACAATCACATCTAAAAAGACAATTGTTGCCAAAGGAGAGCTTCTAACCATGCATGATGCTGAAGCCGTTGACCTTGGGTTTTCTCAAAAAAGTGTTAAAGATATAAATGAAGCACTCTCAATTTTAGGCTATGAATCCTTGGATATAATTACCATTGAAGAATCCTGGTCTGAAAGTCTGGTAAGATTTTTGCAGCCGTTTTTACCGATACTGATGATCATCGGAATCGGTGCCATATATACGGAAATAAAAGCTCCCGGATTTGGCCTCCCCGGGATTATCGGTATCATATGCCTTGGCCTGGTATTTTCCGGACAATATCTGGTGGGTCTTGCTAACTATACAGAATTGTTACTCCTGCTCGTCGGTGTTCTGCTTCTGGGTGTGGAGGTGTTTGTCCTTCCCGGATTCGGTGTGGCAGGTATTACAGGTCTTGTCGTGATTGCGGCAGGGCTTGTTCTTTCTTTTCAGGGATTTGTGGTTCCTGATCCCTCCTTTCCCTGGGAAGGCGCCTTGTTGATGAAAAATCTGGCACAGGTATTGGGTTCTTTTATGTTTGCATTTTTGATCTCCATGTTCATGATCCGGTTTGTTTTGCCACGGCTTTCAAAAATAGTCAAAGGGCCCTATCTTGAGACAACTTTATCGAATTCCCATGTGGATGCCACAATGGTTTTAGGTGTAAACCCCGGAGATATTGGAATTGCCCACTCATTTCTTCGCCCTTCAGGCAAGATAATGATAAACAATAAAAAGATTGATGCCATCACCCAGGGTGAATTTATTGAACAGGGAACACCGGTTATGATTGACAAGATAGAACAGAATCGTGTAATTGTTAAACCAAATTATCCTGAAATATAAAGGCTTGGAATGAAACCCTATATTTTACCCATTCTTTTTCAAGTGATCGGAATTCTGGTTGTCTTTGCCGAGATTTTTATTCCGTCCTTTGGGCTGTTGGCGGCAATTGCGCTCAGCGCGTTTTTTTATTCCTTATACCTTGTGTTCACAACACTATCCACAACAGCCGGGATGATTTTTACGGTTCTGGATATTGCTATGGCACCTTTTTTAATTGTTTTCGGAATGAAAATGTTGGCCAGGTCGTCGCTTTCGCTGAAGCGGGAATTATCAAAAAATGACGGGGTGGTTTCTCAAAGACAGGAGCTTGAAACCTATCTGCATATGAAAGGAAAATCTGTCACAGATCTTCGCCCGTCCGGAATGGCACAGATAAACTCACAACGCTTGGATGTGGTGACGGATGGAGAATATATTGATGCCGATACGCCCATTGTTGTAACAGGTGTTAAAGGTAATCAGATTATAGTAGAAAAAACTTTAATATAGGAGATTAAATTCAATGGATATTATGTTCATTTTAGTAATTATTGCAGGTATTATCGGCCTGGTGCTGTTTTACTTTATTTTTTCATATTTGGGCCTGTGGTTACAGGCATTGGTTTCCGGTGCAAAGGTCGGGCTGCTCAATATTATTTTTATGAGGCTCAGAAAGGTTCCATCAAAGCTGATCGTTGAATCCAAAATCATGGCTGTCAAAGCCGGTATTGAAATTCCCACGGACAGTCTTGAATCCCATTTTCTTGCCGGTGGTAATGTCGCCCGGGTTGTACAGGCACTTATTGCAGCAGACAAGGCCAATATTGAGCTGCCCTTTAACCGGGCTGTTGCCATAGATCTTGCTGGCCGGGATGTGCTTGAAGCTGTAAAGATGTCCGTTAATCCAAAGGTTATTGAGACCCCCATGATTACAGCCATGGCAAAGGACGGCATTCAGTTGAGAGCCATCTCAAGGGTCACAGTGCGGGCCAATCTCGACCGCCTTGTGGGTGGGGCTGGAGAAGAAACCATCCTTGCAAGGGTGGGAGAAGGGATTGTCACCACCATCGGATCAGCGACCAGCCATAAATCAGTTCTTGAAAACCCGGATATGATATCAAAAACCGTTCTGAAAAAAGGGTTGGATGCAGGAACTGCCTATGAAATCTTATCCATTGATATAGCTGATGTGGATGTGGGTAAAAACATCGGGGCTGAACTTGAAACTGACCGGGCCGAGGCAGACAAAAAAATTGCCCAGGCAAAAGCCGAGGAAAAGCGTGCCATGGCCTTTGCCCAGGAGCAGGAGATGAGAGCCCGGGTTCAGGAAATGCGTGCCAAGGTAGTAGAAGCCGAGGCCCAGGTTCCCCTGGCAATGGCAGAGGCCTTTAGAAGCGGTAATATGGGCATCATGGATTATTACAGGATGCAGAATATTTCCGCAGACACCAAAATGAGAGACCAGATTGCCACACCCGAGCCAGAACCGGAAAAATAATACAGACAAGCGGTTCCTAAAACCGGATTTCAGGTTTTAGGAACCGCTTTTATCCCCGCTTTTAACAAGGATTGACCCATGAATTTTGATTCAATCATACCGCTTCTTTTTGTCATTGCCTTTTTTGTATTGCCCCCGCTTTTAAAGCAGGTTCTGGGCAGAAAGAAAAAGACAGCTGCACCCCAAGCCATTAAAAAAAACCCATCCATATTTGATAGGCTAGGTGAGCGGATTCAAAAGTTTGTCAAGGATCTTGAAGAACAGTCCCGGCAGCCAAGACAAGTAACCACGGAACAGAAGACTGGATGGGAAGAACTTGCTGAAGATGAAGAATCGTATTCTGATTTTGAAACCATAGGAGAAGATGCTGATTTCAGTACACCTTCAACGATTGTCTCCCCAAAAAAGAGTGTCCCTGAAAAAGCGGCATGGACTGCAAAAAAAATTCCCTCCATGCAAAAAGAAATTTGCGTTAGAGAAAGGAAAAGAAATTTGTCAGGCACCTGCCGTTATAAATCCAATCCATTGCAAAATGCCATTGTCTGGTCTGAAATTTTATCCAAACCAATAGCATTAAGGGAAAAATAGTATCTTATTCAAAGGCATTCTCTTTTTATGCAGTGATTCCGCTTAAAATACCGGATTGGGTTGGCCCCACAAAAGAAAGCCGTTGAATGTTTTTCACACCGTGTGATTTGAGCATTTCAGATAGCTGAGTCTCACTGTATGACTGACCGTCGGGCGTTCCTAAATACATGTTTATGGAAAAAAGTGCTGGAAATAACGGGCCATCCATAGTGTCATTCAAGATAAATTCATGGATAAAAATTTTGCTTCCGGGCTTTAGCGCAAGAACAGCCTTTCCAATAATTTCTTGAGCCTGTTCAGGACCTTCACCGTGAAGGATGTGGGATAGCCAGGCAGCATCAAACAAATTGGGTTCAATAAATTCATCCTCAACATAATTTCCAGGTAAAAAATCGATCCGGTCTGAAACATTAAATTTTTTAATTGTTTTTTCCGCAAAGGGCCGGGTGGTCTCAAGGTCATAGACAGAAGCTTTTAATCCAGGGTTTGCCAGGCAAAAATGAATGGCAAATGTCCCGGGACCGCCACCAAAATCAAGAAGCCTTTTACAGCCTGACAGATCCAGCTCCTTTGACAGCATGGGAGCTATGGCCATACCCATGTTGAACATGCCCATTAAAAAGCTTTCCCGCCACTCTTCATCGGAAAAAGAAGACCTGTCTCTGGTCGGTTTTCCTTCAATAATGGCCGTATCCATTTTATGCCATGACTCCATCAGATGATGGTGGTGCATGATCATAAATCCGAGATATTGGGGGGAGTCTTTTGAAAGAAAGGTTAAGGCTGAAGGAGAATTGGAATATGTTTCGTCATCTTTTACAAGGAGCTCCAATGCAGACAGGCTGTTTAAAAGCATGGAAAGCCCCCTTTTGTCTGCTTTCAGAATTTTATTGATCTGATCACAGGATAAAGTCTTTGATCCGATAACAGTGAAAATATCAAGTTTTACACCAGTATGAAGTGTGCAGGTTTTCCAGTAATATCCTGACATTCCAAGAAGCGTTCCCGGGTTCCAGTTAAATGGTTCCATGTTTATTCCTTTCCTTTAAAATAATGGGTTGCCAATAACAATATTGCTGATGTTCTGCTAAATTTAAAGAATGACGCAAAAGAATTATATCGAACAACCCGGATTCAAACAACAAAGAAAAGTGATTTTTCTTGATGGGCATCTAAAAAAGAAGTATAAATGGCAAGTAAAATTTCAAATATCAACGAAAAATACAAATCTGGAGCAAGCATCACTATGGATATGACAATGCTCCAAAGTCATTTTCAGGCCGTGTGATGAACGTATTAAGTTGGCTGAAAAGTATAGTATTGAAAAATATAAGGGGGATACGATGACAGAGGAAATAAAAGACCAGTGCCAGGACCCTACCCAAAGCATAACCATTGATTTACCTTGTCCGCTTGCAGAACGGGTTGAAAGGTATGCCAACAAGAATGGAACAGATGTAACAGCAGTGTTGATTGAGGCCCTGGATGGTTTTTTGAGAAAACAGTGATGATTTATGATTGCATAACTTGCATCTTGTGGAAACGCTCTGGATATTGCCTGTGGAAACGATAGAAACAGTATATTCCTTGCTCAAAAAGGTTTCCAAGTGGATGCGATAGATAGATCAAACATTAATCAGATTCTCACTTTTTCTCGAAATTTCTCGAATAATTTATCAATGTAGTGATCTCGATCATCCTTCATGAATAGAACATGATTTGTTTCAAGGTCCTCCTGTGGAATTCCCCAGCGAAGCTGCGGGTATTCTGTCCAGGAGAGTATAAAACTGTTCAGGATCACATCCGGATTTCCAAAGCGGGTTTCAATTTCCTTAATTCTCTTATAAAACAGCACCTTTTCACTGCCGGGGCCTTCATGAACAAGGCCGTGCGGATCGATAAACGTTACGTACTGTTTCTCGTCTGCAATCATCCAGAGAATAAAGTCTGGATGGAAGTTGCCTGCCTCAAAAAACCCGACACCTTTGGCACGGCTTAAATTTCGCAGTAAAAAAAGTTCAACACTCTCCTCTTGAAGCTGTGTTTCGTTTTTCTCCGACCATTCTTTCAGATCAATGACAAACTGAAATTCGCTTTCGTTTAAGGCAATGGGAAGAATGGTGATTTTACCACTTTTGCGAACATGAAAAAGCGGCTGAAAAAGATGCATTCCAAACCGACACACATTCAACTCGCCGGCTTTCAATAGGGATTGCCTGTTTGATTCAAGTTCGTGTTTCATTTTTTCGATGGCAAGAATCACCTGGGCCTCATTGCCGTCAACAATGAGCTGATAAAAAGAATCTTCCGGAGGTATATTATCGTCTTCCCGTGTGAGGTCGCGTAATTCCAGGCGAGGTTCTATAAATGCACGTTTGCAATAGTTATAATAGTGCTCACAGAATCGCTTTAAAAGTGCTGTTGCGACCTGCTCAAGCAGCGCAACCCCTTTAAAACCCGTCGGCGTCAACCGTGCTATGGGCAGGTACAAGGTGTACCAGGTTTTATCAGCCAACAGCGCCTTGATACCCGCCTTGTCAATATTAAGATTGTGCCAGCCTTTCTCCTGCTTGAATTGCTCAAGTTCAAAATAGAGCTTGTCAAAATTAAGCAGGGTAATATGTTTTGAATCAAGCTTGACATCCTCTTTCTTAATAGAGTCCGCACTTTTTTTTGACTGGATGGATTGAATACGGGGATACCAGTTGGAAACCACCGGGTGAAGCTGAAGATACGCTGTCATAGTGCCCAGAGTCGGGATTGGCGCATCTTTATTAAAATCATACTCACGACCGTCATCTGCTTTTTTCTTGGGTCGAATAATTTGCAGCTTTTTTCCAAAATCATAGGTGACATTCAGCGGAATGGTGAATACCCTGCGCCGTTCGTTGCCGGGAAGGCCTTCATCTGCAAGAAATTGTCTGAATTTTTCCATGAAATCGGCTTCAACACCAAACACATTCAGTGTTTCCAGTTCCTCAATATGCTGGGGAACAGAGGGGGCATGACTATGCCCACTTCGTTTCAAGCTCCAGCCGTATCCTTTGAGGCGAACGCCCCGGCCGAAAAGCTGGATGATCTGAGCCCCTTCACTTTTACCCACATGCATGAGTCCCAGTGTACTCACGCGCCAACAGTCCCACCCTTCCACAAATTTCTTTGATCCGATGAGAAGGTTTACCGGTGAACTAGAATCTTTCACGGAATCAAAGGAAGCTTCTGAAAAATCGCTTTCATCAATAGTAAGCGAGAAGCCATCCTTTGCGGCAACCTGTTCGATATGATCGGCAAGCGCTTTGGCATCCCCAACATTGATCAGACCAAACGGTGTTTCTGATGTCCCGACATGAAGTGCGATTTCTCCAGAATCTCCTTTTACCCTGTCAAGGGCAAGATGGCCACCGCCGGTGGAATTGAAAAGCATCTTTAGAATATCCCGGTATACATCCCCATAGGATTTCCCTGTATTCAAAACCTTTGCAAGCCAGGTAAAGGAACCTTCAAAGATATCAACTCCATTGGTATCAAGAAGTCCTGTCATCTGCCCGTTACCCGTGAGGATCTCTTCCATTCGGCGGCAGGCAGTTTCCTTGTCAGCAAGAAACCTTGCAAAAAAAATGATAATCTGGGCCACATCCGTTGCAACAATTTGTTCGTCCTTACCGAGCCTACCGCCGGTAACAGTACTTCCAACAAAAACCCAGAGCGGCTTTTCAATGTTGAAGGGATGAAGCAGTTGGCTTTTTTCCTGATAAATATCCAGCTGTTGATAGAATTTCAGAAGACAGGCTGTCAGGTATACGGCCCGGGTCTCATCATAAGAGACCGGCAGGTTCAGAATTTGGTAATCCTTGCCGAAACCGTCTTCATAGAACCAGCGATAAGAGTAATCAAAAATAATGGTCCGGGCATAGTCATCTTCGTGCCCTGTGCCGGATACGGCCTGATCAAAGGTTGCGGAATATTCAAAGGTAAATCCCTTGTCACAGAGCAAGGCCCGATTTTTATACCATGCCGTTTCGTCTGTTTTTGCATTTTTTCCGGAAAGCCCCCGATGCCCTTCATCGACCAGCAAAAGGTTCTGATCGCCCAGGCTTCGAGTGGCAATGGTATTGGGACCTTCTTTATCTCCAAGCTTGGTGATTTCCAGGACATCCACCCGTGTCAGCCCCTGGGCTTGGGTAAAGAGGTTATGTCCCTCTCTGGTAAAATTGGCTGCATGGATATGACTCTGTGCAAACTCTGCAATGTGTTGTTGAGAAAGCCGCTCGTTGGGCGATATGAGGATGGCACGGGAAACATCTTTTTCTCTGCCATACTGCCTCGCATAGTGGCGGTATTGCATCAGATTGACATGCATGAGCAGGGTTTTTCCGGAACCTGTAGCATTCTGAAGCGACAGTTTGTTCAATTCGTCCGGGTTAAAGTATCCCATATCAGAATACTCCGGCCATCTGCTGTTAAACTGATCCACATATGTGTTGAGATCAGTCAACAGTCTTTCTTTGTCGCGAAAGTAGTGATCAAGGTAAATCTCAACAAAAACCAGGGAAAGCCATTGATAATATTTCCAGACAATCGGCCGATGCCGTTTTCCGTTGATGACCCGGGTATGCCGGACGATATTTTCTTCATATACCAGCAGCTGTTCCCGGTTGATCGGGTTTGCCTCATTAAAGAAAAGGCTGCTGGAGGTCAGTGCATGAAAAAAATGGTGCAGATTATCTCTGTCCAGCCCTTCCAGGCGGGGATCACGGATGGGGTCCGCCAGTTTGTGAAACGGCCGTTTCGTATCATTGGCCAGCGGGTTGATGCCAAAGAGCGTGAGCAGCCACTGGTTTAAAAGCAGTTTGTTCCTGAATTGATGTGTTTTCGGACCTTTTGTTGTTCTTTTAGCCATTGTGCCCCGCCTGGATTTCTTCAAATGTCTGCAGCCATTTGTTAAAAAGGGGGCACTTTTTTCTCATTTTTCTAATTCCGATATCACGGGCAATAGCAATACCTGAAGTTGTTTTAGCAAACTTCCCGGTCGTTGCCCATGAATCCAGTCGTTTTGATGGCGCCGTCTCAGGATTGTTGTTGATGGCTTCGGGCTCGCCGTATTTTTTGAGAACGGCTTTTACCTTGGACACATTTATCCCCAGATGAAAGGAAATGGCATTTGGATCACTGAAAAGAAGGGTCTCAAACTCATGGACAGCAATAAACGGGATAAACCGCTTATCCGCTCTCTGAGCGGCAAACAATTTTACTGCCGTGGCTTTGGTGGCATTGTTTATGGTTTCAAAAATCTGGGCCGGTGTCGCATTGGGTCGAACCAAAGAAAGTCCGGGCCAGTCCGATTTAATACCGTAATAATCCACAAAAAGCGTAACATAGGTATCTGCCCGCTGTTTAAGATGGGTTTCAAGGTCTCTTTTTGCCCTCACAAAGCGGACATCCCCCCCCCTTTTGGCCGGGTTTGGTAATTTGCGTGGCCCTGATAAAAATGTTCCTGGGAGCAAGATACGGCTGCACGATGCTGTTGATGAAAATCTCTTCGGTTTTGCCTTCCACAATCACCATCACCTCAATGCAGTTACTCATAGACAGGCCCTCCGGCAATCACATTTTTTGTCCAGAGTTCGCCCACAGAATAATTTTCAAGCCACACTGAAAAGTCTTCTTCTTTGAGCCGCGTAAAGGTTGAAGCCCCGTCTTCACGATTGACCACCACGATATCCTTGATGGCAAACTGGTCGATGAGTGCTGGTGACTGGGTGGCAACAATAATCTGTGTGTTTTGTGAGGCCACTTCCATCAGTTCTGCAAGGATTGAGATGGCAGCAGGATGCAATCCAAGCTCTGGTTCATCAATAATGATGGTGGAAGGCGGTTCCGGTTGTAGAAGAGCCGTGGCAAGACAGATAAACCGGATGGTGCCGTCTGAAAAATGATAGGGCTGCATGGGGTAGTCTGAGCCCTTTTGTGTCCAACTGACGTTGACTTCCAGTTTCTTGCCTGATTCCCGAGGTTCCAGTAAAAAGTCATCAAAAAAGGGGGTTACCATACGAACTGCATTAAGGATTTCTTGATAGGCCTTTGGATACTTGTTTTTCAGCTTCAGGAGAAACGGGCCGATATTGGCGGCATCTGTTCTAAAGGCCTTATTATCCTGGACAATCTCATAGTGTCGCATGGCAGCGGTTGAGCTGGTGTCATGGAAATGATAAATCTGCCATGATGCGATGGCATCATACACTGGTTTGCTGTACTTGGCATCACCTTGATCTTTCAAAGCTTCGCCTACCATGTTGGATGTGCCGTCTTCACTGACCCCCAGGTTCCACCATCCTGAAGAACCGCCACTGTAATAACGGGCTTCATCTTCCAGAGAACAGGTGTCATTTGGCGTGGGTGCAAGTTTGAATCTATATCCACGGGGGCCAAAGCGGGTTTCAAACTCCATTATCCGGGTCATTTTCCGGCCGTTGAAAACAAGATCTCCAGCCCCGCCATTATTTTTCACATAACGATTCAGATTACCGTCAACAAACGCTCGCAGCATCCTGAAAAAGCTTATCAGATTGCTCTTGCCCGCTCCATTGCCCCCGATAATGACATTGAGACTGGTCAGTTCAAAATCCACAAGTTCCCTGATGGATTTAAACCCTTTGATCGTTAGTTTATCCAATGAATTGGTCATTATTCCTTCTCCCACATTCTCTTATGAAACGCTTCCTCAATAAGGAGAACCGTCCAGTTTGCACCCTCTTTCTTAAGATTGGAAAGATTGTTGGAACCGTTCACATAAATGGTGTCAAATTCAAAATCCCGGTCTGGAATACAATATTTGATGAACCACTCATCCAGCATCAGGTTGTCTTCTTCCAGGTTGCCGGAAAGATTGCGCCATACAATAAGCACCTTTTCTTTCCGGCCCTTATTGGGGGTCATGGGATCAGCCGGTACCCACCCTTTGATTTTACGAAACCCCCATTTTCCTTCTGAAGAGAGCAGGATTTCCCCGTCCACCAGAAGCTTGGTATGCTGATCCTCGGGAAGTTCAGGATCAGGCTTGCGGATAAAGGCTGCCGTGAACCGCTGGGGTGCAGCCATGTGGACCAGACGCAGGCCCAGCAGGTAGTTAAAAGATTCCACCAGATCCACCGCACGCGTTGCCTGTTCGTCACTGCCCGGCTTTTTTACCTTGAGCATATAGGCTGCAGGATCGTTAAACTTGTCAATATTGAGCAGCGACTGGCTGCCCCTTGTCTCTACATCCAGCAGGTAGTGAAGCATATAGTCCTCACGAAGTTCCTTGTTCTGTTCCATGACACTGTCCCGGGTGGGATTGTTTTCAAATTCCAGGTTGTTCAGCGTATCTTCATAGGATTCAAGACGCAGATATTTGAAGCAGTGGGAGATGCCGGTGTCCCGAGTTACGGGTTTGCCGTTTTTCCAATTGGAAGAGTAGACTACTTTTGTGATACGGGGTTTGAGTACGGTACCAAAATAATCGCCCATCTCAACGAGAATGTATTTACGATTACCAAAATCCTTACGATTAAGATTTATTACAGCATGCCCTGTTGTTCCTGACCCGCCGAAATAGTCTAAAACTAAACCATGAGTGTAATTCTTCAGACCAGCATCGACGCAATCCATAACAGTAAATATTGATTTCGGGTATGTAAAAGGGTTGTTGGGAAGGATATTATTAAGGACAACACTACCCCAACTGTTTGCACTATATCTTTTGTCCGACCAAAGGGATTTATACCTAAACTTGCATTTCCTACGTATTATATCCCACTGATTCTTTTTTGTATTAAATTCAGCTGTAAGCTCGTCAATAATGGATTCTACTGTATCCCTCGCAAAAACCCACTTGCTTTCAATATTTAATGGATCAATTAGGTATATCTCAATAATACCATCTTCTCTTTTGATATTTATTCCATCAGGGTGAAAGTTCTGAAAACAAACATCACCAAAACCAATAATTTCACCATCTTTAACAAAAATTGGATAAAAACAATTTGCCGCAGATTCCCGAAGATGATTTTTTCCAGAAGAAACATTTCTAAGAGGGCGAATATCGGTTTCAGATTCTCGCATTTGATCATCCCTGTCTTGAAGCCCTATCGAGTTTGTTTGATTAGGGTAGACGAAGTGTGCAAATTCGTGAGTAAATGAAAAATTGTTCCCTTGTTGACCTGTAGGATTATGAACGATGGAAATACAGGCATCTTCACAATTTGGAAAAATTTCAGAGTACATTAAGCCTAAATTCATGTTTTCAATTTCATCAATTGCTGTAATATACACGAACTGCCTATTTAGTATTGGTTTTGAAAATTCAATTCTGCTATGTATTAATGAAAGCCACGATGAATGCTTATAAGAATTTTTATCAAAATTTCACTAGATTGGGCATTATAAGGTGGATCAATATAAACACACTTTACCTGTTCCCGATACCGTTCCTGCAACAGGTTCAAAGCCTGGAAGTTTTCCGAGTGAATCAGCAGCCCGTCACATTGTTCATCAAAATCCTCAATGGACCCTATCAATTTTGCTTTAAATTCTTCACTGAAAAATGCCGTATCCAGAACCAGCTTATCATTGGCCTTTAAAAATTCAATCGTGGGCGGATTAGAAAAAACAGGCTTTCCCATGCCCGGTAATTGACCATCCACCGCCTTGATCTCATCAATGGCAAACAGCTTGATCCATTCTTCAATCTGGGCAGGGTTGGCTGCAATCTGCGGGTACATTGCTTCGGGAATCCGGTCAAGGGTGATGCAGTAGTTGGTCTCAACAACAAATTTCTTTTTCAGCCATAGTTTTTTCTGAAAATCCTCAAGCTGAGCCATAAATTCAATCAGCTTTGTGGCAATCTTTCGAATGACCTTGATTTTGGAAAGATAGCCCTCCACAGCAGGCACATCTGCATTTTCAATGTCATCAAGATGCATGACCTCGTTTTTGATGTAAAAATCCAGCTCCCGTTTCAAAAATCCGCCCAGGTCTTTGTGAATAAAGTAGTCCATGGTATTCCGGGCTGTGTACTGGTTGACATACCTTGCCAGCAGCGGTCGGCTGGGAATCTTGTCCGTGGGAGCTGTAAGTTTGAGCATATTGCCGTAAACCGTGGCATTGTCCAGTGTTTCGACCATGTTGATAATTTTTCGGGCAATGGCAAGATTGGGCATGTCTCCCTTGTTCAGGCTTTTGCCGTACAGCTCTTTGAGACTTTTTTCCATGTCAGGATCAACATCATTTTTACCGCCGGGCAAGGACGTATATTCAAAATTGATAGCCAGTTCACCCATATCATCAATCTTAACCGGATTATCTTCATACAGGACAAAAAAACGTTTTTTGTCTTCTGAGGCTTTAACATTGCCGTGTTCCCCTTCTGTGGCATCGACAATCCGAAAATGAATTTTCAACGGTTTGTCCGGCACCTGGTTCAAGAGTTTTTCTTCCTTAGACATCTTCTGGATCTCTGCTGCCCGGGTGATGTCAAAGGTGAAGTTTGAAAAATATTCAGCGGTTTTAATGTAATAAAGGGTGTTGAAACCGTTCAAAATCTGACAGGACTATAATGTCCCTATCATATTTCAACCAATTTTTTTAATTATTTTTGCTCAAATCGTTTGCCATATCACCTGATTTTATT
>Ga0075120_10001560_pt1 | contig 17756 bp, 21 predicted proteins | sample AntAceMetag02UKL_FD_69792 | JGI IMG/M metagenome (GOLD analysis project Ga0075120, IMG submission 69792) | Saline lake microbial communities from Ace Lake, Antarctica - Antarctic Ace Lake Metagenome 02UKL | ecosystem: Environmental > Aquatic > Non-marine Saline and Alkaline > Saline | place... | reverse complement strand
GGGGCTATGCGCTGGCACCTGGGCAGGTGAACGCGATTGTGCAGCTTGTGAGCAGCTCGGTGAAAAATCTGTCACCTTCGGCGGTGACGGTTACCGATCAGAACGGGCAGCTGCTGACCGCTCCGAACAGCGGGGACCCGGATGCGCCTTTCGAGCAGGCGAATGATCAGTTGGCGGCGAAGGAAAAAATCGAGGCACAATTGACGCGCAAGGCGCAGGAAATTCTGGATATGGCGCTGGGGGCGGAGAATTCGATCGTCAAGGTGAATGCGGATATGAATTTCGACAAGGTGGAGCGGCGGAGTGAGCGGTACGACAAGCAGGGGCGGGTGGCACGCGCCGAGACGATCGAATCGGAAAGCACGCAAACGCCGTCCGGTTCGCAGGGCGGGGTGACGGGTATTCGCGCGAACATACCGATCGATAATCCCGAGGCGGGGAATACGGACCAGGGGATGGCGCGATCGAAGAAGGAAAACATCAAGAGCGATTATCTGGTGCCCACCGAGGTGCAGCATATCGTGGAGCGCGGGGGGCGACTGCAAAAGCTGTCGGTTTCCGTGTGTGTGGCGATGGGCGCGGAGCCACGCTCGCCGGTGGAGATGGAGAAGCTGAAAAATTTGGTGAGCAATGCGGTGGGTCTGAGCGTGGATGGGGAGCGGTCGGATACGATCGAGGTGGTGGAGATTCCGTTTGCGACGGTTCCGACGGGGTATGAAAACTGGTGGACACAGTTCCCGTTTGGGATTAACAAGGTGGGGCAGTGGGGTATTGCGGCGGTTGTGCTGCTGGTGGCATTTCTGGTGATGCGCAATGTGATGTCGAACCTGAGTATTCGTCAGGAGGATACGGGCGTGGAAGTGCAGCAGCTCACAGGCGAAACGAATCAGGGGAACGATAAGAATGTTTCGGTCCTGCACGAGGAGGCCATGCCGCTAAGCCCCCTCGAGGAGCAGTTGCATCATATTGGAGCGGTGACGAAGCAGAACCCGCGTGCGGTGGCGGCGTGGATAAGCAGCGTGGTGGAAGGATAACCTGAGAGGCATTTATGGAAAATCCCCGGCAGTTAACCAGTCGAGAATTGACACCGGTTCAGAAGGTCGCCGTATTGCTGGCGAGTCTGGATGAAGATATATCGGCTTCGATTTTGAAGCAGCTTGAGCCGCACGTGATGATTCGGGTGACGGAGGCGATGCGGTCGCTCGGCGTGATTTCGGGTCAGGCGCGCGAGCATGTGATCGAGGAATGTTATGCGAGTCTGCGCGAGATGGGCGAGGCGATGCAGGGGGACAGCTCGACGGCCACGAAGCTGCTGATCAAGGCGTTGGGTGAGCAAAAGGCGCATGAGCTGATGAACCCGCCGCCGGATGAAAAACGTGCGGCCTTCGGGAATCTTTCGCAGATGAGCCCGGACCAGCTTGCGGCCATTCTGAACCGCGAGACGCCGAATGTGATTGCCCTGATTCTTCGGTATGCTCCGAGCAACCTGGCGGCGGACGTGATCAGCCAGTTGCCGGAGGAAATCCGCCGCCACGTGATTGTGTTCATGTGTACGGCCAGCGATCCTTCCGAAGAAATTGTGACGCGGGTCGAGGCGCATCTGAACGAGAAAATCACGTCGATCGCCCGCTCGAAAAAACTCGTGGATATTGACAACATCGACCTGGTGGCCTCGATTATTCAGCACATGCCTCATTCGATGGAAGAGGATATGCTTTCGGCCATTGAGGAAAAATCCGAATTTATCGCGATGGACGTACGCGACCGTCTGTTCACCTTCGAGGATATCATTGGCCTGAGCGATCAGGCGATGCGCCGCCTCATGCAGGAGATAGATATGAGCGCGCTGGCGATTGCTCTGCGCAACACCAAGAAAGAATTACAGGACAAGTTCTTCAACAACATGTCCAAACGTGCCGCCGAGGGGTTGCGCGACGATATGCAGTTCTCGCAGAAGATTCGCATTTCGGAGGTGGATGCCAAGCAGCGCGAAATCGTCAATACGGTTCGGCAGTTGGCCGCCGACGGTGAAATAACCATTACGGTGGATGATGACTACGTCTAGTACACTGGTGCTCTCTCCCGGCCTTCAGGGTTTCACGGTTTCCACGAAGCGAAGGATGACACCCACGATTATCCGAACGGGCGTCGCGCCGCCTTCGGTGGTGCCGGTTGCCCAGAAGAAGGCTCCCCCTCCTCCCGATCCGGAGACCCTGCGGAAAAAAATACTGGCCGAGGTGGAGCCGCGCATTCGGGAGGAAACCGAAAAGCGGGTTCGTGCCGAAGAGGCAGCCCGCTACAAAACGCAGATTGAAGCGGATGTGGCGGTGCTCAAGGAAGCGCACGAAAAGGCCATGCAGGGGGAAATGGTGCAGCGGGATGCGTTGTTGCAGAAACTCCAGCAGCGCATGGAAAAGTTTATTTTGGACATGAAAGCAGAAATTGCCGACCAGGTGGTGCGTCGTTCGGTACAGATTGCGGAAATGATTCTGCGCCACGAATTGCCGGATCGGGATATGCTGCTGCGTCTGTTGCAGGAGACGCTCGGTACGGTTTCGGACCTGCAGGGCACGAAAATACGCATTCATCCGGACGATTTAATCGTTTTGAACGCCCGTGAAACACCCGGCATACCCTTTGCGGGGCAGTTTGAATGGTGCTCCGATACGTCCCTCCAACCCGGCGATCTGGTGATCGAAAGCCGCAATGGCATTTTTGATGCTAGTCTGAACCAGCGCCTTGCTCTACTTGAGGAGCAATTGTGCCGGCGGGTTGGGAAAATTCATGGAATCGACAGCACAACTTGAACTGGAAAAAGCCTTCTCGGGTCTCGGAGACCAGGGTTTCGTGCGCCCGGAGGGGCGCGTCTTCGAGGTGACCGGTCTCACGGTAAAAACCATTGGCCCGCCCGTTTCGATGGGCGATTTGCTGCTGGTGGAATGTGAAACGGCGGAAGGGCGGCGTCAGGTTCCGTGCGAGGTGGTCGGGTTTCGTGATCGGTATGTGCTGGTGATGCCGTATGAGGCGCTGGCGGGCATTCGGCCCGGCGCGCGGGTTCTGCCGGGCGGGCGCATGAGCGTGCAGGCGGGTTATCCGTTGCTAGGGCGCGTACTCGATGGACTCGGGAATCCGATCGACGACAAGCCGGCGGCGTGGGACACGGTACCGGTGGAGATTGACCGCGATGCGCCGCCCGCCCTTTCCCGCAATCCGCTGACGCAGGTTTTTTCCACGGGCATTCGGGCGATTGACGGGCTGCTCACGGTGGCGCGTGGTCAGCGCATCGGCATTATGGCGGGTAGCGGCGTGGGCAAAAGCGTACTGCTCGGCTCGCTGGCGCGCAATGCGCAGTCCACGGTGAACGTGATTGCGCTGATCGGCGAGCGGGGGCGTGAGGTGCGCGATTTCATTGAGAAGAATCTGGGGCCGGAGGGATTGGCGCGTTCGGTTGTTGTTGTTGTTACGTCGGATCAATCGCCGATGGAACGCATGAAGGGGGCCTTCACGGCGATGGCCATTGCCGAATTTTTCCGCGATCAGGGTGAGGACGTATTATTTTTGATGGATTCGGTGACGCGGTGCGCGATGGCTAAACGGGAAGTGGGACTGGCGATTGGCGAGCCGCCGACCACGAAGGGGTACCCACCCAGCGTATTTGGATTTTTGGCGCGCCTGCTAGAGCGTTCGGGCGCTTCGGACAAGGGAAGCATCACCGGCTTTTTCACGGTGTTGGTGGAGGGCGACGACATGAACGATCCCATCGGCGATACCGTGCGCTCGATTCTGGACGGGCACATTGTGCTTTCCCGCAAAATCGCCACGATGAACCGGTATCCGGCGATTGACGTTCAGGCCAGCCTGAGTCGGTTGATGAGTGATGTGGCCGCCCCCGCGCACAAGGAACTGGCCGGGCGCTTTCGGTCGCTCCTAGCTACCTATGAAAAGGCGGAGGACCTGATCAATATCGGGGCCTATGCAAAGGGCTCGAACCCGAAAATCGATGAGGCCATGGTCCGCATTGATGCGATGCATGAATTTCTCTCGCAGGCTTCTGAAAAAAGCATTCCGTTTGCTGAAACGGTGAAGCAGTTGGAGCGTGTGTTGTCATGAAAAAATACGGATTTTCTCTGCAGCGCGTCTTGAATGCGCGGGAAGCGGCGCGGTATGCTGTGGAGCATCGGTTGGCGCTGGTGCTTTGCGAGTTGGAAAAGGCGCGTGCGGCTCGGAGTGAAACGGTACGGCAGATCGGTGAACAGATTCGGGAGATGGAACGTTGTGGGTCCGGCGGCGGGACGAGTCATGAGTATATGCTGCATGTGCGGTATGTGGAGGAGTTGCAGCAGCATCTGCTGGTGCATGCAAAAAACATCAGCCGGATTCAGCAGCAGGCCGACGCCATCCGCGTGGAACTGCACGCCGCTATGCGGGCGTGCAAGAGCTTGGAAAATCTGAATGATCGGGAAAAGGCGACCTGGCTGGAGGCTTTGAAGCGTGAAGAGCAGGGCCAACTGGATGAAACGGCCGTGCAGGGGTATTACCGACGACAGACGGAAGGAATTTTGTGATGATAGCAAAAGCGTTATTGCTGGTGGTCAGTCTGATTTGCGTATTGTTGGTGGTGGTTCTGGCCTTCATCCTGATTACCGGTCAGGTGCCGTTTCATGAGCCGGTGCCGGTAGAGCAAGTGGGTACCCCCGCGCCACCCCCGCAAGCACTGACGCCGGAAAGCCGAAGCCAGTTCATCAATGATTTGATCTCCGCGTTGCAAACCCGCCAACTGGAACTCGACGCCAAACGCTTTCAATTCAATGCCCGCGAACAGAAGCTGCTGCTGCAGGAAAAGGCGATGAAGGAAATGACGGCCAAATTCACGTCGCTTCAGAACGAACTGATGGCCCAGCAGGTGCGCCTCGAAAACGATATTACTTCAGCAGGACAGCAAAGCCGGGTCAATTTGCAGCGTATTGCGGAAATGTGCTCCAAGATGGATCCGGCCAGCGCGGTGGATGTGCTCAGTGAAATGGATGCGGACCGGGTGGCCGTGATTTTGAGCATGCTGGATGGGCGTCCGGCGGCCAAGATCATGGATGCGGCCACGGAGAAGGGTCCGCGCGGGGCCGTGACGGCGGCACGCTGGGCCGAAGCGATCGAACGGATGAAAGAGCCGCCCGAGGAAGAGGGGGGGCCGCTATGAGTACGGGCGTATCCGGGTTGGAACGTGTCGGCGAATCAACAGCCACCCTGCGCGAGGCGGTGGCCGCCGCAGAGAAGACAACGGCTTTCGAAATTCTACTGGGTGGCGTGCTGAGCGACGCGCAGGAGCACGGCACCGATGAGAACCGCTACGAAGGTCCCGTGCAGCAGTCTTCTGTGCGGCGCACGGATGATTCCAAAAAGGAAAGCGGGGAAGACGTGTCGGTATCTTCGACGGAGAAATCCGAGCGGATCGGGCAGTCGCTGGTTTCCGTGTATGCCTATGAATCGGTTCAGCCGGTTTTTACGGTGGATGATTATTCGGGTGCGGTGAAAGAACAGCAACCGGAGGAAAGAACGTCGGATGCCGCGGCGGACAAAGCCCCGACCCGTTCGGCGGAAGAACCGGCTGAAAAGAATATCACGGATGCGGCGGCGGACACCCGAACTGAAAAAAACGATCAGACGGAGGAGGCTAAAAAGACAGCAGAAGACGGGAAGACCGATTCCGAGGCTGAAGAGGTTGAAACGGAAGAGGAGCCGGTGGATGCGGATGCGGAGGTCGTTGAAGAAGCGGATGCGGAGCTGATCGAAGAGCCGGTGAGCGCGGTGGAAAAGGAAGCGCCAGCGGAAGAGGGTGATGGCGACGCCGTCCTTCAGCCGGTTGCGGTGGAAGAAGAGGATGCCGTAGAAGTGGAAGATGGGGACTTGGCCCAGGATGGTGAAGACGGAGAGCAGGCGGTCGGCCTCACGGAGCGTGGCGCGAACAGCGAGGAACCCCCGGAAGAGGGGCAGGAGGGTTCGGAAGAGCAGTCCCGTCAGGCAGGAAGTGCCCACGCGGCAGAAATGACCGCGCAGGGCTCGTCCGCCCGTGTCGCAGAAGGTGATTCGCTGAGCAGTGATTTTTTGTCGGAGATGATGCAGCAGTCGGAGGTGCCGAGTGCGTCTGCGGGTTCTGAAACACTGGCCCGTATCGAGCAGATTCAGCAACTGGTGGACCGTTTTGACCAGCATATTCTCTCGATGATCCGCAGCTCGAATCAGGATATGACGATTACGATTTCGCCCGAATCACTGGGCAAACTGGTGGTGCATTGCCATGAAGAAGCCGATGGCGTGCGGGTGCATGTGCATGCGGAAAATGCTTCGGTATGTAACTTGCTTCAGCAGCAAGAGAGCGGGATACGGCAGGCTCTGAATCAGAATGGATACAAGCTGGCCGAGTTCGATGTGAGTACCGAGAACGGAGAATCCGCTGAACAGCGAAGAGAGCGAATGATGAATGAACGAGAAGAAGAACAGCGGGACTTGCAGGGCGGCGGACGGGGAACGCGCGGAGAAGGCAAAGAAGCCGCGCCCGCGAGGACCGCGCAGCGGATGGACCGAAACGGAGTTTGGCTGATCGCATAAACGAGGTGAATGATATGACAACGGCACTGGATGGAATTGGAATCACGCAGGGATCGCAGGTGGACCCCGAATTGTACGGAACAAAGGTGGGGGGCAAGTCGTCCACCGAAACCATGGGCAAAGATCAGTTTCTGGAGTTGCTCATCACCCAGATGCAGAATCAGGACCCGCTCGACCCGGTGGATAACAAGGAAATGCTGGCCCAACTCGCTCAGTTCAGCTCCCTCGAACAGATGCAGAACCTTAATACGAAATTCGCGTCTTTCCAGGACAATACGACCTCGGCCATTGCCTCGCTGATGATCGGCAAGACGGCGTTTGCGGGTGAGAACACCTCGGGTCGTGTGACGCATGTGGTGATGGAGGATGGCGAGATCATGGTGAATCTGGACGGGAGGAATTACCCCCTGTCGGCGATCACGAATATTTTGGAGTAGCATGTTGCGCAAGGAATTCGATAACCAAGATGGAGGTGTGGAATGATCGGAAGCATGTATGATGGCGTATCGGGCCTGATGGCGCACCAGCAACGCATGGATGTGATCGGAAACGACATAGCCAACGTGAATACGGTGGGTTATAAGGAAAGTGATGTCACGTTCAAGGAACAATTGGTCAACGTGATCCAGTCGCCGGCCAGCCGTACCATCGGCAAGCAGGTGGGCATGGGCGTGATGGTCGGGAGCATCTCGCGCAACTTCAAAGACGGCGTGCTGGTCGAAACTCAGCGCTCGGGCAATCTGGCCATCGGCGGCGACGGTTTTTTCCAGGTGATTGATGCTGGCGGCAATACACATTACACCCGCGCCGGTGATTTTCAGTTGGTCACCGATGGCAACAATCCGCCGGCGGATTTGTATCTGGCCAATTCCAACGGGAATTACCTGACGGATGGGGCTGGCGCACCCATTGCCTTCCCCGCCAATGATACGGTGGATTTTTCGGTCGCCATTGACGGATCAATCACCCGGACCGATGCTTTAGGGCAGAAAATTGCGATGGGACAGATTCAGACTGCGTTTTTTGACAATCCCGGCGGCCTGCTGAGTACGGGCAACAACCTGTATGACGAGGTTCCGGAGGCATCCGGTGCCGCACAGTTCGGGAATCCCGGTGCTGCCGGACACGGCGAATTGTATCAGGGCTATCTGGAAAACTCGAACGTGGACCTGGCCCGCGAATTCACCGATATGATCATTACGCAGCGCGGTTTTCAGGCCAATTCCCGGTCCATTACCACCGGCGATGAAATGCTGATGGAGATTATGTCGCTGAAACGTTAAACACCGTTTAAAAAAAGTGATCGGGCGTGAGAAATCTTAAATCATTCCTTCAACAGAATAGAGTTTCCAGGTACAATACGGCCCATTCATTTAATGGAGATCGTTTGTGCCGTTGTTGAACAACGGGAGGATGATTCATGATACAGATGACCGACTTGCATGGACATTCCGTGTATGTGAATGCGGAACTGATTGAGGTGATCGAGGAAAATCCGGACACCCAGGTTCTGATGACCACCGGAAAACGGTTGTATGTGAAGGAAGACGCCAAAACGCTGGCGGAGCGCGTGCTGCACTATAGGCAGCAGTGCATGAGCAGGCCCGAGTTAGGGGCCGGACAGTGCGAATCGTCCGGCTGAACAGCATAAATGAAGGATGGTGGCCGTGGATATTGGAACGCTGATTGGCATCATATTGGGTTGGGCGCTGATTATAGCCTCCATTGTAATGGGTGGCGGTGCCGGGTTTATCAATGTTCCTGCCGTTCTGATCACGATCGGCGGGGCTATTTCCGCCACGCTAATTCACTATCCGCTGCCCAAGGTGCTGGGAACCATTGCCGTGGTGCGCAAGGCCTTTTCCAGTAAAGAACAGGACTATATTGATTTGTTCAAGAAGATGTCAGACCTGGCGGTGCGCGCCCGGCGCGACGGCCTTCTGGCGTTGGAAGACGATATCGATCACATGGAGGACCCCTTCATGCGCAAGGGGTTTCAGATGGCGGTGGACGGCAATACTATCGAGGTCATCCGCAGCGTGCTCGAGGGGGATGTGGACTCGATGGTGCAGCGGCATCAGGTGGGCCAGGGTGTGTTCAAATCGCTGGGCTCCTACGCGCCCGCGTTTGGTATGATCGGAACGCTGATCGGCTTGGTGCAGATGTTGCGCAACATGACGGACCCTTCAGCTATCGGTAGCGGCATGGCCGTGGCCTTGATCACCACCCTCTATGGGGCCATGGTGGCCAATCTGCTTGCCCTTCCGCTGGCGGGTAAATTGGAGCAGCGCTCGAACGAGGAAATCGCCCTGAAAAGCATGGTGGTGGAGGGAGTTATTTCCATTCAGGAAGGCAACAGTCCCCGAATTGTGGAAGAAAAGCTGCGCAGTTTCATTCCTCCGAAGCTCCGGGAAAAAACGGGTGAAGGGGCGTAACGCTGAACCGCAGAAAGAGCATGAACCATGGCACGCAAAACTCCAGAACAGCCGGAAGAGGCGGGATGTCCGCTCTGGATGGTTTCCTTTGGCGATGCGATGTCGCTGCTGGTGACTTTCTTTTTGATGCTGTTGGCCTTTTCCACCTTTGAAGAGGCCCAGTTGGCCAACCTCCTCGGCGCGATGAAGGGCGGTCTCAACGCGCTGCCTTCGATCACCAACCGGGAACAGTCCGGCCGCAAGGGGCGCGACGGCATCAGTAAGGCGGGTGGCTACGAGAAAAATATCGACGTCGATGATATGTCTAAAATATCTCCCTACAATCACATGATGCAAAAGAAAAATTCGCCAGGGGCCATCAGTGAAAACAGTGAGGATGAATTTTTCATGCGGATGCTCGAAGAGGGGCTTTCGCTGGTGATTAAGACCGATACTTTTTTTGTTCCTGGCACTACGGAATTCATTCCGGACCGGGCCCGCATGTTGGGCGTTATCGCGGATATGGGGATTCCGCTGGATAATGAGCTGCGCATCACCAGCGTGTTGCCGTCGAATACCGAGGTGCTGGACGCGAAGGTAAAAACGGTGTGGGGTTTGGCCGCCCTGCGTGCAGCGGCGGTGCAGCAGCGGGTGGCGGCGATGGCTCCGGATAAGTTTCCGATGAGCCGGTTCTGCCTCGGTGCGCGCATCGAGCAGCTAGGAGAGAAAAAAAGCGCGGACAACCTGGGGCTTCCGTCGGAGCGCATGGAAATCACTTTTATAGGCTATCGGGATGTGCCAAAAATCATGGGCGCGGAAGGGGCCCTGCTGAAAGGCATTTTGGAATAGGCGTATGAAAAAACGGAAACCACCCAAAGAAGAACAGGCACCCGCCTACATGGTGATGTACTCCTCCCTGTGGTGTATTATGCTGGCCTTTTTCGTCAGCGTGCTCTCTATGGGACATCAGAAGACGGAGGATTTCAAAAAAGGTGTCGGCGAGATTCGCAATGCTTTCGGCGTAGAAGGCGGGTTTGGCCTGCTGCAATTTATGCGCGGGCACCGGATGGATGAATCGGGCGCACGGATCGAGTCGCGTCGGCGCGACTCGCAGGAGGAACAGGATGAGCGTGCGGCGCTGATCGGTTTCTTTAAAAACATGCTGTGGCGCGAGGGGTTGTCGAGCGTGGCGATTTTGGATGTGCGGGTGGATTCGCTGGGGGCGAATGTGATTCTGCAAACGCCGATTGAATTTGCGGCGGGGGATGCGGGGCTTTCAATGGAGGCTCGGAAGTTTTTGAACAAGATCGGAACGTTGTTTTACAATCGTCCGGACTTGACGGTGGAAATCATGGGCATGTCGGTTCCGCCCGCAGACGACGGAGAGGATATTGTGTCGGCCCTGGAGCGCGCCACGACGGTGACACGCTACATGATAGAGGAATGCCGGATTCCTTCGTCGCGACTGTCCTCGCTGGGGTACGGCAGTACGCGGTTCATGAGTTATCTTCCGGATACGAAGGCTTCGCAGGTGTTGTTGTTTTCCGTGCGCAAAAGAAAAGACGCGGGCTGATGCGGTTCGCGTGGTGAGTAGCAAAAGAAAGGTGGCATGATATGGCTGAAGAATTTGATGAAGAAGAGGGCGTGGATACCGAGGAAGTAGCGGTGGCGGCGCCGGGCAAGTCGAAAACGGGTTTGTTGTTCATTCTGGTTATTGGTGTATTGATTGTGGTGGTGGGTGCGATTGCCGCGTTTTTCGTTCTGAAGAACACGGTCGGCGGTGGCAACAAAGCTGCTAACGTAGTGGCAGAGGTGGCACCTCAGCCGGTCATGGAGGCCAAAGGGGTGCCGATTCTGTTCAAAGTCGGAGATATTTATGTCAACATTCAGGGAACACGAAGCACCAGGGTCTTGAAGTTCACGCCGTATCTGGAGGTGAGCGAGCCGAAGATGAAGGACGCTCTACAGGATTTCGGCCCCCTGCTGAAAGATCGTATCGCCTCGGTGGCCCGGAATATGACGTTTGATGAACTGGAAGGACCGAAAGGACCGGAACTCTTGAAACAGGAAATACGAGATACGTTGAACCGCTCACTGAGAAGCCGCCTTTCCGGCTCGATTGTGTCGGTACACTTCGATGATTTTCTGATTCAGTAGTGGCCCGCAAGGGATTGGATGGTTTATGGATAATACCCTGTCACAGGAAGAAGTGGACGCCCTGCTCGCCGCAGTGAAAAGCGGTGATATTGTTGACGAGTCCGCCTCGATCAAGGATGAGTCTGAGCAGGTCAAGGTCATTACCTATAACTTTCGCAAGCCACAGGTTATTTCCAGCGATCAGAACCGAGGTTTTCAGGTCATCCACGAGTCGCTCGCTAAAGGCATTCAGAGCAGCCTGCTGACGAATCTCAAGGTGCCGCTCGAAGTCATGCCGGTGGCGATTGATTACCTGACCTACACCGAGTTCATCATGTCCATCATGAGCCCCACCTTCATGGTGGTGCTCACCACCGAACCGTTCATGGGCGAACTGCTGCTCGAAATCAATCTGCCCATCATTGTTTCCATGATCGACATTTTGCTGGGCGGGGCCGGCGGAGGGAGCCCTGAATCGCGCGAACTTTCCGTCATCGAGGAAGCCATCGTCGGCCCAATCGTCAACTATGTGCTGCTGGAACTCTCCCGTGCCTGGTCCGATACCGCCGACATCAGCTTCAAGTGCCAAAAAATCGAGTTCGACCCCGAATTTGTGCGCGTCACGGCGTTGGAATCATCGGTGTTGAGCGCCACGTTCGATCTGCGCATGGGCAGCAAGACCGGCACCATGAACATCTGCTACCCCTTCGAGATGATTCAGCCGATCCTGGACCGGGTGACCGCTAAGATGACGGGCGGACGCGACCGGCGCGGGCGCAAATTAGGCACCCAGAACGAGGTGCTGCGCTCGATACGCAACGTCCCGATCAAGCTGGATGTTGGGTTGGGCGGCTGCATCATCAATGCCAACGACCTCAGCCGCCTGAAACCGGGCGATGTGCTGAAGCTGGATAAACGCATTGATGCGCTGGCGGATGTGTATGTGGAGGGGCGTCGCTCATTTCAGGGGGCCCTTGGAACGCGGCGCGGTAAGCTGGCCGTCCAACTGCTGGACCGCTATTCGGAAGACAGGGAAGAGGGCAGCGTGGTGATTGAGAAGGAATAAACGCGGAAAACCGCGAGAGACGAGGTGGTGTTATGGCGAACGAAAATTCAATCCAAAACGATAATCTCTCCGAAGAGGATTTGGAGGCCATGTTCGCGGCGGAAGTCGAGAAGGAAAAAGAAAAGCAGGCCGTGGGAAGCGACGAGCCGAGCGAAGAGGAACTCGAGGCCATGTTTGCTGCGGAAGTGGCGAAGGAGCAGAGCGCAGGGGCTTCCGTGCCCAAGGCGCCACCACCGCCACCGCCTGCCCGTTCGAGACCCGCGACGCAGATCAAGCCGGTACGGCTGCCGAGTTTCGACAATCTGCCGGGGCAGAGCGGCAACGAGCCCGCCAAGGACATCAATCTGGACATGATCCTGGACATTCCGGTGGATGTGCATGTGGAAGTGGGACATACCCGTGTGAAGGTACAGGAAATTCTGCGGCTCGATGTTGGGTCGGTGGTGGAACTGAACCGCGTGGCGGGGCATCCTGCCGACATCATCGTGAACGGCAAGCTGATTGGACAGGGCGACGTCGTGGTGGTGAACGAAAACTTCGGCATCCGGGTGACCAAGCTGGTCGGCTTGGAAGAGCGCCTGAATTCCGTTTGATCCATCCGGAACCGTTGTATAAGGGTTGATTCGGCATGAAACGAGTATGGGTTTTACAGACTGTTATTCTGCTGGGGCTGAGCGGCGGCGTTGCGCGGGCGGAGCTGCCTTGGCACGCCCTCTCGCTTAAAGTCTTTGCCGGACCCACGCAGAACGGCGGGACCATTAAAGAAGAGGGCTTGGAACACGAATACGAATATGGCGTGGGCGGCGTTATGGCTATTCGACAGGATCTGGAATTTGAACTTGCCCTTTCTAAATGGGACGTGAAAAAAACCAGCATTACGACCTACTTCGAGGAGAACGCCAACAAGCTCTCCTTCTCCGGCAGAAAAAAATATTTTTATCCGAGTCTGTTTGTGCCGTGGTGGCAGGCGGGTGTCGACTGGGCATTGATCGATACCTACAAACGATATGAGCGGAACGATGAAAATCACAATGAACATACCGATGAATACAGCCTGAGCGCACCGGGCATTCATGTGGGCGTCGGGGTGGACATTTATCCCCTGGATAACGCGGCGCTTGCCGTGACCCTGGATGCCCGCTACACGGACTACATCACGAATTCCGAAATCAATCAGTGGGGTGCTTTTGTGGGCATCCGCTGGGACTTCTTTCAACGCGGCCTCGGGCGGCGTAATTATAAGCGCATCGACGCTGGCGACCGCAAGCCACTCCAGGAAAGCCCGCTCTGGATGCGGTGAGGGGAAAAGTACGATTCTTCATGCCATTGCCGCTTGTTCGGAGTGCCACCGCCGCGAGGAGGGTGAAACGCAATACGCCCTCTTTGATGCAGACTCGCTTTTCCCCCGGGCGAATGACGCCACGGTGGGCTATACCAATATGCTTCTTCGCACCCGGCGGCTTTTTTCTTCGCACGGAGAGATGGCACAGGCCGTCTTTTCGAGCATTCAGATAACCCCGAACACCTGCCTACTACTGGATGAGCCGGAGTCGGGACAGGATTTTGACCATGTGCTGAAATTAAAAAAAGCTATGCTGGATGCTGCCGCGCGCGGTGCGCAAATCATCTGTGCTTCGCATCATGTACTGTTCTGGCAGCACGCGCATATCATTGAACTGGACAGGAATTATAAGACTCGTGTAATCCAAAAGATGTGCGCCATCGTATGCGCACCCCACCAAGAAAAAGAAAACTTCTGTATATCAACGAAATAACTGCCTAACGTATCGAAAGCTTATAGCCCGTGTTGCCCTCGGCGTTGCACTACTCAGCCGGAACGGTGCGTTTCTGTTTTAATCCCCGCACCAACTTCCCCTTGACACGCCCTTGATGTGAGCATATGTTCACATCAGACATGAAACACGGGAGGGATTATGCCTGGACGGCATTGCATACGTAGAGTGGAGCGCGCACCGGAGATTACCTATTTCAAACCGGCGGGTGCGCCGGTGCGGCTGTTACAGGAAATTGCGCTGACGCTCGATGAATTCGAGGCGGTGCGGCTGGCGGATTTGGAAGGACTGTATCAGGAACAGGCCGCCGAGAAGATGGGCGTATCGCGTCCCACCTTCAGTCGCATTGTGGAAAGCGCCCGGAAGAAAATTGCCGACGCGCTGGTGAATGGGAAGGCGCTTCGGATCGGAGGCGGTCCGGTGATGCCGGTTCCTCAGCGAGGATTCGGAGGAGGGCGTCGCGGAGGCGGGGGCGGCGGTCGCGGATTTGGCAGAGGGTGTCGATAAGATAAAAAAGGAGAAGCTATGAAAGTGATTATTACAGCCAAGGGAGAAACGTTGGAGAGTGCAACGGACCCGCATTTCGGACGGGCGAAACTCTTTCTGTTGGTGGATACGGAAACCGGGGAATGTCTGGCGCACGACAACAAGCAGAACTTGAATGCGGCGCAGGGCGCCGGCATTCAGTCGGCCGAGACGGTTATCCGACTCGGCGCTGAAGCAGTCATCACCGGCAATGTAGGGCCGAAGGCCTTTCGCGTACTGAGTGGGGCGGAAATTCCCGTTTTTCTCGTGCCTGCGGAGAGCACCGTGAGCCAGGCGCTGGATTTAATGAAATCGGAGCAGCTTCCCTGTGCTGATGGTGCGACAAATGAAGGGCACTGGGTCTAAAGCGGGAGTACCGGCTTTAGGTGAAATCGCTACCGCGATTTTGGTTCTGAAAGAAGTGTAGGAAAAAAGAAAAAAGGACTAAGCCCACACACAATCGAGGTCAGCCCTTAAAAATTAAGCGAAGGATGAAAGGAGGCATATCATGCCTAGAGGAAACGGAACAGGACCCAGCGGAATGGGGCCAATGACAGGACGGGGCGCGGGATTCTGCGCCGGAAGCGACAGGCCGGGTTATGCCCAGGCGCGCGGCGGCTTTGGTCGCGGGGCCGGGATGAGTTGCGGCGGCGGCATGGGGCGTGGGCGTGGCGGCGGTGGTTTTGGCCGCCGCAATCAGTTCTATGCCACGGGCGTTCCCGGTTGGATGCGCGATGGTCAGGCCATGAGTGCTGCGCCGATGGTGCAGGATGAGTTGGCGTTGCTGAAGCAGCAGGCTGAATACTTCGGTGCTGAGATGGAAGGTATCCAGGCACGTATTCAGGAACTGGAATCACAGAAGAAAACCAAGTGAGCGGTGTAGGAAACGACGGGAGGCGATTCATCGCCTCCCGTTATCGTGTCTGATTCAGATGAGTAGTTACCGTCATATTTTTGGGCCGGTTCCATCGCGTCGGTTTGGCCGTTCGTTGGGCGTGGACTTGAGCGTACTGAAGACCTGCTCGATTGACTGCATTTTCTGTCAGTTGGGGCGCACCACCTGCAAGACGTTGGAGCGAAAAGAATACGTTCCTGTTGAGGAGGTGAAAGAGGAGTTGTTGGCGTGGAAAAATGCTGGGGGGGAAGCAGATTATATCACCCTTTCGGGTTCGGGGGAGCCAACGCTGCATGTGGGATTCGGTGATGTGTTGTCCTTCATTCGGGAACACTTTTCCGTTCCATCGGTTTTGTTGTCCAATGGAACGTTGTTCGCTTTGCCGGAAGTGCGCGCAGGCGCAGGCCGGGCTGACATTGTGAAGCTTTCGCTGAGTGCTTGGGATGAAGATTCGTTTAGGCGGATGAACCGTCCGCACGAAGGGCTGGATTTTGAGTCCTGCGTGCAGGGGATGCAAACCTTCCGCAGGGAATATCGGGGAAAGATTTGGTTAGAGGTTTTTCTGGTGGATGGGGTGAACTCGAGCTTGGATGAAGTGGAAAAGATAGCGCGTTTGGCTGAGACGATTCAGCCGGATGAGGTTCAATTGAATACGGCGGTTCGACCTCCGGCTGAGTCGGGAGTGCGCCCGGTTACGCGGGAGCATCTGGAGGAGTGTGCGCAGCTGTTTCGTCCTGCGGCTACGGTGATTGCGTCCTTTCCGGCCCACGTGGGTGGCACGTTTAAGGTAAATCGGGAGACGATTCTGGATTTGCTCCGTCGGCGTCCGTGTACGGCCCGTCAGATGGCCGAGGTGTTTGGCATGCATGTGAATGAGATAGCCAAATATACCGGGGAATTGATGCGGAGCGGTAAAATTCAGTCAGAATATAGCAACGAGGACGTTTATTTTTTGATTCGGGAGTAGTATAAAAGGCCTTTTTAACGGCCCGAAACGGTTGGGCCGGTGAATGTGGAAAGGGAAAAGTTATGCCGCATAAAAACAGAAAAGCTGCAGGAAGCCATCCGAAGCTTTCTGATCCGTTGACGCCGTACGGGAATCGCCCGATGGTCACGCCCATCGTGAATGCCGTGAATTATGAGTATCTTGATTTCGAGGTGTTGAAAAAAATCACGGATGGAGAAGTGGATGGGTACACGTATCATCGAGATGACAATCCCACGGTGCGTGCGGTGGAGCGGGCGATTGCGGAAATGGAAGGTGCGGAGGATTGCGTGGTGTGTACGTCCGGCATGGCGGCGTGTTCGATGGTGTATTTCACGTATCTTCGGGCGGGTGGGCATGTCGTGATGTTTCACGATATTTACGGTGCGAACTACAAGGTGTCGCTCATTCTTGAGCGGTTAGGCGTGGAGATTACGTGGATGGACGCGGCTCACTGGCAGGAGTTGGGTCGGGTGTTGAAACCGAACACGCAGATGATCTTTTTGGAAACACCGAGCAACCCGCTATGCAAGGTATTGGATGTGGCGGCGGTCAAGGAGATGGCGTCGAAGGTGGGGGCGATGGTGGTGGTGGATAATACGTTTGCCACGCCGTATCATCAGAATCCGCTAGCGCTGGGCGCGGACTTGGTGGTGCATAGTGCTACCAAGGCGCTGGGCGGGCACAACGATTTGATGGCCGGCGCGATTGTCGGTTCGGCGGAGCATTACGACAAGCTCTGGTTCACTCGGCAGGCCATCGGCACCACGCTGGATGCCTACTCGGCCTCGCTGCTCGAGCGGGGATTGAAAACATTTGAGCTGCGTGCGGAGCGCATGGCGTTGAACGCGCAGACGTTGGCTGAACACCTGGCGGGTTGCGCCGATGTCACCAACGTCCGTTATCCGGGATTGAAAGGGACGGAGGATTACGCGATTGCGGCGCGCCAGATGCACAAGGGGTTCGGAGGAGTGATGGCGTTTGATGTGGGCGTAACGCAGGAGGAGGCCAAGCGGTTTATTTCTTCGTTGCAGGTTATTTATCATGCCGTGAGTTTGGGGTCCACGGAGTCGCTCATCTGTATCCCCTTCCTGACGACGATGCTCTACCTGCCGCCGGAGCGCCGAACGGGGTTTGGTGTGAATCCGAATACGGTGCGTTTGTCGGTCGGGATTGAACCGGTCGAGGAGTTGACGTCTGATGTGGATCAGGCGTTGAAAAGGATGAAGGGATAATTATTCCAGCACCCCATCCGGGGTGCGGAGGGTTTTTTGGGTGACGGGTTCCCGGGGTCATTCGACCCCGGGCTAAACACCCGATCCCCTCCGGGGATGAAGAG